>Ga0209075_1001574_pt1 | contig 21365 bp, 19 predicted proteins | sample Stecom2011_FD_187523 | JGI IMG/M metagenome (GOLD analysis project Ga0209075, IMG submission 187523) | Agricultural soil microbial communities from Utah to study Nitrogen management - Steer compost 2011 (SPAdes) (version 2) | ecosystem: Environmental > Terrestrial > Soil > Agricultural land...
CGCCAACAAGCACAAAGCGCCACTGGGCGTGTTCGATATGGTCAAGGCAGGTCAGTACGACATGGGCCACTCTGCCTCCTACTACTGGAAAGGCAAGGTTCCGGAAACCCTCTTCTTCACCAGCATGAAAACGCCAAGGCCTGGGCCAACATCAAGCAAGACTACCCGAACGTACAGATCAAACAGTTCCCGGAAGACATCTTCCAGGCCATGTACGATGCCAACAAAAAACTGCTGACAGAAGCAGCGGAAGACAGTGCAATCGCCAAGAAGATCATTGATTCCCAGCTGAGCTACCAGGAGCAAAGCCGGGCTTACACGGATATTTCCGAAAGGGCCTATCTCAACACCATGGCGGAAGTCGAGTAAACTGGGCGCCATGCAGCAACAGAGCCGGGATCGCTCTTGGAGAGGTCCCGGCTTTTTGCTTTCTAATCAGAACAGGAAATCCGCTCTGCGGAGGACGATGTACAGATGCGCTGGATAATAAAACTGGACGAGGGCCTGGCCTGGGTCTCGAAAGTGTGCGGCTGGGTGGCGTGCATTGCCATGATCCTGATGGCCGCCAACGTGTTCTACGATGTGCTCACAAGGTATGTGTTTAACGACGTATCCATCGCCATGCAGGAAATGGAATGGCACCTGTATTCGGTGGTGTTCCTGCTGGGCATTCCCTATGCCCTGCGCACAGACAGCCACGTTCGGGTAGACGTGTTCTACACCAACTGGAGCCAGAAGCGTAAAGCCTGGGTTAACCTGGTTGGCGCCCTGATTTTTGTAATCCCCTTCGCCTACCTGATCGGCTTCTACGGTTATAGCTTTGCCCAGGACGCCTACCAGATGGGTGAAGGCAGCGGCGACCCGGGCGGCCTGCCACACCGCTGGATTATCAAAGCCGTGATTCCTTTCTCTGCCGTGTTTATGGCGACCGCCGGCCTGAACATGGCCACCTACGCCCTGAGGGTGATGGCAGGTGATAAAGAATACGAAGGCGAGCACAGTGCGGGAGGTCTGGCATGATCGGCATGATTATGTTCGGCGTGGCACTGGTCATGCTGATGCTGGGTTTCCCGGTGGCTTTCACCTTCGGTGGCGTGGCGCTGTTCTTTGGTATCTTCGCTGAAGGCATGGACCTGTTCGCGTTCATGCCCTACCGCATCATGAGTGTGATGCAGAACACCGTTTTGATGGCCGTGCCGCTGTTTATCTTCATGGGCGTGGTGCTGCAGCGCACCAGGCTGGCCGAGCAGCTGCTCACGTCCATGGGCCGGCTGTTTGGCGGCCTGCCGGGCGGCCTGGCTATCTCCACCATCCTGGTGGGAGCACTGCTGGCTGCGTCCACCGGTGTGGTCGGCGCCAGTGTGGTGGCCATGGGCCTGATCTCCCTGCCGGTGATGCTGGCCCATAACTACGACAAGCGCCTGGCCACCGGTACTATCTGTGCGTCCGGCACCCTGGGCCAGATTGTGCCGCCGTCCATTATCCTGATCATTCTGGGGGATGTTCTGGGCCTGCCGGTGGGCGACCTGTTCAAGGCCGCAGTGATGCCCGGCATCGTTCTGATCGGCTTGTACATTATCTACATCCTGGTGATCACCCGCCTCAAGCCCCAGACAGCGCCGGCCATGCCGCCGGATGACAGCATCAGCCGTGGCAAGGAAATACGCGATGCGTTGCTCGCGATTATCCCGCCGCTGGCACTGATTGTGGTGGTGCTTGGTTCGATCTTTACCGGCATTGCCACCCCCACCGAATCGTCCGCACTGGGTGGTGTGGGTGCGGTGGTCCTGGCCATCATCTATCGCCAGTTCTCGTTCAAGATGGTGTGGGATGCGGCCAAGGATACCGTCAGCGTAACCGCCATGGTGTTCGCCATCCTGATCGGTGCCACCGCCTTCTCCATGGTATTCAGCTACACCGGCGGCGACTACCTTCTGGAAGAATGGCTGCTGATGCTGCCGGGCGAACAGTGGGGCTTCATCATCCTGGCCATGCTGGTGATCCTGGTTCTGGGCTTCTTTATCGACTTCGTGGAGATTTCGTTCATCATCGTGCCGATCCTGGCGCCGGTGGCCGAAGCCCTGGGCATCAACATGCTCTGGTTCGCCATCCTGGTGGCCATGAACCTGCAAACCAGCTTCCTGACGCCACCGTTCGGGTTCGCCCTGTTCTACCTGAAAGGGGTGGCGCCACCAAACGTCAAAACCACCGATATCTACAAGGGCATACTGCCGTTCATCCTGCTCCAGATCCTGGTGCTGGCGATGATCATCATATTCCCTGAATGGTTTGGCATGAGCGCTACTTACTAAGACTTGTACCTTCCGGGATCGGGCACCCGCCCGATCCCGCTTTTCGCCCCGGTTTGCCCTCCGTTTTCGCCAATACCTGACAAATCCTGATCATTTTCTATACTGAATCAGAAACGCGACTCTCAGCCTGATTTCGGGACCGCACAGGAGTACAGAGAACAAAGGGAGAGCCTGCCGTGACACAGAACACCGCCCGCAAACCGGAATATAGCGGAAGCGACCCAAGAGCCCAGGGCCATGTGCTGACCCTGCCCCTGGAGAACAGCCAGACCGACCGGGAACCCCACAGCTACGAGCGCTGGCTGGTGGCCAAGCTGATGCGTATGGCCGGTTCGCCACCGGTGCGCTTCCGCCTGTGGAACGGCGAGACCATCGAACCGGAGCAGCAACCCGCCCGGTTCACCCTGAGCCTGGCCGACCCCAAAGCCCTGTATTCACTGGTGGCCAATCCCAACCTGGCGTTCGGAGACCTGTACAGCGCCGGCCGGCTGGAAGTAGACGGCGACCTGCCGGATCTTATGGAAGCCATGTACCGGGCGGTTCACGCGGCGCGGCAGAAGTGGCCGAAATGGCTGGATGCACTTTGGCGCAACCACAACCCCCGGCCTACCGGGATTTCCGAAGCCCGGGAGAACATCCACCACCACTACGATCTGGGCAACGAATTCTACCGGCTCTGGCTGGATACGGCGGAAATGCAGTACACCTGCGCCTATTACGAGCAGGCAGGCAAGACCCTGGAACAGGCCCAACTGGCCAAGCTGGAACATGTGTGCCGCAAACTGCGCCTGAAACCGGGCATGACCGTGGTGGAAGCTGGCTGCGGCTGGGGCGGCCTGGCACGGTACATGGCCCGCAACTACGGGGTAACCGTGCATGCCTACAACATTTCCCGGGAGCAGCTGGCCTATGCCCGGGCCGAGGCAGAGCGACAGGGCCTGGATAACCTGATCACCTATGTGGAAGACGACTACCGCAACATTGAAGGCCAGTACGATGCGTTCGTCTCCATCGGCATGCTGGAGCATGTGGGCAAGGACAACTACCCCGCCCTGTCGGAACTGATCAAACGCTCCCTCAAACCCGATGGCATCGCCCTGCTGCACAGTATCGGGCGCAACCGGCCGATGCTGATGAACGCCTGGATCGAGAAACGGATTTTCCCCGGCGCCTACCCGCCCAGCATTGGCGAGTTCATGGAGCTCTGCGAACACAGCGATTTCTCGGTGCTGGATGTGGAGAACCTGCGCCTGCACTACGCCCAGACCCTGAGCCACTGGATGGACAATTTCACCGCCAACCAGGACAAGGTAACGGAGATGTACGACGAGCACTTTACCCGGGCATGGCGGCTGTACCTGGCCGGCTCCATTGCCGCCTTCCGGGCCGGCTCATTGCAGCTGTTCCAGGTGGTCTTCACCCACGGCGATAACAATCAGCTGCCCCGGAGCCGGCAGGAACTCTACACCTTTCCGGCCACACCAGAGGGGGTCTGATGGAATACTACGACATCATCATCGTGGGAGCCGGCCCTGCCGGCTCAACCCTCGCCCGGGCTCTGGAGGACTCCGGTAAACGGGTGCTGATCATCGACAAGCAAGCCTTCCCCCGGGACAAGACCTGCGCTGGCTGGGTTACGCCGGCGGTTCTGGGCAGCCTGGACATTGATCCGGACGAGTATTCAGTCGGCCGGACACTGCAACCCATTCGCCGCTTCCGAATCGGCATGATGGGGCAGAGTGCGGTGGAGAACGACCACGGAGATATTGTCAGCTACGGTATTCGTCGCTGCGAATTCGATGCCTACCTGCTGGATCGTGTCGAATCTGAAAAGCAGCTGGCGACACCGGTGAAGTCCATCAAACGGAACAACGGCAACTGGGTGATCAACGAACAATGGCAGGCGCCTCTTTTAATCGGTGCCGGAGGCCATTTCTGCCCGGTAGCACGGCTGTTGGGCGTCGGCCCGGGCAAGCATGAAACCGTGGTCGCCGCTAAGGAAGTGGAGTTCGAAATGACGCCAGAGCAGGCCCGCGCCTGCGAAGCCCGCGGCGACACGCCGGAGCTCTGGTTTTGTCGGGATCTCAAGGGCTACGCCTGGGTTTTCCGGAAAGGCAGCTATCTGAACATCGGCCTGGGCCGTGAGGACAACCACCGGTTATCTGATCATCTGGACGCGTTTGTTGAGGAAATGAAACAGTCGGGCCGCATCCCGTCCGACCTGCCTGGCCGCTTCAAAGGCCACGCCTATCTGCTGTATGCCCATGCCAACCGGCCGCTGGTGGATGACGGCGTGCTGCTGATTGGCGATGCGGCCGGTCTGGCCTATACCCAGAGTGGCGAGGGCATTCGGCCGGCCATAGAATCGGCACTGATGGCGGCCAATGTGATCAAGGCCGCCCCGGATTATTCCGCGCTGTCGCTGCAAAGTTATGGTGAACGCATTGCCGAACGCTTCGGAACCCGGGCCACAGACCAGCAACCCGGCTTTGAAGTGCCGGAGTGGCTGAAACAGCCCATCGCCAGCACCCTGATGCGCTCGCACTGGTTTACCCGCAAGGTGGTGACGGAGAAATGGTTCCTGCATCAGGAGGTACAGCCGCTGGAGGTGGCGGTATAAACAAAACCGGGGCTCAACTGAGCCCCGGCAGATAGACGCTAAATCAAAGGCGTTTACATAGAGAACTTGTGCTCAAAGCCGATACCGAAGGTACTGTCGTCTCGAGCGCCCTTATCGGCCTCAACCGCAGCGTAGTAGCCAAACACTTTGCTGTTCTTGGCAACTTTGTAGTCAGCGCCAACAGCCATCAGCGTGAGGTCATCGTCTGAAGTATCCATATCGGTCATGCCATACTGGGCTTTCAGCTTCCAGCGATCCAGTTTCACCGCACCACTTACAATGTAGGTAGTGTCTTCAAAATCTCCGCCGTCTACCGTTGAATCCGAGTTTTCAGACTGCTGGAACAGCGCGCCCACCTCAAAGTTGTCGATGCTGAGCATACCGGCAACATGAAGAGCATCAACCAGCGTATCATTGCCACCGAAATCAGCAAGATCAGTCTTGATTTCAGAGTCGTAGCCGACAGACGCGTAGATGGTACCGTTATCAAATACCGCAGAGGTTGAGAAGCCATCGGCAACACCATCACGGCGATCATTGCCAACAGTACTGCCCTCACCCGGAATCATCGCCAGGTTCAGGGTAATCGCATCAGCCAGCTTCGGTGTGGAGTACTGGATGATGTTGCTGACGCGCTCGGAACCACCGACGATTTCATTGATATCGCCGCGCAGGTCACCGAACTGGTCAATCTTGCCCTGGGATTTCTTGAACGGGGAGTCAAACTTACCCGCCATTAAAGTACCGAGGTTAGCGTGTTTGAAACCACCGTAGATATTGCGCTGAGAGAATGTCTGGCCACCGTTATCACCGTCATCAACCGCGACCTGGAACTCGGCCTGATAGATGGCGACAACATTCTCAACATCCAGATCCACCTCACCTTTGACACCAAGGCGCGAAGAATTGCTTTCCAACTCCCACTGATCATCGTTGCCATTATCCTGATTTTCGTAGGATACGTTCACTTTACCGTATACGGTCGGTCCTTTGTCAGCCAGTGCTACAGACGGTGCTACAACCATGGAACCGATAGCCAGTGCCAGCAATTGCTTTTTCATTACGTTCTTCTCCATAGATGATCATCTTTGATCAGGTATTGAATTTCGTGAAGACACTATGGAGAGGCTTTATGAACAGTGCGTTAAAGAAATGTGTCGCTTGTATGACTATGCGCGACCAATTATGCCTTGCTGCAGTTTGTGTGCGGCAAGGCAATATTCGTTAACAACCGGGCGCATCAGGTTCCGACAGCACCTCCATCCACCTTGGTAATTAAAACTGTTGTCGAACGTGCCCGGGTTTTTCCATCAGAGGCTGGATAGCTCAGGCCCGGGTGCTGAATGTTTACCCACATGGCTTTGCCATCCGGAGTGGTTGTTACACCGGTAACTTCACAGCCCCTCGGCCCTGCCAGGAAACGTTTTACCTCCCGGGTTTCAGGATCGGCACAGAGCATCTGATTTGTCCCCATGTTGGCATTCTGGGTGTCGTCATCTCCGTAGTCGGTCTGAATCCAGAGCCGGCCTTGCGGGTCAAACCAGAGGCCATCCGGTGAGGAAAAAACATCGCCATTGATGGTTCCGGTCAGGTGTTCGGGCGCGCCTGACTCCGGTTTATCACCCGCCAGCAAGAAGATCTCCCACCGGAAACGAGTTGCATCTACCCGGTCATCCTCTTCCCGCCATCGAACAATCTGGCCGTGCAGGTTGTTTTTACGCGGGTTAGCGGCATCCACCGGCTGGTCCGGTTTATTGCCTCGGTACTTGTTGTTGGTGAGCGTGACATAGACTTCACCGGAACTGGGATGAACTGCAATCCACTCTGGCCGGTCCATGGGCGTTGCGCCCACAATGTCGGCAGCAGCACGGGCATTGATCAGAACATCTGCCTGGGAGTGAAAGCCGTTACGGGGTGTCAGTCCGTAACGGCCGAGTTCCAGAGCTCGCCATTCACCTTCGCCGTTATCGTGGAACACGGCCACATAGAGCGTTCCCTCATCCAGAAGGTCGGCATTGGCTTTCATGTTACTCCGCTGGTAACGGTCTTTTGGAATAAACTTGTACACATATTCACCCCGGGTGTCGTCACCAGAGTAGATAGCCACACGACCATCTTTATCATGGGTTACGGTGGCACATTCCCTTACCAGCCGGCCCAGTGCTGTACGCTTTTTGGGCTCGGATTCCGGATCAAAAGGGTCAAACTCCACCACCCAGCCAAACCGGTTTGGCTCGTTGACCTGGCCCAGGTGGGGCTGGCTCTCATCCGGCGTAGCATTGAAACGGGCATCAACCGAATCCCAGGCGTAGTTTTTACTGTTCAGGTTCTGGGCCACACCGTAGCGGTGATGTTCACGGCGGTCTGCGTAATCGTCCGGGTTGCGGTTTACAAAATAGTTTTTCCAGTTTTCCTCGCAAGTCAGGTAGGTACCCCAAGGTGTCTGGCCCATGGAGCAATTATTGATGGTTCCCAGCACTCGTTTGCCGGTGCTGTCCGAAGCCGTCTTGAGCAGATCAGCACCGGCTGCCGGCCCGGTCAATTGCATGGGCGTTTGCGCCGTAATGCGGCGCCCGAAACTAGAGTCTTTGACGATATGCCATTCGCCGCCTCGCTTGTGCACCTCAATCACGCTTACACCATGGGCCATTTGTTCTTTACGCACTTCTGCTTCCGGGCGCTGTACAGATCCATCCGCCAGTTTCGTGCTGGTAAAGCCATTCGGGTGCAGGGTGGGGTTGATGTACTCGTGATTGATCACCAGCAAGCCGCGATTGTTCGGGCTTTCCGGGAACGGAAAGTAGGCCATTCCATCGTGATTCTGACCCGCCTGCAGCGCCTGGCTCTGCCAGTCATCCGATGCATCTTGCCGCCAGGGGCTGGCGCCACGCACTACCGGATCACCCCAGGAAAAGAACGGACGGGCTGAATATCCCTCCGGCACCACCACGGAATCAAAATCCGCCGCCAATTGAGGAGGCACTGGCTTGAAGCCGATCTTTGCTCCCGTCAAACCGGCATAACTCGGGTTGCTGCTGGCAGCCAGTACCATCGATGAAGGTGCCATAAAGAATGATGCCACCGCAGTGGCAAGGCTGCCCTGCAGGAACCGGCGACGATCCTGCTGCACACGGTCTTTGAGCGTGGGGCTGTTTGACCGATTGTCCGGAACATCATCCAGACGCTCCATTTCCTGGTGAAAGCCGTGGTCATTACGAGTAATGGTCATGTTTGTATGCCTTTTCGGAGTGAGTCAGAGACAAATTAGTCGTGAAGGACAGCGACGGAGGCCTGTGTCGATAGCTGGTCCAGGTACGAGAGCCACTGTCTGGCGCGTGCTTCTGTGTCCGGATTCTGCGCGGCGCGTAGGAGAGACCGCCGGGCCTGAGGGTGCTGGCCACTGCGCAACTCAGCGATTCCAAGCAAAAGTGAGATTTCGGGATTCTCGGATTCGGCCTTGTCTGATGCTTTTTTCAGCCAGGGCACGGCCCCTTGCCACTGGTCGTACTGGAGCAAAAGGCGCCCTGCCATGAGTTCGCTTTCGCCGTCAGAAGTGCGGCTGGCAAGCTGTTCAAGAGCCTTTATGGCCTGATCGGTTTCCCGGGCCTGTATCCAGGCCTGAGCCAGCCTGAACAGATTCTTCTCTGATTCCGGTAAAACGCCCAGCTCCATGGCTTCCTGCAGGCGAAGTGCCGCTTTGCCGGGCTGGCTCTGATGCAGATGCAAACTGATCAGCGCCTGCCACTCGCTCCTGGATTCCAACCGTTTGTCGGTGTAGAGGGTTTCCAGCAACGCTAGCTGATAACGGTAGTTGCCCTCCAACCCGTACAGGCTGGCCAGCGCTTTCAGGTAATCGGTATCAGGAAAACGTTCAGCCAGGATCTCCAGCACATCAATAGCGCGCTTATGATCTTTCAGCTGCTGATAGCTTGCTCGCAGCAGGTTAAGTGCCTGTTCGGAAGACTCATGGCTATCCAGCGCTTCAAGAACCGCAGCCGCCTGCCTGTATCGCTCCAGCTGATAGTGGCTATGGGCATTCAGCATCACCAATTGGGTATCTTTACTCACTGAATCTGCCGGCATCTTGCCCAGCGCAGCCAGCGCTTTTTGCCACTCGCCGGTCTGGTAATGCAGCTGGGCAAGATTTCGCTGTGTGCTGAGTATCAGTCCTTCTGGAACATCTTCAAGTACCAGCAACGACTCATAATGACGGATTGCTCGGGGGTAGTCTGCCTGTTGGATAGCCAGATAACCGCTAAGATTCAGAATCTGGGCGCGTTCATATTCGGTCAGGTTCTTCTGACTGCTCAAGTTACTGAGTGACTCGCCGGCCGTGACAAGCTGACTCTCCTCAATCAGAGTCTTGACTGAGCTCAGGGCGTTATAAACAGATTCCCTCATGGCATTGCCGTATGAAACAGGCGATACCCCTAAAAGCCCTGCGACTATCAGACAGTAAAGATGAAATCTCACGCTACTGTTCCTCTATACGAAATTCGAATGTGTTGCGCACTCCTTTCACCGCAACCGGTTGGCCATCGGCTGTCCGCGGCTGGTACCGGAAACGGGCAGCTGCAGCGACAGCGGCCTTTTCGAACAGATAGCTGTCACAGGCCGACTCCACGACCCGGATGTTTTCTACCGTGCCGTCCTCCCGAACGGTGTATTCAACCGTACAGTCTCCTTCAATGCCTCTCATCAGAGCTCTGTCAGGATAGCGAGGGGCAATCTTTACCAGTGGCTGGAACTCACCTTGCTGCCTTTCACCCAGGTTGAAACCGCCAGCATCCATAGACAGGTCTCCAAAGGCTGGCATTGGGGGTGTCGGCAAAGGCGATGGCGCGGGGGCGTCGGTCGACACAGAGGGAACCTCCGGAGTTTTAGGTGGAGACTTTGGCTTGGGCGGTGGCTCTGGTTTTTGCCGAGGCTCCCGGGCGGGTGGTTCCGGGGGGATATGCACAAAATCCAGAGATACACGCTGATTTGAGCCGGCATCACCTAATTTATCGATCAACACCAGTTGCCGTATGCCTGAGACCAACGCCACCGCAAGCGACAGACCGAGGACCATGGCCAAGGCCCAGAACCCGGGATGGCGCCGAGGTTTGAGTGCGGTAGAAATCAGGATTGGCTGATTGGAAGTCATAACCGGTCACTGCTCCGTTGCCAGTGCGATATCCGAAACACCCGCCCGGCGGGTTGCATCCATGACCGCGACCAGGGCCCGGGTAGAAGCGTCGGCATCTGCCTGAATCACAACCGAGCCTCTGGGGTTCTCGGAATGCAAGCGGGCGACCATGCCGGTAACCGAATCCGCTGCCACTTTTCGCCGATCTATCCATATGCCGTCAGAGCTATCAATCGCAATCAGAATGGCGGCCTTGTCCTGCGATTCTGCGGTGGTTGCCTGGGGCCTCTCCACTTCAATACCCGCCTCCCGGACAAAAGAAGCCGTAACCAGAAAGAAGATCAGAAGGATAAATACCACATCCAGCATAGGGGTCACGTCGATCGTACTTTCGTCGGCGGTTTCGTTCTCATTCCATGCAAATCTACGCATGTGGGGCTATCTCCTGGTCGGTACCGAAAGGTGTGTCATTGAGAAGGTGTTTGGTCTGCGATTCAGCTCGACCGCTCAACCTGGCCAGCAACAACGTGGCCACCAGCCCAGCCAAACTGACCACCATCCCCGCTAGCGTGGGCAGGGTTGCCCTGGAAACACCGTCCGCCATAGCCCGGGCATTACCGGCCCCCGTGAAGGCAAGCACATCAAAAACTGTGAGCATGCCGGTTACTGTGCCAAGCAGACCGAGCAGCGGGCAGATCGCAACCAGCACCCGGATAACCGGCTGATTTCGCTCAAGGCGCTGACGGGTTACCGAGATCAACCGACTTCTGATTCGCTGTCTTACCCACCGGGATTCAGGCTGAAACTGTTGCCATATCCGCAACAGCCTGTTTCGGTAACGGGGGAAAGCAACCAGCACATACAACAGCCGCTCCACGACCAAAGCCCAGAGCAAGGCACTGGTCAGTGCAATTGCCCACATAACCGGGCCGCCCTGATCCAGAAAGGAAGCAATATCCAGGAGCAAGGTTTGCAGTTCAGCATTCATGACCCGGCAAGCTCCGGCTCTGGACTGGCTGGTGCACGAGAGGACTTGACTCTAGTCTGGCTGGAACCGCGAAAACTCTCGGCGATAACGCCGGCCGCCTGCTCTTCCAGCACCTGCCAGATACTTCTGGCCCTGGCATTAACCAGAGTGTGCATAAAAAGAACCGGAATGGCGGTAGCCAGGCCAAGAACCGTGGTTACCAGTGCCTGAGAAATACCGCCAGCCATCATCTTCGGGTCTCCGTTACCAAACAGAGTGATGGACTGAAAGGTCAGGATCATGCCAACCACCGTACCGAGAAGGCCCAGAAGCGGGGCAACCGTTGCAATGATTTTCATCAGGGCCAGCCCCCGGTGAATGGCGGGACGCTCTTTGAGCAACGCCTCGCCCATGGCCACTTCCAGTGCCTCTGCGTCCGAAGTCTGCCCGTTGCGTGCGGCGGCCAGAATCCTGCCAAGTGGGTTCTTGCCCGGAACCTCGGGATTGCGGGCCTGCCGGTTTACTCGACTGCCAAGAACACCCAGTACCAAAAGCCGCTCCAGAGCCAGCAGCAGGCCGACCGCACCCAAAGCCAGGATGACATATCCAACAACACCGCCCTGACGTATCCGTTCTGACAGGTCCGGCACCTGTAGTAGCATGTCCAGCAACTGGCCACGGGTTGGGTCCAGAGCAACACGTACCGGCTGAGCTCCATCAAACAGATCCTCCGGCACCTGATACTGGCGACCAGGCTGTTTGGCGAGTTCCGCCAGGTTTCCGGTGGCGGGGAGGTACTGCAGGTACTTGCCGCCGCTGACCACATTAAAAGTGCCCAGACGGGTGACCGGTCGGGTAACTGTGTCTCCAGACAAGGAGGTAACGCTGGCCTCAAAGATTTGAGCGTTCCCGGATGCCATCAGCTCACGGTGCAGCTCGTACCAGAACCGGCGTATGTCACCGGCATCCGGAAGTCCTCCATCGACCTCCAGTGACTGGATAAACCCTTGCAGAAAATCGTCCCGCTCCGGGAACTGCAGGTGCGTGGGCGAGTCCTTCAGCGTTGCACGAATCTGACCAGCGGAATTCGCCAGAACGCCAAAGAGTTCCTGCATATCGCCAAGCGCTTCATCTCTGGAGGCCCGGAGTTTCACCAGATTCTGTTCGTTTTCCTCAAACTGCTGCTCAAGCGATTCACTTTTGGAGCGGGCCTCGGCAACCGCTGTTCTTAAAGCCTCAAGCCGCCCTGCCTGTTGATCTCTCTCCTGCACAAAGCGGTTGATTCTGGCCTCCTGGGCCGATCGGTCCTCGCCAGCAGCGGCTCGCACCTGATCCAGCAACTGGCTCATGGACAAGGGGCGTTGCCGCTCGTTTTCCTGCGCTTGGGCAACGCCGGCAAGCAGAAAAACACTCAGCATCAGGCACGCCAGATAAGGATGTCTCATGGCTGAATTCCCTCTTTTCCGTTCACGCTACTGACAGTAAACACAGGCACGGTAACCAGGTCCGGTGCGGCCTGTTTCCGGGCAACTTTGCTTACCTGATCAAATGCTCGGTTCCACTGGTTTACGTCCAGCGTTTGCCACTCTTTGGTGCCGGGCTGCCAGAGACCGATTTCCTTTCTGTCCAGCGACCGGTACATCAGTGTCAGTCGGCCAACCCGCAACATATCAACCTCTCGCTGGCTACCGCCGGTTGTCAGAGACTGACGCCAGGACTGTAAGTTTCGGCCATAAGCAATCTCCGCCTGATAGGCATCAATCACTCGCTGCAAGGTGATTGCCAGGGATTCGGAAGGGTCTTCCAGACTGTCATACAGTTCGGCAACCTTGCTTTGTCGCTCGTCCTGAAGAAACGGTTTGTCCAGGCTGACAAACGTTTCCAGGCTTGAAATCATGTCGGTGACGATGGGAAGTAATTTTTGCTCCAGTCCTTCGGAGTTCCGCACGCTTTGCTCCAGGCGCTGGATCTCGCCCTTCTGGTTTTGCACTTGCTGTGCGACAAGCTGGTTATAGGCTTTCAACTGCTCGGCCTCCATCATCAGCTGACGGTACTCTGCTGTGATTTGCCGGGTTTGCTCATCCAGGCCCGCCACCGCCTGTTCTGCTTTCGTTGTCTGGGCTACGCGGGCAGCGGCCTGACGGGTGACATCATCCAGATCTGCAGCAACAATATGAGGGGCATGCAAACCGGAGAGTGCTGTCAGGCACAGAGCCAGGCCAGCCCGGAATGAAGACTTGGGGTAGACGTAAGGCACTAGGGTTTCCTCGGTGGTTCAATGACTGTGACAATGCTATAGCTGAGGTGTGACAACACAGGGACACCAGAGGCGCCCCTGTGTTACCGTCTCACTGTTCAAGATTCAGAACGCTGCGAATACGACTCCAAGGTACGTATTTAAAGTTCTGGGCTTCGGTGGGAAGCACGTTCCGCCCATCCTGAACAACCAGCATGCCCTCACTCCAGATTCCGCCCAGATTAGCCGAGGTGGCGGCAATGCCGTCGGTCTCCGAGGCGCCATCGATAAGCTTCTGGTGGTTGATGCCAATCCGGAACTTGCCACGGAATTGGAATGGAGGTTCCGCGTTATAAATGACGTAAGTGTTGTCGCCCTGGCTGGAGGCAACCAGATAATCCTGGGTTTCCCCGCGATAGAAGGTCAGGCCCTCAATGTCATCGGTGAGATGCTCGCCAATACCATCCAGCTTCACCATGTCGCTACTGGCTTCCGGTTCGGCATCCAGCACCCAGATCGCTCTGTCTTCCTCGCCAACAAACAGGGTTTGCCGGCGATCATCAGCCACACAGCCTTCCGGTTGCGAGGCAACTTTGAACTCGCGCACTCTCTCAGCCCCCCAATTCCGATCAGTAAGGTTCAGCCGGAACTGATGAAAACGACCGTCCTTATCGTTTGCGATGGCATAGGTCCCGCTAGCAGACTGGTACATACAGAAACCATATATCTCGGGCAGGGCGGTCGGCACTTCCGTGACGGGAATAACCGAAGCCTGCTCCCGGTCAATGGCGAAAAGGCTGAGGCTGTTGCGGGTTCGATTGGTGGCAACGGCGATGTCCACGGTTTTACCGTGATAGGGCACCCCATAACGGATATCTACATTGTTTATTCGCCCAACATTCAGACTCTGCAGCTGCTCTCCTTCAAGGTTGTAGACCAGCAGACCGTTACGCTTGTCGGTTCCCAGAACGAGGCTTTTGCCGGGATTGCCCTTGTTGACCCAGATCTCAGGATCATCAGCAGCATCGCCAATCGCCGGGACGGGCGCGGTCTCAACTTCTGCGTAAACTTGCGGGAATCGAGCGTTAGGTTCGGGAGGGGTTGCGGTAAAGGGCAGTTCGACCTGTTCAAGTTGCTCGCTGATTTCGTCAAACACAATAGCTTTAACTTTGTCGCTACCGGCCGTTGCGGTGATTGAATCCGGTGCCACGTCCTGGCCCAGATTCACACTGCTGTGGTGGCGGTAGCCGTCTTCGGTTGCTTGAATGAGGTGAATAAACGGGTTATCCAACTCGTACGCGGCGATACCTCCAGGAATGGTGTCTAGGCCTTTAGGACCTTTACCGAGTGCGCCGAACGGTTCTGCCATAGCGACAGGACTGCGGGCCAGATCAGCCTCCGGACTTGCGTTGTAGGCCCAGATACCCACGCCTTCCTCTGCTACAAACAAGGTGTCAGTCAGGTCATCCGTTGCACAGGTTTCGGCGCCGGCCGGCACCGGAAGGTTCCTTACTTCCGTGAGTTTAAGGCCCTCCTGGTTTGACTGTGTCACCAGATATTGATGGGCCAAGAATTTCTCACTCAGCGTGAACAGGTACAAGTCGTCATTATCTGTATCGTGGAAGAAACACAGGCCTTCAACAGGAAACCCAAAAGACGGCACACTGGTACGGTGTTCTATTGCCTTGCCCTGTGGCGAGACGGTGAATAAAAGTGGCATTCCGGCTTCTGGGTTGTAGCTCGCGAAGACTTCCATAGGCTTGCCATTGAGACGAACGCTCCGGGTATCCAGAAACTCGGCGTTCGTGTCCCAGCTGTCCAGGATACGCCCCTCCGGATCGACTAAGGCAATGCCGTTCTGTTCACTGGTTGTGACCCAACGCTGTCCCGCTGCGGTTGGCCGGGCCCATTCACCAGATAGAGGAAGGATAGTCAGGTCATGAGCCTGTTTTGCTGGTTCAGGAGTGGCTGAACAGCCTGCCAGAGTAGCGGCTGCAATCGCCGCAGTAATTAAATCTCTACGTGTTACTAACATTCGATTAATCCAAAGTTCGATTACAAATGGTCGGTGACCCCGGCCGCGCGGGCCGGGGAACATGCGTTATCAGAAGCTGGTCATGGTGAGGGAAAGGCGATAGGTGCGGCCGTACTCTTCATACTGGGCGTTGTACTGCTCACCGCCCTTTCCGGTATAGGCGTAGTACGGGCGGTCCGTCAGGTTTACCGCATCGAACTGAACCATCAGGTTGTCCATGAGGTAGTAGCTCGCGGTCAGGTCAAGCTGGAAATGGTCATCTTCGTACAGGTCATAACGCTCATCGGTTACGTCAGGGATTTCCATCAAGTAATCGGACTTGTAGTTGCCCGCGAGACGAATACTGGCGCGGTCAGTCTCATAGCCCAGAGTCAGGTTACCTGTGGTGTCTGACTGCCCGGGAAGTCGCACATTCCTACGCACAGGAGCACCATCGTCGAAGGACGTCACAGTGGCATCGGATCGAGTCCAGGTACCGTTTGCTCCGACAATCAGCCCATTCCAGGGTGCAGGCAAGCTGCTGAACTTGTGAGAGGCTGCCAACTCAAATCCTCGAACCTCGGCGGTGTCTCCGTTGTCGAAGGTTTTGGCTTCAGAGAAGTTGGCCCACTCACCGGTGCCGGCAATATCGGTGGAATAGATAAAGTTATCGATACGTTTGTAGAAGGCGTAGGCTGAAATGGCACTGGTCGGGCCCATGTAATGCTCGATGCCGATATCAAAGTTATCGGATTCCAGCGGGTCGAGATCCGGGTTACCAAATTCCGCTTCGTCGCCATCAATAACAAAGGCAGGGGATAACTGCTCAAAGGTAGGCCGGGCCAGAGATTGGGTCAGCGATGCCCGCAACTGGGTACGATCGCCCATCTCGTAACGGGCGTGGAGCGAGCCCAGCAGGTTGCCATAATCATTGGATACCCGGTTATCGAGGAACTCACCATCTTCAAGTTTGGTGCCTTCAGCACTCAGATCCGTATGTTCATAGCGGAAGCCGCCCAGAAGGCGAAGACCACGAAGGTCCACCCGACCCATCAGATAGCCGGCAGTGATGTCCTCATCAATGCGGTAGTCGTTGATGCGGGATTCTTCTTCGTCGAAGTAGTCGCCCTTTTCCAGGCCAGAGACAAGAGCCTTGATATCATCGGCGTTGAGGTCGCTACCTACCCGCCCAGGATTGTAATCCAGTTCACCGCCTGCAAAGTTTTCCATGCCAAGGCGTTCAGATGTGATTCCCGCACTTTCGAAGTCGTCGTAAACCCAAACGTCCTCATCCGTTTCTTTGGTTCTTTGGCTGGCTTTCGCACCAAACTTGATAAGCCCCGGATGGTTTCCGAAGCTAACGTTCCTGGTAATATCAAAACGAACATTCTGCTCTTCATCGGTCGCTTCACTGTCCGCCAGCTCAACCTCATCAAGGCTGAACGTCGTTGGCTGGTACAGGGCGGCAGGGCCAAATACATCGGGCTTTCGTGTTCCCCGGAATCCCACACCTTCAAACGGATCTTCCGCAACGAAAACAGCACCGCCGAGGCCATCATCTTCTTTTTCGGAAGCTTCGCTGGCGCTGAGACTGTATTCGATCAGCCATTCACGCAGCCGGTGCTCACCACCGAGAGAAGCAGACAGAATTTCCTGCACTTCCTCACGGGCTTTCAGCTCACGCTCCACTTCTGCAGCCCCGGTAACCCCTTCCGCCAACGGGTCTTCAAACTCAAAAATATTGCCAACCCGCTGCTCATCATCTGAGTAACGACTGTACATGGTTCGCAGATATAGGAGATTGTCCGGATCGAGCTCCAAATCCAGATTAAGGGCAGCGCCAAGGCGTTCACGGGTTATCAGGTAATCCCTCTGCTCAATCTCCTCAAGTGCCGCCGGGTCTTCGTCAAAATCCCAGGCCCCGCCGGTCTCCACGTTGTCAGACCCAAATTCGCGCTCCTCCCAACTGACGGCGGCGGCAACACCGAGGCGAGCACCATCAGCTCCCAGGTTCAGCGTTGTTCCGCCAGACAACGCACCCGCCGGACTGGTCTCGTCCACCAGCTCGTTATGGCTCATTTCGATCTTGGCCTTGCCAAAAGGCCCGTCCTTGTCGAGCGCAGATATGCTCTTAACGTCGATATTCCCGCCAATGCCGTTTGCGTCCATGTCCGGTGTGGGCGCCTTGGTTACAACCAGAGAAGACACCAGGCCAGACGGCAACACATCCAGCGCTACCGCACGGCGGTCTCCTTCCGGCGCTGGCAGTTGAGCCCCGTTAATACTGACGCTGTTCAGATCGGGTCCCAGACCACGAATACGAACAAAGCGGCCTTCCCCCTGATCCCGCTCTATGGATATGCCGGGTAGTCGTTGCAGGGACTCAGAAACGTTGGCGTCTGGCAGGGAATTAATGGAATCGGATGTGACAATCGTTTGCAGGTTGTCGGACATTCGTTGCTGATTCAGTGAGGTGCGCAGCCGGGCCGCTTGGCCAACAACGGTGACAGTTTCTTCCGCCGATACCGGTGCGGAGCTGTCTTGTGCTTGCACTACGGACGTTGTCGTGCCTAGGCATACTGCGGTGATCGCAAAACCCAGGCGGGAGCGTTTAAATACGGTCGTTTTCACTTTCATTGATAAGGCCTCTTTTTTGGAGATCGAAGGTTCAGGTGATTGCTATCACTCGAGGTGAGCGTCAGAGCCTGAGATCGAACTGATAAGCGTGGCGCGGAAGAGGCTCTGGTATGCCGACCTGGTAGGTGTCCACGGCGACTGTGCCATCAGAATGAACATTGAAAACACGGAACATGGGGTTGTGGCGGCTACTGTCAGGAATCTTGGTGCGCTCAAGTGCCGGGATATGGAGGTAGTGAACGCCATTGATCTGCTTGGAATGAACCACCCGATCCATATCCATGTGAAGATCACCTGAGATCACCGCTGCGAGGTTTGGCTGTGCGATCACATCGGCAAAGCCTGAGTGCTTGATCCCCTTGTCTGCCCTCTCTGGATAGATCCCCACCTGGGCACCATGAACCACCAGCAGGACCGGTTTTGGATTGAGGGCTTCAATCTGAGTCACCATCCAGGCAATCCCGGAATCATTGAAGTCCCGCCCGAAGTCCGGAGAAGCCATCACAATGGCAACATTCTCATGTTCGAGCACATAACTCGGCGATTTAATTTCAACTTTGCCGTTATTCCAAAGGTTGGCGTATTCCAGAAATCGCTCCACCGTACTGCCGTGTTCCTCATTACCCATGATTGGATAGAGGGGCAGAGACAGTTCCTGTAATACCGGCGTTACATTGTCGTATTGGAGCAACGTACCCTTGTGGGCGATATCGCCTACGCCCAATACAAAATCCACTTTCTGCCGCCTGGCCAAGCGATTGACGTCTTGAACCGCTGCTTCAACGTTTGGGAATTCGGGTTTTGGTTTGGGCTCGGCATCCCCAAGGACAGCAAAACGGATGGTGTTTGCTTGGCTATTGGGAGCGAGCATCGTGCAAGCGCTTAGAGCGATCGACACGAAGAATGCCAACAGGACTGGCAGTAATCTCGGATACATCTTTGAATCCTTTTGTTTGCTTCCGACTGGTGGCGCAGACAGTAGGATTCAAATGTGTCCGAAAGATGACGACTCTATTAAAACCCTTTTTATTCAGTGTGTTATGGCTAATTTCATGGAGCGATTGAGCTTAAATGACTCTCTGCTATTCCGACCAGAAGTCAACGGCTATGGGCTCCCTGACCACTCGTGCACTCTGCCGGGTAATTTTTACGCCCGACATCGCAGAAACACTGAGCCAATATGACCCCATCATGTGTCACGGAAATGAAATGACGGGCTGATATAGCTGGCCTCGTTTACTAACTCACTGGATGGATGTATGAGTCTGACTGGCCTGAAACCTCACAGAGCTCAACTGCTGCTCCTTGCTGTTGTTACAAATACCTCGTTGGTTGCGAGCTTGATACTGGGGGAAGTGAAAACCTGGGGCGAGATCGACTGGCTTGATGTGTTTGGTGAAGGTGGTACGGCAGCCATGCTTTTGACCTGGCTGATCTTCATCCTCCGCAGCCGACCGGCCGGGAGGGTCAGCACGATTCTCACGGCAGGATTTGGGCTGGTGTTCCTCGCTCTCTGGCAGGACAACCTCGACGAGTTCATACGTTTCGCCAACTCACAATGGTGGGATACATGGCTCGAATCCGTCCCGTTGCCGATAGGAATGGCGTTGGTTACTTGGGGAATGTACCACTGGCACGAGGAGCAACTTGTGATCCAGGACCAATTACGGGGGCGGGAACTCTCCGTAAGAGAGCACAAGCAGGTAGATTCGGTTACGAAGCTCTCCCGGTCCGACTATTTGAAATCCCAGATAGAGGCCGAACTTGAGAATCTGGATGATCGAATTGTTCCCCCATCACTGTTGATGGTGGATGTTGACGGTTTCGATCTGGTTAACCGGGAGTACGGCACCAGGGAAGGTGACCGTCTGCTAAAAGTAATCGGCGATCTGCTGCTCATGAACGTTCGCAGACACGACCTGGTGTGCAGGTTTGCCGGGGATCGCTTTGCAGTACTTCTACCAGGTACCGGAGAGGCCGCTGCGAGGCTGATGGCTGGCGAAATTTCCGATGCCATTTCTCACCTGGCCTACAAATCTGCTGTGCAGGGCAACACGATTCGTGTTTCAGTCAGCGTTGGTTTGGCACAGGCGAAATCGTTAGATGCAACTGAACTGATGGAGCGGGCAAATCGTTCCCTTGCTCAGGCTAAAGGGTGCTCGCACCATGGAAATGCGGCATGAAATCCCAGGAAGTTTTACCAGGCTTCTATACGGCAGAGGATCGGGTGCTGGCTTCGCATCATCAAGTCGCTCTGCTAATCGAACTAGCTAGGTCTCGTCATATTCCCGAAGATCGCTTGCTGAGGAACACGGGCTTGTTTCCATCAGATATTCGCAGCGCCAATCACAAGCTCTCGGTAAGCGCGTTCCGACGCCTGATCACGAATGTTGCTGATATGGACAGGAGCTCTACGTTGAACTTGTTGTGGGGCAGCCAGCTTTTTCCGGGGCACTATGGTTCGCCCAGTACCCTTCTGGTGAACGCAGGAAACCTGATGGAGTTTCTGGATACGTTGGTCCGGTTTCGTTTTTTTCTGTGCCCATTCATGGCTCCCAACCTCGTTAAGGACGATCAATGGACTTACCTTTACTGGATCGACGCGGGCGGGCTGGGAAGAGCCAAACCATTTGTAGTTACGGCGCTGATGTCCGGAGTGAGCAGTGCTTCCAATTGGCTGGCCGGAAGAACACTTCCCTGGCAGATCTTTCTGAAACATCCCCAGCCGAAAAATTCATCCGAATACTCGGTTGCATTTGGTGACCGGCTTCGTTTCTCAGCCGGAATTAATCTGATGCGCATCGAAAGCCAGCTACTGTTTGAACCTTGGGGAAGCGTATCGGAGCTGGTAAGGGCTTCTGCTTTATCTGAGTCTGTAGAGCTCTTAGACAGTGCAAAACCGGTATACGGATTACCAGAACTCGTTTACCGAGTGCTTTTGAGTAACTCGTCAAAGTTTACTAGCCTGCAAACAGTCAGCGATTGCCTCGGTATGAGCCCGGCGACACTCAAGCGCCGCCTGAAGGAGTGCGAAACCTCGTATCAGACCATCTACGACAACGCAAGACTGCACTTGAGCCTATACCGATTCTACGTTGAAGGCTGGAGTCAGGATGCGGTCGCAAAGTCTCTGGATTGCTGCAATGGCGCCAACTTCCGGCGCATGTTCAAGCGCTGGACAGGGCTGACTCCAAGCGAGTACCGATCTTGCTTCAGACTCGATCTGGCGAGGTAAACCATTTACTATTTTCTCGACGCGGTCTTCGTTACTTAGAAAAAGAGCGGCTCACCGGCCGCCCCTCTTTCACGTCAAATTATTCAACGGGCTTACTGGCCCAGGTAGCTCCGGTACATCCATACCGTTTTTTCCTGCTGAGAGATGTAGTCACTCATCAGTGCCACGGTACCTTCATCTTCTGCTTCACCGGCCAGGTTCAGCAGGCCGCGCTGC
>Ga0209075_1001575_pt1 | contig 21363 bp, 17 predicted proteins | sample Stecom2011_FD_187523 | JGI IMG/M metagenome (GOLD analysis project Ga0209075, IMG submission 187523) | Agricultural soil microbial communities from Utah to study Nitrogen management - Steer compost 2011 (SPAdes) (version 2) | ecosystem: Environmental > Terrestrial > Soil > Agricultural land...
TGTACTTTGTACTTCCCTAAATAGCGTTGACCGCTTTGGTTAATATTCTTTTTTTATGGTCTAAGTCATCTGGGATTTCAGTTCCTGTTGAAATGCTTTTTACAAATGGTGAAATTTCAAATTCATTGCTTTCATCTTCAGAAGTCAAAGACTGTTAATATGCATCTGCGACTCGAGATCAACTCAATTTAGTGTGTAATAAACAGGGGAGTGAGAGCCAAAAAAAATGGTCATTGAATTTCTCCAACAACCATTTTAAATAATATTGTGTTTCGTCTTAGAGACTCAAAGCACCATTCGTATCGCGAACTTTATCAGCTGCTTCGTTGAATTTAGCTTTTTCGTCATCAGACAATTCGATTTCAACGATTTCTTCAACTCCGTTTCTACCAATCAATGCAGGAACACCGAAACAAATGTCGTTTAGTCCGTATTCACCTTCTAGGTAAAGAGAACATGGGAACATTTTCTTTTGGTCACATGCAATGGCTTGCACCAATCCTGAAACTGCTGCACCTGGAGCATACCAAGCTGAAGTACCTAATAATTTAGTTAATGTTGCACCTCCAACGCGAGTTTCTTGCTCTACATATTCTAGTTTAGCCTTATCTAGGAATTGAGTTACAGGAACTCCGTTTCTAGAAGCCAATCTTGTTAAAGGAACCATTCCAGTATCACTGTGCGCACCGATTACCATTCCGTCTACGTCAGAGATTGGACATTCTAAAGCCTCAGCTAATCTGTATTTGAAACGTGCGCTGTCTAATGCTCCACCCATACCAATAATTCTATTTTTTGGAATGTTTGTCGCCTTGTGTACTAAATAAGTCATTGTATCCATTGGGTTACTCACCACAATAATAATAACGTTTGGAGAATGAGCTACTAATTGTTCAACCACAGATTTTACAATCTTAGCATTGGTTCCAATTAACTCTTCTCTTGTCATTCCTGGTTTTCTTGGAATACCAGAAGTGATTACAGCAACATCTGAGTTCGCTGTTTTTGAATAATCACTTGTAGAACCAATAATTTTAGTATCAAATCCGTTTAGAGATGCAGTTTGCATTAAATCCATTGCCTTTCCTTCAGCAAATCCTTCTTTTATGTCTAAAAGACAAACTTCTGCTGCGAAATCTTTCATCGCGATGTATTCTGCACAACTTGCTCCAACGGCACCTGCTCCAACAACTGTAACTTTCATTATGTATATTTTTTATTTTTTAATAGAATATTCCGCTCACGAAATTAAGAAATTAATCAATTTTAGAGCTAGGATTTCTAAATTAATTATCAACTCGCTCCTTTATGAACAATGGTGTTAAGTGTCTATATTGGGTTAGAATAACGTCGAAAATGAACAGTTTGAAAGCAGCGGTGAATACGGGCGTTGCTATGTGAGCATAAGGAATGCAGCGCAGATAAAGGAAGTTAAAAGGGAAAAGATTTTTAATAAAGGTGAATTTGAAGTGAATTCATTTGAATTTTTTACATTTGTTACGGTCTATTTTAGACGGATTAATTTAACTATATTGTTAATAAAATTCTTTTTGACTGGGGAGTAAATATTGACTTATAACGAATAGTGTAAGTTTTTTGTTGAAAAAAAGCAACCCATTATAAAATTCAACGTTTTTTAAATGAAACTACAGTGGAGAACGATCAACTCAAAGAAATAATTAAGCGGTGTATCGCTGATGACAGAACTGCGCAAGAGCAGCTGTTCAAACATTTCTATGGGAAGATGATGGGAGTTTGCTTACGCTACACAAAAGACCGAGACCGAGCTCAAGAAGTTGTCCAGGAAAGTTTTATAAAGATCTTTGATAAACTAGATGAATTTGATTTTAAAGGGTCCTTCGAAGGATGGGTCAGAAGAATCATGGTGAACGCATCAATTGATGCCATCAGGAAAAGAAATAGACAACCATTTTCAACTGATGAAGAATACGTCTTTAATGACAGTTATAGTGTTCAAGAACATGATTTAGATGATGACATCACGAAGATAAAAGCTGAATATGCTTTGGAGGCAATACAACAATTGTCGCCAGCCTACCAAACTGTTTTTAACTTGTATGTAATAGAAAATTATTCGCACAAGGAAATAGCACAGATTTTGGACATCAGTGAGGGAACCTCGAAATCTAATCTAGCGAAAGCAAAGCAAAATTTAAGAAAGATATTAAGTGAGAAATTTGTCAATATAGAAGACCAATGAAAGATAATTTAGAAAACGCATTCAGAAATAGTCTACAAGACTATGAGGCGCCATACGACCCTAAGGCGTGGGAAGCAGTGAGTTCAAAGCTCGGTGCTCAACCTACTGCTGTTACAGGAGGCACATCTAGTGTCTTTAAATGGGTTCTTGCAAGTGTTCTGGTTGGGGCAGTTGCTACAGGTGCATTCTTCCTTTTTGATCATCCAACAGATGTAAATACAGCGGGGCATAGCACAGAACCTATTGAAAACAATAGCGTTAAAGCACCAATGGATAATGAATTTGTTCCAAATACGGAAGAAGGTTCTGATGAAGAGGTAATTGTTCCTGTAAAAGAAAAAAATACTGAAGAGCAACCATCAAATCAAATTGAACGCTCAACGGTTGAGGGAGAAAAAGAGAAACCAACAGCACAAAACAATAATCAATCAACAAAAGAAGTAGTTTTTGTTCCAACAGAAAACAATAAGGAGGAAGCGCAGATTGCTCAAGAAGATCCTAAAGTTGTTGAAGAGAAGTTTGTAGCAGGATATATTTCTTCAGCTATGGTTTGTGAAGGAGAAAGTGCTACAGTTAGTAATACTGATAATAAAGCAAAGGTTAAATTTAAATTCGCTGAAGAATGGATTGTTATCCAACCTGGAAAGTCGGTGACAATAGATCCTTCATTACAAGATGAGTTGACTTTTGTGAATGGCAATGGAGAGGTGATTGAAAAAACTTTTGTTAAAGTACAAGGCTTACCTTCTGCAAACTTTACTTATGAAGCAAATATTTATGAAGGTGGATTGCCTGTAGTGATTTGTGAAGCTTATGGAGATTATGCTTCTTATGAGTGGACTTTTGATGACGAGCTGAAGAGAAGCAGTGTAGAGGTTAAACATCATTTCTTTGAAAAAGGAGACTATGACGTAGCTTTAAAAGTTGTGGATAGAAACGGATGTGAAAATACATCAATGAAAACTATTCGCATCAGAGATAAATACAATTTAATGGCGGTAGATGCTTTTAAACCAAATGGCTCAGATATTAGAAATCGTACCTTTATGCCTTATTCTTTAACAGAAAGAAATGTGAAGTTCCAATTGACCATTGTAGACCCAATCGATAATAGCGTTGTGTTTACATCTAGTGATGCTAGGAATGCATGGGATGGAACTGATCAGAAAACTGGAAAAATGACACCAAGCAATAAAGCGTATATGTGGAAGGTTCAAATTTTAGATCCACTTCCAAATGAACGTCCAATTTATGCAGGAACGATAGTACACAACTAAACACTACTGTTATGATGTCAGTAATTTTTCATAGTGTTACTGATTAAAATACATAAACAACAACAAAAAGCCTCAAGTGTATCTTGGGGCTTTTTGCTTTAGATAACTCATGTTTTTAACTAGAGATAATGTTTGTAAAATGCTTAATGCCCTTATTGATGCGGTAAAGTGGATAAAAACACCGTGTTATCGCTTGTTGTTTCAATAAGTGAGGGGTGTGCCTATGCGTTTTTGGCCAAAATTAAACTGATTGTTTGGTTCCTTTTTATTGCAACACAATTGATATGGAGATAAAGAAAAGCCCCGACATTCTATGAACATCGAGGCTTTAGTATAAAGATATTTTGGACTTATTCAATCACTAACTTTCTCGTCAACATTCCGCTAGCAGTTTGAACTTTTACAAAGTAAACCCCTTGGGTTAAGTCACTGACATCAATATTGGTGTGATAATCCATAGTATTTGCTTGATGAACAATTTTTCCACTTAAATCCGTAAAGACAACTTTTTCAATTAAAAGGCCTTCTAAAGAAATCGTCACTTCATTTAGAGCAGGGTTAGGATACATTTCCAATAACGTTTCAGCTTCTTCAATTTTTAAATTTGCAGTACCATCTAAAGGATGACAAGCAATTGGATCGGCTGGTGTGTTACAAATACAATAGGCTTGAGTTCCACAAACTTCACTCAACAAAAATTGCGTCATGTATTGTTGTGTTGTATCAAGGTATTCTGCAGAACCTACGTGAGGAACATGGTCTGCACCATATTCTGCTTTGAAACAATGTTTAATCCCCTCCATTTCAGCTTTTATATGAACAGATTCACTTCCGTCAACCTCCATGATTTCATAAATAGCTAAGGTTAGCATTGCAGAGCCAAAGGGAACAGTTCCGTCTTGATCGCCATGTAAACTTAATACAGGAGTAGAGTTATTATTCATCCAAGTAGTATCACCAATCGCCCCAGCAATATTCACAATGGCTTTAACATCAGAGGTGTGTCCAGGTGTTCCAGAATTTCCTTCAAGTCCACCTGCCAGTGATGGATCAGACATGTTGATATAAGAAGGGATTTCCGAAGTTTGGTCAAGGTAGGCCAAATGTAAAGCTACAAATCCACCTGCAGAACTTCCGGCCAAGAAGATTTTTGTTGTATCAATACCATAAGGATTACCGTCGTCTTTCACAGATTTTTTAAAGAAACGAATAGCCGCTTTAGCATCTTGAGTGGCTCTCATCACAGCTTCAGAGGCATCACCTTCAGAAGGACCAGTGAATACGTTATTCATACCTAAACGATAAGAAATAGAAGAGGTAACGTACCCTTTTTTTGCGAAGTTTTCTGCTAATGGAACAACATCTGTACCTGTTTTAGATCCCCCCACGAAAGACCCACCATGAATAAAGATGATGAGTGGACGATCTGTATCGGTGTCACCAGTAGGTTGGTAGACATCAAGAAATAGATCCTGTGGTGAACCATCATAGTTGAGGTTTGAGCCATACTGAATATCAGAAGTGACATCAGAGCCTGTGAACAAGTCGTTTTCATATCGACCTCCGGTACAGTCTTGAGCATTTGTACCGAATGCTGTCGCAAATGCTAATCCTAATAAATAGATTTTTTTCATAATTTAAATAAGTTTTATAAGATGTTGTGTTTTTAATTCCTTTAAATCTTTATTGAGATAAAAGTTGAAATAAAATTAATATATTATCTGAATAATGTTCAGATGATTTTTTGAATGGAATATTTGTAGGTTCAACGGTGAGGACTTAAAAAGGACATGATTTATTCAGTTTATCGTCTAAGATAACAGTGCTTTAGGCTAAATCTGTTGAAAATCCTATTCAACACCGAAAAGAATATTAAATTTGTCTGATTGATTTAAATGCATTAATGATATGGAAAAAGTAATCTGTGGTATTCAACAAATTGGTATTGGTGTGCCAGATGTTCAAGAAATTTGGAAATGGTATAGAAAATTCTTTGGAGTAGATGTACGAATTTTTGAAGAAGCTGCTGAAGCCCCTTTAATGACGAGGTACACTGGAGGGACTGTACATTCTCGAACAGCTACTTTAGCACTTTCGATGGAAGGTGGGGGAGGATTCGAGATTTGGCAATTTACAAGCCGAAATACGGAGAAACCTAAGTTTGATGTCCAATTGGGAGATTACGGACTCTATATTTGTCGTATTAAATCTAGAGATGTCAAAGCATCTTATGAATTTATGAAATCGAATGGCGCAAAAGTGCTGGGCGAATTAAAAACAACTCCACACGGAGAACCACACTTCTTTGTTGAAGATCCAAACGGAAATATATTTAACGTTGTGCAGGAGTTTACAGTTTTTCAAAAAACAAAATTTGAAGGAAAAACAGGAGGTTCTGCAGGAGTTATGATTGGAGTAAGTGATATCGATAAAGCAAAAAAACTATACGCTGATATTTTAGGATATTCAACTGTAGAATATGATGAGACAGGTGTATTTGATTGCTTTTCTGAGTTGCCTATGGGAGATAAAAAAGTAAGACGTGTTTTGCTTTCTCACCCTGAAACGCGTAAAGGTCCGTTTGCACCTTTATTAGGACCTACTAAAATTGAATTGGTTCAAGCCATTGAAAGAACAGATTGTAAAAAGATTTTTGAAGATCGATTCTGGGGAGATTGGGGCTTTATTCACCTCTGTTTTGATGTGAGAAACATGGACGTTCTACAAAAAGAATGTGAAGCAGCAGGCTTCCCATTTACTGTAGATAGTGGAGCAACCTTCGATATGGGAGAAGCAGGAGGACGATTTTCATACATCGAGGATCCAGATGGAGCTTGGATAGAGTTTGTTGAAACCCACAAGGTTCCTGTAATGAAAAAATTGGGGTGGTATATTAATTTAAAGAATAGAGATCCAAAAAAATCATTGCCGAAATGGATGTTGAAAGCCATGGGGATGAACCGTGTGAAATAAGGAGTTAAAGTTTAAAAAGTAGGGATTAATGATTGAACAGGGGTAAAATAGAAAGTAATTTTCTTAATTTTATCCCTACAAAATTTACATATGATTAAAAAAATATTCTTTTTCAGTTTAGGTGTTGCCTTCTTAATGGGATGTAATACAAAGTTTAGTGTTAATGGAGAGTATATTGAGCAACCTATTGTTCATTTCTTACTTGATCAAGGAAAAGAATATCATTTCTTAAAGTTGAATAAAACTTTTTTGAAAGAAGGAGATGCAAATGAATTTGCAAAAGATCCAGCTTTATCCAATTTTGATAATGTTGTAGCAACAGTAAAAGAAATCAAAAATGGAAGTACACTAAGAACTTGGACCCTCCAAGATACGGTGATTCAAAATAAACAGGAAGGGACATTTTACGGGCCAGAACAAAAGCTTTACTTTTTCAAAGCAAATGATTTAGATGAAGAAGCGATTTACCGATTGAATATCGATGTTGATAATGGAAATCACTTGATTTCAGGACAAACAGAACTGGTAAAAGGGGTTCAAATTAATTATCCGCAACCCAACCAATCATTTAATTTTGCCGACAATAATGTACTGCAAAATGGATATAAAAGCACTCCAATCACCTTTACTTCAGGAAATGGAGCATATTATAAAATGCAATTGCGCTTCGATTATAAAGAAGTAAGCTCTTCGGGGAGTGAAATTAAATCTGTTTTATGGAATTTAGGTGAGGTCGATGCAGGAGACGTCATTAGTTCTACCAATACTATTTTTGCCGATGGAGAGGCATTTTATGAGTATCTTGGTCAGAAAATCCCTGTAGATTCTGATGTGACAGAACGAAATGTTAGAGGATTCGAAATTATTCTTACGGCAGCATCTTCAGATTTGTATACTTACATTTTAACCAACGAACCAAGTTCCTCTTTGGCTCAAAATAAACCGACGTATTCGAATGTAGAAGGAGCTTTAGGAATATTTTCTTCAAGAGCGACAATTACGCAATACAAACCATACTTTACTCCACCCAGTATGCGAGCTTTAAACCAAAATTCAACAAAAGAACTCTGTAACGGTCCTTATACTGTTGCATTAGATTTTTGTAGTGATATAGCAGGTGATCCATCATCCTATGCTTGTAACTAAACAGTAAAGATTAGTTGATGATAGACCTTAATTCATCGTTATCTAAAAAAAAGTATAGCGATTTATAAATTATTAAAATTACCAGAGACTCCTTTATTATAAAGGAGTCTTTCTTTTTTAGACCTTATTTTTTACTCCAATGTTTTTCAACATTTGTTTTTGGGTACAATAATTTATCCTATATTTCGTTAATATATGTGAAACGCTAATGCAATAGATATAATACCCTTTCTATTGAAGAAGTGTTTAGGCTGTCTGCAAGCAGCAAAAATGAACCCCATAAAAACCCAATGAACTATGAGAACGATAAACCCTATTTATCACCATTCTGACCAAATGTTAAGTCAAGAAATGGAATGGATTTTAAGCGCAAAAGAGGATCCGAAAAACTTCGCTCCTTTATATGAAAAGTACCATGAGCAAATCTTTCGTTACGTGTATCAGCGTATGGACGATAAACAAACAGCTTATGATGTAACTTCACAAGTGTTTTTTAAAGCAATGAAAAACATTTACAAATATGAATACAGAGGCGTTCCTTTGGCTTCGTGGTTGTACCGTATTGCGAAAAGCGAATTGAATCAAGCCTATAGAGACAGTAGAGCAAAACGTACGATAAATATTGACAATACACAAGTGGCAACATTTATGGAGGTTTTTGAAGAAGAAACAAATGCAATGAATAAGAAGCGCTTGTTTAATGCCCTAAGTCAATTGAATGGTCTTGATTTACAGTTGATTGAATTGCGCTATTTTGAAGACCGACCTTATAAAGAGGTAGGAGAAATTCTAAATATAAAAGAAAACAATGCAAAAGTGAAGACTTTTAGAGCTTTGGAGAAGCTTAAAAAGTTATTCAATAAAAAAATAAGCCTATGAAACCAAAATTAATTTATAATCGCTGGAAAGTATCCTCCGATGAAATTAAAAAAAATCAAAACTTCGATGCCCTTGTCAAGAAAGTCAAGAAAAACTCTTCTTGGCAATGGCAATCGATCGGATTTTGGGGCACAGTAGGAGCATCTACTGTTGCCCTATTTTTTTTAGTCAACTTGTTATAATTCAAAATTAACATTTGTTCTACAACTACTTTTCTGATATCTTCTATTGTATGCAATTTTTGTCTTTTGAATTTGTTACATTTGCTTATCTATAATTGAAGTATGTTACTTCAATAAAATGAAGAGGGTAAATGAAGAAAATATTCACAGGATTGGCACTTATTGCAAGCACAACGTTATTTGGTCAAATCACGCTTTTAGAAGAGAACTTTGATGCAAGTACTCTGCCTGCAACATGGACTGTTATTGATAATGACGGAAATACCGTTGATGAACAAGTGCAGGAATACACTGAAGCATGGATTTATAAAGAAGATCCTATTAATGCAGGAAACGGTACCGCTTCGAGTACTTCCTTTTTTAGTCCTGTTGATAGAGCTGACCGTTGGTTGATTACACCTCAGATTACATTAGGAGCAGAATCCAATTACATTTCTTGGAACAGCATGTCTTATGATCCTTCTTTTCCAGATTCGTATAAAGTAATGATTTCTACAACTGGAAATACTGTTGCCGATTTTACAGATACTTTAGTTGTAGTGAGCAATGAAACACCTTATTGGTCGAGTCATACGGAATTGCTTGATGAATATGTGAATCAAAATATTTATATCGCGTTTGTGAATACAACATTCGATGGTTTTAAATTACACCTAGATAGCGTTTATGTGAGAGAACAAGATCCTTTGGCTTTGACGAAAGAGAAGTTGAATGTTGGAGTATATCCAAATCCCGTTGAAGATGTGTTTCATATTTCAACAGGAACAGCAGTTATTCAAGAAGCAAAATTATTCAATTCATTTGGTCAAGTGGTTATGGCTGTTCAAGGAGGTGAAAAAGCGAGAGACTTAGACATCGATATAAGTGAATTAAACCCTGGAGTTTACATCGTTGCTATCCATACTTCTGAAGGTACAATAAGAAGAAGAATAGTGAAAAAATAGAGGGATTCAATATCTATTAAATAAAAAAAGCACTGAATTCATCAGTGCTTTTTTGTTGACATCAAAAAAGATGTGAACTATTTCTTTTTTGATGATTTTTTTAATTGCATCAATACAGAAAATGCAGAGTCAATATCGTTGTCGTTTACCACTACAGTAAACTCATTGGCTGTAGAAACAACTTCTACAATGTTAATCCCTTCCCAAGCCAAATGTTTGAGTATGTAATAATAAATTCCGCTAATAGCAGTGTTACTTGTTGGAAGTTTAATGGTGATTGATGCTAGGTTTTTAGTGCTTGACTTTAATTTTTCATCTTTGAAAATTTCCAATAGATTTTCAGAAATAGAATTACTGGTAATAATTGTAGATTCACCAACACCATGACAAAAAGTATAGAAGTAATCGCGTTGATCGACCAAAAACTTCATGATTTCGGACTGTTTTAACGCAAGGGTATCTGAGTTTTTATAAGTGAAATCTTCCAAATCACTTCTCACCAAAAAATCACCGAGTGTAGCAATAAAATCCTTGATTTTTGCATCGACCTCGTCGTAGTATCCAGGAGACATCCTTTTGATGGCCATTACAATTGCGCCTTCTTTGACTTTCTTGCCTAAAGTATCTTCAATTTCTGGTTGTATTTTACGAGATAACGCAGATACATTTATTAAATTCTCTGTCATCGCTTCTCTTAGAAAGGGAGAGCGATTGATTATTTCTTCAGTAACTTTACCAACTGTACTCATGGTGTTAAATATTTTTCAATGCGTTAAAATTAACAAAAAAAACATCTTTCTGTTAGAAAGATGTTTTTAGAATTGATATCAATTATTTTCTTAATCTCTAATCAATTGGTATCCAGGATAGTTTTGTGGATTGTAAACAAACTTACTGTCTGCTACAGTTTTATTTTTTTCGAATACATTAATGGTGTAAGTCATCGTGCTTCCATCCTTTGTCTTCATAATTGCTTGGTGCAATTCATTGTCGTTGGTACCAACGTATAAAGTGATGGTGTGATAATTAACCCCTCCTGGATTGGTTGGAAATAAGTCAATTTGGTGCACTTCTTTGTTGTTTACCTTCGTTGTTTTTGTGTATTTACTTTTGAATCCATTTTCCCAAATAGTCATTAGCTTTTTTGGATTCATTGATTCGTCATCATCTAAGTCAACATCACTTTGGTAAGTTACTTTTTCTTCCTTAACAATTGTCCAGTTTTTGATGGCATTAGAAACTAAAGTATTTTGTCCGAGAGAAGCATAATACTTATCTCCTTTAACATAGCCTAAACCTTTTTGGTTTGAGTTTTCTCCAGTTGCTGGATTTTTAACATTCATCGTGAATTCGATATAAAAAGACTTTAAGCTTTTAATTTCTGAGGACATCTTATCTAAAATATTCTCAGACTTTTGATCTGACTGAGCGAATAAAGCACTAGAGATAAAAAGCATTCCAATTAATAAGTATTTCATTTTCTATAATTTTTGCATTGTGATTTGCACAAACTGTGCCAAATTCAGCGGTAAATATATTAAATCACCTACAAATATACAGTAAATTTGTGGGTGACAAAATTGAATTTATTTTAATCCTTTGATTTCTAGATGTTCGTTTAGGGCTTCCTCTGTAGGGATGAGTACATCACGTGCTTTACTTCCTTGGAATGGACCTATTATTCCATGTGCTTCTAATTGGTCTACAATTCGTCCTGCACGATTATAACCGAGTTTTAACTTTCGTTGAAGTAAACTAGCTGAACCTTGTTGATGTAGAACGATGACATGAGCGGCCTCTACAAACTTATCGTCTAAATCGTCATCTACATCTACGCCACCTCCTTCACTTCCTTCACCTATGTATTCTGGGAGCGCAAGTGCTTCAGGGTACCCCCTTTGATTTCCAATAAAGTCACAGATGGCTTCCACCTCGGGGGTGTCTACAAAACCACATTGTAAACGGATCACATCATTACCTGTTGAAATTAACATATCCCCTTTACCGATCAATTGGTCTGCTCCTGATGAATCTAAGATGGTACGCGAGTCAATTTTAGAAAGTACTCTAAACGCTATTCGTGCTGGGAAGTTGGCTTTAATCATACCGGTAATCACATTAACAGAAGGGCGTTGAGTAGCTACAATTAAATGAATTCCAATAGCACGGGCAAGCTGAGCAAGACGAGCAATAGGGTGTTCAACTTCTTTTCCTGCGGTCATAATTAAATCGGCAAATTCATCAATTAACACGACTATGTATGGCATGTAGCGGTGACCTTTTTCTGGATTTAATTTCCGAGCAACAAATTTATCATTGTATTCTTTAATGTTACGCGTTTGAGCATCTTTCAATAGGTCGTAACGCTCATCCATTTCGATACACAATGAATTTAAGGTGTTTACAACCTTAGAGGTATCTGTAATAATAGCTTCTTCTTCATCTGGAAGTTTAGCCAAAAAATGACGTTCTATTTTATTGAATAAAGTCAGCTCAACCTTCTTTGGGTCAATCAAAACAAATTTAACTTGAGAAGGATGTTTCTTGTATAATAAAGAAACCAGAATAGCATTTAACCCAACGGATTTACCTTGACCAGTAGCTCCAGCAACTAATAAATGGGGCATTTTAACCAAGTCAAAAGCATAGGTTTCGTTGGTGATGGTTTTCCCTAGCACAACTGGGAGTTCAAAGTTGGAGTTCTGAAATTTCTCTGAGGCTATCAATGATCGCATGCTTACAATTTCAGGGGAACTGTTAGGAACTTCAATTCCAATCGTTCCTTTTCCCGGAATAGGTGCAATTATACGAATCCCCAATGCGGCTAAACTTAAGGCGATATCATCCTCTAAGTTTTTAATTTTTGAAATTCTAACTCCTGGTGCAGGTACAATTTCATAAAGCGTTACTGTTGGACCTATAGTGGCTTTGATTTTTGAAATATCAATTTTATAATGCGCTAGAGTAGTAACAATATTGTCTTTGTTTTGCTCTAATTCCTCTTTCGAAACCCCACCTTTATTGCTTTCAAATTTTCTCAATAAATCAATAGGAGGAAGGGTGTAGCTAGATAAGTCAAGCTTTGGATCGTAAGGACCAAAATCTTCAAGTTTTTTGTTCAAATCTGATGCAGTTAATTCTTTTTCTTGTTTTGCAACTTCAACAGAAAACTCTCCACTATCATCGTTTGTTGTTTCTTCGGGTTTTACAAGTTCTACTTCAGCAGTTTCTTTTTTGGTGACGACCTCAAAATCATCATCTGATTCAGCTTCTTGTTCTTCCTCCAGAAGAGTATCTGGTTCTTCATCAGTTTTTTCATGATCATCCTTGAAGATAACTTCAAAGTCCTCCTCTTCTTCACTATCTTCCTCTTCATCAATCTGCTCACCCTCTTCTAGTTCCTCTTCTTGGTTCACAGTGGCGAAAGCGTTTCCACCTTCATCTTCAGCAGAAGATTTCTTTATTTTGTTTGGTAGGTACTGCTGAGCTAAAGCCTTGAAGTCAGGATTGAACAAGGCAACAATGGCAACGAATAATAGCACAAGAACCAATAGAACAGCACCAAACACACCCAATACAGAGCTCAACCATTGATTGGTAGCGAATCCAAAGGAGCCTCCCAAATAATTAATTTGAGATGACATTAATCCCAAAAAGATCGAAAACCAAATAATACCAATAAAAGTAACTAAGTAGGTTTTTCGCAATGGAACAAGTTTGATGTTGAGGAGCAATCGAACTCCAGTCACTAACATCAAAAAACTGAACGCGAAAGAGGCAATACCAAACCATCTGTACATAAACAAATGTGCTGTCCAAGCGCCAAATTTACCCAGCCAGTTTTTGACTTCGACATCAGATTCTCCAAAAATAAATTCGAAGAAACTTGTTGAAACAATTAAGTCTTGGTCTGCTTTCCAACTAAATAAGTAAGAAGTAAATGCAATAAATAAGTATACAGAAAGTAGCAGGAGTATAGCACCACTGATTGACTTTGCTTTACGGCGGTCAATTTTGGAGTATAATGAAGAGAAAGAAGTTTTTTTTGAGGACTTTTTACTTGCCTCCTTCTTTTTCTGTTTGTCTTTTTGTTTTAATACGTTTCCTCTGGCCATTCTAGTTGCTGAACATTTATTTTACGAATATAAGGAATGAAATCGTTAGTTCTGAACCAATTTTAGAAGGCTATTCACATTAGGTTGTTAGTAGATGAACTTAGTATGTCTTATGGTCTATCCCCCCCCTTATAAGTACATCTTTTTTAACTATTGTTCTTGCAGAAGTTCAATGAATTCATCTAGTGTGATGATCTTATGGTCGGATGGAATACCGAACAAATCAATGTTTAATGGGCGTTCTTCAAAAGTAATTAATCGATAACTGATCCACATGTCGTTTGAATAAATTGAGTACTTGACGGGAAGTCCTGGAATGCCTTTTAGAGCAGTTGAATACTTCGAGGAGATTTCAGGCGCATAATTCATTATTATGGTAGTGTCGATATGCGTGTCTGTAACTTTTATGTTTTTCGCTTTGATCCCTGCAAAGTTTTTCTTTCCCGATTTCTTCTCGAAAACATAGCGATTGCTATCTTCTAAGGTGTCTGGAATGGTTTGAATGGCTACTTTTTGCATGCCTAAATCCATGAGGATGTAAGCCCTGTTTTTGGGAATATGTTTAATGTAGATTTGTTTTCCAATAGGAGTGTAACTATCAATTCTCAACATAGAGTCTTTGGCGTAAACCACTTGATAATTAATACTGTCCTTTTCATCAGGAATATTTCCAGGAGATTCAATTGAATAAATAAGCTTCCCTTCAAAATGTTCAGAAACAGTTTGCTGAAGAGAACAACTTAAAAGTATTAACGTTATACCAAAAAATAATATTCCTCTTTTCATTCGTCTACATTGTTTATTTATAATTGCGAAATTAAAACAAAATTCGGCTGAATTCTATTTCTTTTCAGAGTTCTTCTTTTCCTGCAGGAGAAATGTAGGCTTATTATGTATGATTTTTTTACCTTTGCATCAATTGAAACGCAGTAAAAATTACAGTAATGTCAAAATCTATAGCATATATTATTAATGATTCGGAAATTTCAGCTGGAACACGTGGAGCAAGTCTTGGACCTGGAGCAATGCGTGTTGCGGATGATAACTCAGGAAATTTTTTGTTTTCTAAGTATCCTATTCATTATGTTCAAACAATGAACCATTTACTAGACCGGCCTTCTCCTTATAAATATGGGAAAAGAGCGGATGGATTAGCAACTGTATATAAAAACGTAGCTGATCTCGTGAGTAGAGAACGAAATAAAAATGATTTTATCGTTGTTGTTGCTGGAGACCATGGTTCAGCTGGAGGGACAATTGCTGGGTTGAAAGTAGCTAATCCACAAAATAGATTAGGAGTACTTTGGATTGATGCGCATGGAGATCTACACACTCCGTATACTACGCCTTCTGGGAATATGCATGGAATGCCTTTGGCTACAGCATTGAACGAAGATAATTTAGAGTCAAAACAAAATGACCCGCATGCCGATACTGTTAAGTTCTGGAATGAAATGAAAAACACAGGCGGAATTGCACCAAAAATTGATGCCAAAGACCTTGGGTTTATTGGGTTGAGAGACTTAGAGACTCCAGAGGTGGAATTGATGGAGCGCAAAGGGATTAAAAATATTTCTGTTGACGAATTGCGTGAAGTTGGTGTTCAAAAGATCATTGAACGACTAGAAGAAAAATACGCAGACTGTGATGAGATTTATGTTTCTTTTGATGTTGATTCAATGGATCCAGATATTGTTTCTCACGGAACAGGAACTCCAGTTCCACACGGACTTACACCAAAAGAGGCAAGTGAACTATTGAGGTATTATGCTGGACACCCAAAGGTGAAATGTATCGAGTTTGTTGAAGTCAATCCATGCTTGGATGAGAAAACAAATCACATGGCCGAAGTAGCTTATTATTTGATGAAAGAAGTAGTTGAAGTTGCTGAAAAGAAAGCATAGATAAAATTGAAAATGGAAAACAAAATTAAAGCATTATTGCTTGAAAATAGTCTGTCGGTTTTTGGAGTGAAAATTGACGAGAAATTGATTCAATTTCAAAAGACAAGAAAAGATGTAGATGGAGACATGACTTTGGTTGTTTTTCCTTTTGTAAAAGTATTAAAGTCTTCCCCTGCTATTGTAGGTGAAGACATAGGACGTTTTTTAAAAGAAAAACTTGAAGAGGTTGAAAGTTACAATATTGTAAGTGGATTTTTAAACATCACCTTAACCAATAAGTATTGGCAAAACATTCTTCTTGAAATGTCAAAAGACGAAATGTTTGGTTGTTCATCTAGGTTGTCAGGCCAAATGTATATGGTCGAATATTCTTCTCCAAATACGAACAAACCATTGCATTTAGGACACATGAGAAATATCTTTTTGGGATATAGTGTTTCCGAAATATTAAAAGCGAATGGACATGAAGTGGTGAAGACACAGATCATCAACGATCGTGGGATTCATATCTGTAAAAGTATGGTGGCTTGGGAACAGTTTGCAAGCAAAGATGCAAATGGTAACAGAGAAACACCTGATTCTACAGGAATGAAAGGAGACCATTTTGTAGGGAAATACTATATTGAATTTGATCAGCAAGTTACAAAGCAAGGATTTGAATTGGCAACTTCTTGGAAAGAAAGTAACTATGCAGAGAGTATTATTTCAGAAGAGGCAAAAGAAAAACTTCCAGGGTTATTTACAGCTTATTCTAATGCAGAGGACGACAAAAAGAAAACTTCAATTTATCGAAAAATTGCCGCTTTTGCAGTTCCGTTTGCGCAATTAACCCAAGACGCAAAAGAAATGTTGGTGAAATGGGAAGCCAACGAACCAGAAGCATATTCCCTTTGGGAAACAATGAATAACTGGGTGTATAAAGGTTTTGACAAAACCTATGAGCGAATGGAAGTTGATTTTGATAAAATCTATTACGAATCGAAAACTTATTTAACCGGTCGTGACCTTGTAAAAGATGGACTAGAAAAAGGTGTTTTTTATAAAAAAGATGACGGCTCTGTTTGGGTAGATTTAACCGACGAAGGATTAGACGAAAAGTTAGTTTTACGTGCAGACGGAACAGCTGTTTACATGACACAGGATATAGGAACGGCGATTCAGCGTTTTAAAGACTTCCCAAATCTAAACGGTGTGATCTATACCGTAGGTAACGAGCAAGATTATCACTTTCAAGTGTTGTTTTTGATTTTGAAAAAACTGGGCTACGATTGGGCCAAAAACTGTTACCATTTATCTTATGGAATGGTGGATTTACCGGATGGTAAAATGAAATCTCGTGAAGGTAGAGTAGTCGACGCTGATGATTTGATGGAAGAGGTAGTCCAAATGGCCAAGGACAGTACGCAAGAACGTGGACACATTGAGGGGATGAGTGAAATAGAACGTGAAAACCTTTACGAAACCATCGGAATGGGCGGATTAAAATACTATCTGCTTAAAGTTGATCCACATAAAAGAATGAAGTTTAATCCCGATGAGTCTATTGAGTTGAATGGAAATACTGGACCTTTTATTCAATATGCCTATGCGCGTATCAACTCTTTGATGACTAAGGTTGAGTTGGTGAATCCAGAAACCGAAATGGCCATAGACCAAGCTGAAAAAGATTTGATTAAACAGTTGAATGAATTCCCATTGGTAATAAAGGAGGCGGGAACAAATTTTAGTCCTGCATTAATTGCTAATTATACCTTTGAATTGGTGAAAAATTACAATTCTTTTTATCAAGCATTTAGTGTGATGAAAGAAGAAAATATTGCACTGAAAAACGCAAGAATATTAATCAGTCAAAATACTGGAAAAGTAATTCATACAGCAATGCGACTTTTAGGAATTCACGTACCTAATAGAATGTAAAAAGAAGACCATGAACATCATCCTACACGATTTATCAAACCATTTGATTTTTGCACCATTGACATTGACCCGGCCTGTTGGAAATCTTCGATCAGGAATGTGGACCAATGATGAACGCTGGCGTTTTTATCTTCCAGAAGCTACGGTTTCCTTTCAAACAGAGGAATATTTGGTAGATAAATTCCCAATGCATCAAACAGATGATAATGTGTGGGTGAATGCTACTGTGATTCCAAACGTAGAACTTGTAAAGCTTGTTCAGGAATTGCAAGTAGATGAATCTTTGTACGTCAATGGCGTGTTTGTTGCCCAGCGTGGAGCAACATTTTCTCCAAAGGAAAGCAATTCTCATCAACTTGAAGAATTCTTAGTTTTAGAACATCGTTGGGATTTATACCAAAAAAACGATTCCATTTTAGCAACAGATTTTGCAGCCTATGTAAAAGGACGAAAAAGCGCTTCACTTTCCAAAACAAATACATTGATTGGTGATGCAAATCAGCTTTTTATCGAAGAAGGAGCAACTGTTGAATGCGCAATATTAAACGTGAAATCAGGACCGATATATGTTGGTAAGAATGCTGAAATAATGGAAGGTAGTGTTGTGCGTGGTGGATTAGCCATGGCTGAAGGCAGTGCCTTAAAATTATCAACAAAGGTATATGGTGCAACTTCTCTCGGACCACATTCTAAAGTTGGTGGAGAGGTGAATAATGTTATTTTTCAGGCGTATTCCAATAAAGGACATGATGGATTTTTAGGTAACTCCTTGATCGGGGAATGGTGTAACCTTGGAGCCGACACCAATTGTTCTAACCTTAAAAATAACTACGGAAATGTAAAAACCTACAGTTATTTAACTGAATCAATGGAGCAAACAGCATTGATGTTTATGGGGGTTACAATGGGAGACCACTCTAAAACAAGTATCAATACCATGCTCAACACCGCAACAGTTGTTGGAGTCTGTGCTAATATTTTTACTTCTGGATTTCCACCCAAATACGTTCCGAATTTTTCTTGGGGTGGGGAACAAAAGTCACCAGTTTATAACTTAGATAGAGCAGTGGATGCTGCCAATCAAATGATGGTGCGAAGAGGTAAACAAATTACAGATGGAGATTTGAGAATATTGCAATTTTTATTTCCAGAAGAAAAGAACTAAATTCAAAACGCTTTTTTTTTACTGCGCACACTCAATATGGTGAAATACTGTCAAAGTTGTCAGTGTTTTAAAATGGCATAGGTATTGAACCCTTACGAGCACAGATTATAGTAGAGAGGTTTTTCAAATTTCTTTACTTAAGAATGAATATTAACTGACAGATTGACGCAAGAGCGTATAAAGATATGACTGACATTTTTGATAAAAATTTATTCGGAATGGGAAGACCTGACGATTCAGATGCAGAGTTTATTCCATTGATTACCCAAGAAGAAGAAGATGACATGCACAATGCAAAGTTTCCTTCTGATATTCCCATCTTACCTTTAAGAAATAATGTTTTATTTCCAGGCGTTGTAATTCCAATTACAGTAGGCAGAGACAAATCTATTGAATTGATTCAGTATGCCAATCAAAGCGATAAAGTAGTTGGTGTGATATCACAAAAGAATCCAGATGTAGAGAATCCTAAAGGTGAGGACTTACATAAAATAGGGACAGTAGCCACAATTCTGCGAATGCTTAAAATGCCTGATGGAACGTCGACCGTTATTATTCAGGGGAAAAGAAGGTTTGAACTGAAGGAGGTAACCCAAGAGAATCCTTTCCTAAGAGGGAAAATTGAACTTTGTGAAGAAGCAAAAGCGCCAAAGAAAAATAAGGAATTTACAGCGATTATTCAATCAATGAAGGAATTGTCTTTGAAAATTATTAAAGACTCTCCAAACATTCCTTCGGAAGCGCAATTTGCAATTAAGAACATTGATAGTCCAACTTTCTTAATCAATTTCATTTCTTCTAACATGAATGCTGATGTTGCGACAAAGCAAAAGATGCTGAATGAAATGGATTTGAAGAAACGTGCTATGGCAGTACTTCAACATTTAACAATTGAAGCACAGCAATTGGAAATGCGTAACGAAATTCAAACACGTGTTAAACTTGATTTAGATAAGCAGCAACGTGAATATTTCTTGAATCAACAGATTAAGACGATACAAGAAGAACTAGGCGGAAATCCACAAGAACAAGATGTGGAAAGAATGCGCGAACGTGCTAAAAAGAAAAAATGGTCGAAAAAGGTTGATGAAATGTTCCAAAAGGAATTGAATCGTTTACAACGTTCAAATCCGCAAGGCGCAGAGTATACCGTTCAGTTAAATTATCTAGAGCTACTTTTAGACTTGCCATGGGATGAATACACAATAGATAATTTAGACTTGAAACGTGCCGAAAAAGTATTAGAACGTGATCATTATGGATTAGAAAAGGTAAAGAAACGTATTCTCGAGTACTTGGCTGTATTGAAGTTGAAAAAAGATATGAAATCTCCCATCCTTTGCTTCTATGGACCTCCAGGAGTTGGTAAAACATCTTTAGGTAAATCTATTGCTGAAGCATTGGGTAGAAAATATGTTAGAATGTCATTAGGTGGAATTCACGATGAAAGTGAAATTCGTGGGCATAGAAAAACATATATTGGTGCAATGCCAGGACGTGTGATTCAAAACATTAAGAAAGCAGGAACATCAAATCCGGTATTTGTACTGGATGAAATTGATAAGATTTCACGTTCGAACCATGGCGATCCATCAAGTGCAATGTTAGAGGTTTTAGATCCAGAGCAAAATGATGAGTTTTACGATAACTACGTTGAAGCAGAATACGATTTATCAAAAGTATTGTTCATTGCAACAGCAAATGATTTATCAACCATCCAAGGTCCACTAAGAGACCGTATGGAATTGATCGAGGTATCTGGATACACGGTTGAAGAGAAAATTGAAATTGCAAAAAGACACTTGCTCCCAAATCAAATTAAAGAGCACGGAATTAAAAAATCAGATATTTCTGTAGGGAAAGCAACTTTAGAAAAACTGATTGAAGAATATACTCATGAATCCGGTGTTCGTGGCTTAGATAAAGCAGTAGCTAAATTGGTTAGAAACCGTGCACGTCAAATTGCAATGGAGGAAGAGTTTAAGAAAACCATTTCAGCTAGTGATTTAGTTGATATCATGGGACCAGGCCGACCAAAAACAAAATATATAAATAACGATGTTGCTGGTGTAGTTACAGGATTAGCATGGACAGCAATGGGGGGAGATATATTATTTATTGAATCTTCATTGTCAAAAGGAAAAGGGAAATTGACGCTAACAGGAAATCTTGGAGACGTAATGAAAGAGTCTGCAACGATTGCCTTACAATTCCTTAAATCACATCATGATTGGGTTGGTTTAGAGGCAGATGTCTTTAATAATTATGATGTTCACATGCACGTTCCTGAAGGAGCAACACCAAAAGACGGACCTTCTGCAGGAATTACTATGTTGACTTCTTTGGCTTCCTTGTTCACACAAAGAAAAGTGAAGAAAAATATTGCTATGACAGGTGAAATTACCCTGCGTGGAGATGTTTTACCAGTAGGGGGAATCAAAGAGAAAATCCTGGCTGCAAAACGTGCCAACATTAAGGAAATTATCTTGTGTGAGAAAAACAAGCAAGACATTGATGAGATTCAAGAAGATTATTTAACAGGTTTAACTTTCCACTATGTGAGTAACATGAGGGAGGTGTTGGATATCGCCTTGACAAAACAAAAAGTTAAAAACGCGATTGAAGTTAAATAATTACGAA
>Ga0209075_1001576_pt1 | contig 21362 bp, 24 predicted proteins | sample Stecom2011_FD_187523 | JGI IMG/M metagenome (GOLD analysis project Ga0209075, IMG submission 187523) | Agricultural soil microbial communities from Utah to study Nitrogen management - Steer compost 2011 (SPAdes) (version 2) | ecosystem: Environmental > Terrestrial > Soil > Agricultural land...
TCTGCCTCCTAAAATGGCACCGACGCTGCAGTTGCCCTTGGGTTTGGGGGCATTTGCGGTCCTAGCCATCGGACTGTTTCCCCACCAAATTGTCAGGGCAGTTATCCTTCCCGCCATGAATGTAGTCGGCTTTGACACGGAGGCCTTGGACTATGTCACCCACATCAATGTTTGGAATTGGTCTGATCTATGGGGAATGGTTGTCACCTTGGCCGTGGCGGGGATTATCCTGTTTATGGTATACAAGTGGCGCATAGACAAAATTCGCTTTCCCAGCTGGCTCAGCGTGGAAAAAATTATATATTTACCGCTGGCCCGGTGCTTCATCTTGTTTTGTTTGGGACCGGGGGTCTATTTGGACCGCAAAGTCAATCAAATCTATCATGGGTCCGGGACATTGTCTCTGGGGTTATGTAAATGGGTCGGGGCGGTAGACCATTCGGTAGACTTGGCCTACAGTCGTTTGGGCGGTTTTGCCAACCAGGTGTGCAGAGCGACCGGCTTGCTGGAAAAGGGTATCAATGATGCCTATTCCATCCTGGGGAGAAGCTCAATCAAGGCCTGCATTGATTTGGATCATTTGGATCAGGACCTGGACGGACTCTACAAAAGGTTGGGTTTGGTCTACACTCGAGCGGTGCATCAATTAGATTTGGTGGAACGAAAGGTGTCCGATCCTATGCAGGTGCCCAGGCCAAAGGCAGCTGCCACACATTCCTGGGTTAAGCGTCTGCAAGAGACCATGGATACTCCCAATTGGAGTATATCCAATTTAAATATCGAGGCCCTGGTGGTTGCCATTGCCTTAGTTATCGTGGTAGTAATTTTTGTTTTCTATGGACTCTGAGTTATTGTTCCAGGGAGCTTATCGTGGTAAACTTATACCAATGCGTATAATTTTGGAGGGATCCCATGACTCCGGGAAAAACTAGCCTATTGCTGCTGCTAATTTTAATGCTTATGCTTACGATGACGGGGTGTTGGGCTGGTTCCCAAGATGAATTGATACCCCAGGCTAAAAACTTCTTTGCCATGGACACAGTCGTTACTGTTGAAGTCTTTGCCCCAGAGGCAAGGGACGTGGATGCCCTCTTTGTAGAGATTGAAGGGGAATTGACCCGTTTGGAACAAATTCTCAGTTCCCATTTGCCCGGCAGTGACATTGCCGAGATAGGGAAAGGCTCTGGCAGCGAACCCGTTGCAGTGGAGCAAGAGACCCTGTCGGTGGTGGCCACTGCCCTCCACTATGCGGAACTCTCCGGCGGCGCCTTTGACATTAGTTTGGCGCCGGTTCTGCAGCTATACGATTTTGCCAATGGGGTGCGCCCCTCCGATGAACAGTTAAAATCGGAGCTGGCATTGGTGGATTGGCGTGCAATTAATCTGGATGAAGCTGCCGGCACCGTCTACTTATCCCAGGAGGGCATGAGTATTGACCTGGGTGGGATAGCCAAGGGATATATTACCGACCGAATTGCCGCTATCCTTGAGGCAAACGGAATTGATTTTGGTTTAGTTAACGCCGGTGGTGATATCCGGTTCTTGGGGCCCAAGACCGACGGTACGCCGTGGCGGGTGGGTATCAAAAATCCCGATGAGCCCAGCGAATATTTTGCCATCGTGGAGGCCCAGGGCGGTTCGATTGTTACCTCCGGCGATTATGAGCGCTACTTTGTGGAGGGTGGAAAGAGATACCATCATATTATCAATCCCGCCACTGGATTGCCCGCCTCTGAGGTGCGTAGCGTCACAGTGATTGCTACCGATGCATTGTTGGCGGATTTGCTGTCCACGGCTGTGTTTGTCCTGGGGGAGCAGGGGATGGACTTGGTGGAAGAATTGGATGGAGTGGAGGCTATTATATGGGGCCAGACGGATAAAGTAACTTGGTCCCAGGGATTGGAACTGGTCAGCGACGGTGCCGCTTCTGTGGAGTATTATTTCAAGAAAAAATAGCTAAGTCGCAGTGAGGAGTGCTGAAATGAAGCGGGGAGATATAGTTATAATTGCCATTGTCATTATATTAATTTCAGTTGGGGTGTACATGCTCTTTTTTCAAGCCAAAACTCCGGGGGCAGAGATTGTCATTGAGGTTGACGGCAAGGAGGATTACTCTTATCCACTTCATCAGCCCGGCAGGGATGAGTTAATTGAGGTCCAGGGGGTTATTGGCATAACCAAGGTTCAACTGGGGGATGGCCAGGTTCGGGTGGTGGAATCCGATTGCCCCGATAAAGTGTGTGTCAATATGGGCTGGATCGATAAACCCGGTACTCCCATAGCCTGTCTTCCCAACCGGGTCATCGTCCGAGTTACCGGTGGGGACAGAGAATTGGATCTCAGGTAGGAGTTATAGTATGAGAGATAGTTCAAGCACCCGTCGACTGGTTAACACCGCTATGTTGATAACCATGGCGTTGATTTTGCATTTCATTGAGGGATTGTTGCCTGCTTTACCCATTCTTGGCGCCAGATTGGGCTTGGCCAATATCATAACGGTGGCAACCATCTACCTCTTTGGCCCTAAAACTGCGTTTACGGTGGCAGTGGGACGTTCGCTGCTGGGGGCGCTAATCCCCCGGGGTTTAACTGCCTTTGCCATGAGTTTTTCCGGGGCGGTGTTGAGCTGGGCTGTGATGGCGTTGCTCTACCGTCTTTTCGATAAGCAGATTAGTCTCATCGGAATGAGTCTGGTTGGTGCGATTATGCACAATATTGCCCAGCTCATTATGGCCAGCATAATTTTGGGAGATTTTGGTTTTATGTATCTTTTTCCCTATTTGATGTTTTTTGCCATACCAACTGGTATAATGGTAGGGTTAGTAGCCAAATTCCTGATCAAGGCCATGCGCAGCAATCCTAATTTCAAGAATAGGTAGTGAATGAAAATGACTCTTATTTTGGCTTCGGCATCACCTCGGCGCCGGGAGTTAATCACTATTCTCACCAATGATTTTTCTGTGCACCCGGCCAATATCGATGAGACACCAGGTAAGTATCAAACACCAGCGGAATATGCCTTGAGGGTGGCCACTGGCAAGGCTCGACAGGTTGCTGAATTCAGTTCCCAGCCAGTTTTGGGGGCCGATACTGTCGTCTGCCTAGGGGCCCGTATTTTTGGTAAACCGGCGGATAAGGCTGAAAACGTCAAAATGCTGAGAACTCTCTCCAATAGATGGCATTGTGTCATAACGGCTGTTGCCTTGTGCAAGGATGGTAATGTGCTTAGCGACTTGGTCACAACCAGGGTCTGCTTTGCCCCATTGACTGAGGCTGAGATCAACCAGTATGTTGCCAGTGGCGACGGTCTGGATAAGGCTGGTGGATATGGCATCCAAGGTGCGGCAGGAAAATTTATTGCCGGAATCGATGGATGTTATTATAATGTAGTTGGGTTGCCGCTAACTGCGGTAAACAAAATGTTGCGCAGCTAATAAGGGGGTATTTTTGTGCGGTATACCATGAAGGATATACCAGCAGACATGCGTCCCCGGGAAAAGCTGCTCCGATACGGTCCTGGAGTGTTGTCAGATCAGGAGCTATTGGCAATAATTATACGGACTGGATCCAGGGATGCCAATGCTGTCCAATTGGCAGAGTCTGTGCTCTATCAATTTAGGGATTTGCGTGGGATTAATCAAGCAGAGCTGGAAGAATTGTGCGCAGCCCATGGTATTGGTTACGCTAAAGCTGCTCAAATCAAAGCGGCTTTGGAATTAGGGCGGCGCCTAAATCAACTAGATTCAGAAGTTTTGAGAATCAAGTCTCCCCAAGATGTGGCCGCCTGGGTGATGGAGGATTTGCGTTATCTGCAGCATGAACAGTTTTTAATCCTGATGCTCAACACAAAAAACGGCATCATTTCCAGTGAAGAAGTGTCCCGGGGCAGTCTCAATGCTTCCATTGTTCATCCCCGGGAGGTCTTTACCAGGGCGATTAAACGCAGTGCAGCAGCTATTATCCTGGTACACAATCATCCCAGCGGCGATCCCACGCCCAGTCAGGAAGATATCAATGTCACCCGCAGGTTAGTGGAAGTAGGCAGGTTGGTGGGAATAGATGTTTTGGATCATCTGATTATCGGAGATGGGGTTTTCGCCAGCCTTAAGGAAAAAGGCTATCTTTAAGTCCCTCCGGGCAAACTAAAGGATGCAGTTTTTGATATGAAAGGAGAATATCTAATTGAGCTTATTTGACTTTTTGTCCCAGGATATAGGAATAGACCTCGGAACTGCCAATACTTTTGTCTATGTTAAGGGAAAGGGAGTCGTCCTTAGAGAACCTTCTGTTGTCGCAATTCAAAAAATGAGGGACAAGGATGTAATCCTGGCCGTTGGCGAAGAAGCCAAGCAAATGATTGGTAGGACACCAGGTAATATCGTCGCCATTCGCCCCATGAAGGACGGCGTGATTGCTGATTTTGATGTGACCCATGAAATGTTGCGCCATTTCATCGGTCGGGCTTATCGTCGCAACTGGTTTAAACGCAAGCCTCGAGTTGTAGTATGTGTTCCCTCTGGGGTTACTGCGGTGGAAGAAAGGGCCGTTAAGGAGGCCACTACCCAGGCTGGGGCCCGGGAGGTTCATTTGGTGGAAGAGCCCATGGCTGCAGCCATTGGGGCTGGACTACCGGTATCAGAACCCAATGGTAGCATGATTGTGGACATCGGTGGCGGTACCACCGACGTGGCCATAATTGCCCTGGGAGGAATAGTGACCCATCGGTCCATCAGGATCGGTGGCGACAATATGGATGAAGGGATTATCCACTATATCAAGCGTAAATATAACTTGATGATCGGTGATCGCACCGCTGAGGATGTAAAGGTAACCATTGGTTCTGCCATGCCCGAGCAGGAAGATAAAAAGATGGAAATCCGGGGCCGGGATATGGTTTCAGGATTGCCCAAGACTCTAGAACTATCGGCTGGCGAGATTAATGCCGCCATGCAGGATCCCATTCATACCATAGTCGAAGCAATAAAAATAACCCTGGAAAAAACTCCACCGGAATTGGCCGCGGATATAATGGACCGGGGAATTGTCATGACCGGAGGTGGCGCTCTGTTGGATGGCTTTGATCGGCTGATTAGCCAGGAAACGGGCATGCCCGTGGTGGTGGCAGAAGATACTCTAGATTGTGTGGTTCTGGGCGCAGGCAAAGTGTTAAAGGAAATGGATTTGCTCAAGAGGATTTCTTTAAATAATAAAAAGTAGAACGGGACTACTGCGGAGGGGGGATACCAGTGCCGACATGGACTAAGCTTCGCAAAAAAATTATTCAGGGGGTAATTGTTGTCTTACTCCTCAGTATTATTATGAGCTGGAGTACAAACAATCCCCAGAGGCTGCAGACTCTCAACGACCTAGGGGCTCGGGCGCTGTATCCTTTCCAATACGCAGCCAGTTATGTGGCTAGGGTTGCCGTGGATTCTTGGCAATTTGTTTTGGATGTCCGCAATGTTTACTTGGACAACCAGGATTACAAGGATCTTTTGGATCAGTATTCTGGAATTGAGCTTCAATTGATAGAAATTCGCCAAGAAAACTCTCGTTTGCGGGACTTGCTGGAGTTTAAAGATGAAGTGGAGTTTGAAGTTACCCCAGCCCAGGTCATCGGGCGCAATCCCTCCACCTGGTTTTCTGACATGGTAATTGGCAAGGGTAGTGATGATGGTGTAGAAGTGGACATGCCCATCGTCACCAACCAGGGTTTGGTGGGCAAAATAGTTTCTGTATCTCCCTCATATTCTAAAGTACAGCTCCTGATAAGCCCGGACAGTGGAATCAGTGCAATAGTTCAGCGGACCCGGGACAATGGTGTGCTAATCGGTGTATCCAATCCCAGCGGCTACACCATGATTACCCGCTTGGATCAGAAGTCTGATATCCGTCAGGGAGATGTCATTATTTCCTCACCTTTGACGGGGATTTTTCCCAAGGGAATTGTCATCGGTCGGGTTGTGGAAGTGTATCAAGACCCTGTGTCTTTGGAGACCAGTGCTTTGGTCAAGCCCGAGGTGGATTTTGACCGCCTGGAAGAGGTCCTGATTATTTTAAACTATGTTGATCAGGTTGACGAGCCTGACGAGGGCGATACCATTGATGGGGAAGAAGAAACTGAAGAACAGGATGGTGAGGAAGAGTGAGGTTTATTCTCCATCCTCTTTTCTTGGGCTTAACTGTGGTGGTTCAAACTGCCATGCTTCCAATACTATTTCCTGCCTTGCCCATGTTTCCTGTCTTCCTCTATCTGACGGTTCTTTCCATGCGTCTCCAGCGTCCCTATCTTTTGGCTTGCGCCCTATGGGCAGGCCTGGTTCAGGATGTGTTGGTGGGACAAATACTTGGTCTATCCATGCTCACAAATTTTGTCGCTATGTTCGTGATTTGGGAGCTAAAGGATAGTCTGCTGGAAAACACAATCATGACCTGTGGGCTACGCCTGGTGGTGGCGACTTTGGTTCAGGAACTCCTCATGGGGTTTTTGTTCTATATCCGCGGATTGGAACCGGATAATTTGCTCTTTATCCTTCAAATAAATACTGGGATTACTTTGCTTTCCAATTTATTGCTTTACTTCTTGTTTTTGGCCCTTTTACGCCTGCGGGGTCAGGGTAAGATAGCTGGGGTGTTGGGGGTAGAAAAATGAATCAGGTTAAATTGCGTATGACAATCCTGAGGCTGGTGACTGTTTGTATTGTAGGTATCTTGATTTACAATCTTTTTCATATCCAGGTAATCGAAGGTAGAAATTGGGCGGATATGGCAGATAACAATCGCTTTCGCCACTTGGAAATAACCGCGCCCCGGGGGAAAATTATCTCTTCTGATGGTGTGGAATTGGCTGCCAATATTCCTCGATACGATGTCGCCCTGGCCGATGAACAGGATTCTATAAAACGTGAACAGGCGATAGACATGCTTTCCCAATTATTGGACTTGGACGTGGAAGATATCCAAGATAGGCTGGCCAAGGCTGGGGCTAGATTCAAACCCGCTGTAATTGAGTCAAATGTGGATTTTGAGACGGTCCTAATGCTGGAAGAGCACCGTCATTTGATTCCTGGCTTGGAAATACAAACTGTTCCTCAGCGGGTTTACCCCCAGAAGACTGTGTTGGCCCATGTGCTGGGTCGCTTGATAGACGGCAGGGGGGCTGAGGGCCTGGAGTACCAGTGGGAAGAGCACCTGGGGGGTAAGGATGGTTTTAGTGTCGTTCAGGTAAATGCTGCCGGTAGACCGGTGGAGGATCCCGTCAATAGTCAGCCAGCTGTACCTGGCAGTGACTTGCATTTGACCATTGACGCCGGTTTACAACAGGCAATACAGGAATCCATGCAGCGGGTTCTGGAAAAATTGCGGGAAAACTATGATTTGGAGGATGCTTGGAGCGGCGGTGTTGTGGTGACGGATCCCAACACCGGCAGTGTTTTGGCTATGGTCTCTGAGCCCAGTTTTGACAACAATAAAAAGTACAGTTCCAGCGCATGGGACGCCAATTTGCCCGAATCCAGCAGGGTGCGCAGCCTGTCGGACAGAACCATCAACACCAGGTCGGTGGTCGGTTCTACCTTCAAAATGCTCACGGGCATGGCCGCCCTGGAGAATGGCCATGTTACCCCCAATGAGCGAATATATGATCCTGGGGTTAAGGATGTTGCTGGATTTACGGTGCGCAACTATGGACGTAGCGCCTACGGCAACATAGACATGCGCCGGGCTTTGCAGGTTTCCAGCAACGTTTATTTTGGCACCATGGGTAACAGAGTTGGGCGGGAGCAGCTCTACGAGTATATAGACAAATTTGGTATGACAGGTTTGGCCATGGGCGATTCCGATGAAAATGTTTTGAAAAACGCTGGCTTTACAGACCTTTCTCGGGGTGAACAGGTGTATAGCCTGGACTATTATAAAGATAGAATAAAGCGGGGTACCAGTTTTTACCCTGGTGATCTAGTGCAATCTGCCTATGGACAGAGGAATGAATTTACCGTCATGCAGATGGCCAACTATGTTTCCATGCTGGCCAATGGGGGCACTCACTATCGTCCTCACATCGTTCGGGAGATTGTCGACGCCAATGGAGAAACTGTAGAGTTATTTCCCCCAGAGGTTTTGGCGGAGCAAGATTTTGACAGCGATGCCGTATTGGCAATTCGCGAGGGGATGCGGGCCGCTGCCAGTGGCAGCCGTTTTCGCGACCTGCCCTTTGCCATTGCAGGCAAGACGGGAACTGCTGAAGAATGGGGCTGGGATAACCATGCTTGGTGGGTTGGTTATGCCCCCTATGATGAACCCGAAATCGCTATAGCCATCCACTTGGACTATGGAGGCTTAGGACTCCGCTCAGAGGAAGTTGCTCGGGATATAATTGACTATTATTTTGATCTGGAATAGATGGAGGTGACGTCATTGGATAAAAAGGTGATAAAAAATTATAATTGGCCGTTGCTATTGCTCATCATTGCCATCTCCCTATTTGGCCTGCTGATGGTGGGAGCTTCCACCGAATCCGGTGACGTCACCCTGGCTACGCTATTTTCCTCCCATTACTTTACCAGACAGCTGATATTTCTTGTGGTGGGTTTGGCGGGCATGTTTATTCTGTCCCTAATTGACTACAATGAGTGGCGCCACTTTGTAATTCCAATCTATCTTTTTTGCTTGGCTCTCTTGGTATTGGTCATCTTTAAAGGGCACCAAGCCGGAGGATCTCAACGTTGGATATCCGTGGGCTTTTTTAACCTGCAGCCCTCGGAATTGGCCAAGGTTGGTCTTGTTATAACTCTGTCCGCGGTGATGGCCAAGGAGGGGCGCACTGTAGATAGTTGGTCAGACTTAATCATTCCATTTGTCCATGTGGCCCTACCCATGTTTGTAGTCTTTATGCAACCGGACTTAGGCACGTCCTTAGTTTTTGTGGCCATAACTGTTCCCATCCTCTTTGTGGCGGGGATGCGATGGTTGCATTTGGGGGTGTTGTCTGTCGGAAGTATAATTGCCAGCGTCTTTGCCTTTCTCTTTGTGCTCAAACCGTACCAGAAGAGCCGCCTAATCATATTTCGCGATCCCTCTCAGGATTATTTTGGCGATGGGTGGCAGATCATTCAATCTAAAATTGCCATTGGTTCTGGACAATTTCGTGGAAGGGGTTTGTTTCAGGGCACGCAAAACCATTTGGACTTCTTGCCTGAAAAGCATACAGACTTTATTTTCTCGGTAGTTGGCGAAGAGTTGGGCTTTATCGGTGCTGCCCTATTTCTCTTGGTCTACTTGCTGATGATTCTTCAAATCTTGAGGGTTGGCATGAGCGCCAAGGATAGTTTTGGGCGTTACCTCTGTATTGGTGTTGCCTCGATGCTAATTTTTCAAGTGCTGGTAAATGTAGGTATGACCATTAGCATAATGCCGGTAACCGGGATACCCCTGCCCTTAATCAGTTATGGAGGTAGCTCTTTCTTGGCTACTATAGTTGGGTTGGGGCTGGTGTTGAGTGTTTCTGCCCATAGAGATACCTCGATTTTTTGACCCGGTATTAGGCCGGGTTTTTTTGGTGCATAAGTTCCCCTATGCTAAAAATATCTATAATTAGTGTGGGGGGAGGGTTTATGCTGAAGAAAATTAAAGTATCTGGTTTTTTTGGGGCTTTTTTTCTCGTGATGATTTTCCTTGGGATGGCAGCTGAGGCACTCTGCCTGCTGTTTGCCCTCATCATCCATGAGGTGGGCCATATTTCGGTGGCCAAGATGCTGGGATGTCAGTTTGATAGGTTGGTGATTCAGCCACTGGGGGGGTATTTGTACTTGGATCAACTTATCGAAGTCCAACCTCAGATCGAAGCCAGAGTGGCCTTGGCTGGACCCCTGGCAAATCTTCTGACGGTGGCGGTGGTGATGGCCATAGTTCCCCATCAAGCATATTTGGCCTCATATTTTATTCGGGCTAATCTAATACTGATGGCCTTCAATTTGCTGCCTGCTCTGCCCCTGGATGGGGGCAGGGTGTTGAGGGCTCGATTGGCGGAATGGTTCTCCTTTTATCGGGCCACTAAGATAATTATCGCCAGTGGCTTTATTTGTGGTTTGCTGTTGTTGGCCTTTGCGGTGTACATTGGTTTCCAGGGTAGCCTCAATCCCACGATAATTGCCGCGGGAGTGTTTTTGCTATACAATGCTTATGTGGAAAGGCGTCAACTTCTGATTCCTTTGATTCGTTATGTTTTGAGACGTCAGCGCAGTTTGCAGACTAAGAAGTTTTTGGCGGCCCATGTGCTGGTGGCTGCACCTGGGGCGCGGGTCAACGAAGTGTTAAAACAGATTCGACCGCAAAAGTATTATCAGATATCTGTGCTGGATAAAAATTATAAAATAAAAGGCGTATTGACAGAGCATCAGTTACTTCATCAGATACGAGCAGGAACGGGACAGCGCTCCCTCCTGGATGTGGTGGGGTCGGAAATGGAGGATTGAGGAATGTGGCAAAAATTGCGGAGAATTTTGTCGCGGGTGGAAAAGCCTGCCCGCTATATCGGCAATGAACTAAATATTGTTGTTAAGCCCAGCTCAGAAGTTGATCTGAGGTTCGCTTTGGCTTTTCCCGATCTATATGACATCGGAACCAGCTATATGGGATTTCAAATTTTATACGATATCTTAAACAATATTCCCGGTGTGCAGGCAGAGCGAGTTTTTGCCCCCTGGCCGGATATGGAAGCAGAAATGCGTAAGGCAGAGCTGCCTCTCTATGGTCTTGAGTCCAAGACCCCCTTGACGGAATTTGACATCATTGGGTTTACCCTACAATTCGAGTTGGGATACACCAACCTATTGAATATGTTGGATCTGGCGGGGATATCCCCCCGAGCCAGGGATCGAAATGTGGGGCCCTTAATTGTGGCTGGCGGGCCCGGGGCTAGTAATCCTGAGCCCATGGCTGATTTCGTCGATGTCTTTGTCATCGGTGAAGGTGAAGAAGTGGTGGCAGAAATCGTCCACCAGGTACGGGAGGCAAAAAGAGCTGGCCTCAGCAAGGCAGAGCTATTACAATGTCTGATGAGGGTTGATGGTATATATGTGCCTTGCATGTATACTCCTCAGTATGATGAAGTTGGATATATCGGTACTCAACCCACCAATGATGCCCCCGCCCGAGTCAGAAAACGCATTATCAAGGATTTTGCCAATTTTCCCTTGCCGAAGCAGTTGGTAATGCCCCTAATCCAGCCTGTTCACGACCGGGTTAGCGTGGAGATTTGTCGGGGTTGTGCCCGGGGGTGTCGTTTTTGCCAGGCAGGAATGCTCTACCGGCCGGTGCGAGAACGTCCCCAGGCCAAAATCTTAGAACAATCTGCTCAACTGCTACAATGCACCGGTAGCCCCGAAATTAGTCTCAGCTCACTGAGCAGCGCTGATTATTCAGACATCGAGATTTTGGTTAGGGAAATGATGGACAAGAACAAAGTTGGCGTTTCGCTACCATCTCTGCGAGTTGACAGTTATTCAGTGCAAATGGCTCGCCTCACTGGGCGCAAGCGCAAATCAGGTCTCACCTTGGCACCAGAAGCAGGCAGTCAGCGTTTGCGGGATGTAATTAACAAAAATGTCCGGGATGAGGATATTTTTTCTGCTGCTAGAACAGCTTTTGAAAATGGTTGGCAGACCATAAAACTATATTTTATGCTGGGATTACCCACTGAAACCGAGGACGATATTCGGGGCATCTCTCTGCTTGTCCATGGCCTGGAAGGACTTTATCGGGAGATCCATGGCCATACCAAGCGTTTGAAAATCAATTTAGGGGTTTCTACCTTTGTGCCCAAGCCCCACACACCCTTTCAATGGGCCCCGCAGTTGGAGCGCGAATCGGTGGAAAAGAGACAGCGCTTGCTCAAGGAATTACTGCGCTCTAGGAAATTTCATGTCAACACCACCAATTGGTCCGAGAGTAGCTTAGAAGCGGCTTTGGCCAAGGGGGATCGGCGCCTGGGGGCAGCCATATACCTGGCCTGGAAAAAAGGCTGTCGCTTTGATGCCTGGTCGGAGCACTTGCGTTCTGATCTATGGAAGCAAGCCTTTGTTGAGGCAGGGATAGACCCCGGGACCTATACTTCGCGCCATTTGCCTCTGGATCAGCCCCTACCTTGGGATCATATCGACGTTGGTGTCAATAAAGAGTTTTTGATTCGGGAATTACACAGGGCATACAATGGCAAGACTACCCCCGATTGCACTTTGACCAACTGTTCTGCTTGTGGAATATGTTCCGCATATGCCCTCACTCCCTGGAAACGGGGGAATAATTGATGAGAACAATTATACATTTTGCCAAGCAGGGAGCCATGGGGTATATCTCCCATCTGGATTTTCAGCGTCTCTGGCAAAGATTGTTTCGGATTGCCGGCATTGAGGTTGAAAAGACCCAGGGATATAACCCCCATCCCAAATTACGCTTTGCTCTACCATTGCCCACTTGCTTTGAGAGTGAGAACGAACTTATGGAAGCCTTTTTAGTAGAGGATATGCCCTCCCAACAACTGGTGGCGGCGCTAAATAGCATTGCCCCTGGGGGATTAGAGGTATTGGGGGCCACGCTGGTTCCCCAAAGTTACCCCAAACTTACCGGCTTGGTGGATGCTTTGGCCTACAGAGTGGAGCTGCCGGAGAAGGCAACCGTTGGGCTCAGCAAATCCGGTGACGTAGAGACCAAAGGTGGAAGGCGTAGCATTGAAGAGTATTTGTTGAACGCTGAGGTTCAGGATAGAATTATGTTTTTTAAATTAAAAGTTGATAATCAGAAGACAATCCGCCCCGATGATCTGGTAAAACATTTTATGCCTCAACTGGACATGGGTGGGGTTCGATTTATCCGCACGGCGATATATACCGAGAAAAGGGGCTTAGACTTGCTACCCCAAGGATTGTCCATTTTAGATTGACTGATGCCTTAGGATATGGTAATATGTTGGGCAGAGTTTTAACCGCACGAGTCGGGTCTTAAAGGCTTTTGGCCACCTGGATTCGGCGAGTACGCCGCATGGGAGGTGTGACAATGTACGCAATTATTGAAAATGGTGGCAAACAATATCGTGTCAGTGAAGGAACCGTTGTCAATTTAGAAAAACTTCAGGCTGAACCGGGAGATACAATTTCTTTGGATCAGGTCCTGGCGGTGGAAAATGACGGCAAGTTGACTGTAGGCAGTCCATTCGTGGAAAATGCCAGTGTTACTGCCCGGGTTGTCGATCAAGGCAAGGCAAGGAAAGTCGTGGTCTTTAAGTACAAACCCAAAAAGAATTACCGTCGTAAGCAGGGACATAGACAACCCTTTACCAAGGTTACCATCGAAAAGATTACTTTGGGCTAAAAATGATTAGAGTGAAAGTCTTCCGTGATGGTTCCGTAATCCTAGGTTTCTCCATCTCAGGTCACTCGGGGTTTCAATCCCGGGGCAATGATATAATTTGCGCCGGGGTTTCTGCCCTCAGTCAGACGGCAGTCCTGGCACTGACTGAGGTCGCGGGCGTAGCGCCCCAGTGGAAAAGAAACGATGGAGTGCTGAGCTGCAGGATACCTGCCTCTTTGGACGGTCCATCCATGAATGCGGCCCAGACTATCTTGCAAAGTACAGTCATCGGAATAGATAATATTGCCCAGCAGTATCCTGGGTATGTTGATGTAAGTGATGAGGAGGTGTAAAGATGTTTAAAATTGATTTGCAATTATTCGCTACCAAGAAAGGTGTCGGTAGTTCGAAAAACGGCCGCGATTCAATTTCTAAACGCTTGGGAGTTAAAAGGGCGTCTGGCCAGTTTGTCACTGCTGGTTCCATTCTTGTTCGGCAGAGGGGCACCAAAATCCACCCCGGCAACAACGTTGGCATCGGCGGGGATGATACCCTCTTTGCAAAAGTTGATGGCGTTGTATCCTTTGAAGGTAATGGAACTAAGGGCCGGAAAAAGGTCAGTGTGTACCCAAATTCTGAAGCAGCTATCTAAACTCCGGGTTTCCGGAGTTTTTTTGTAAAAAGGGGATAATAATAAAAAATTGTAGGTGAAGGGTTATGTTCATCGATTATGTGCAGATAGAAGTAATAGCTGGCAAGGGGGGCAATGGCTCGGTCTCCTTTCGGCGGGAAAAATATGTCCCTCGGGGAGGACCTGATGGAGGTGACGGTGGCCATGGTGGCAGCGTCATAATTGAGGCCAGTGCTGATTTGACCACATTAGCGTCCTTTCGCTATAAAAAAGTGTTTAAAGCTGAAGCCGGGACCAATGGTAGCGGCGCAAATCGCCATGGCAAAAATGGGACAGATTTGGTGCTGAAAGTTCCGGTAGGCACCGTGCTCTACCAAGATGAACGCGTAATAGCGGATTTGGAGTCCCCGGGCCAACAAGCTGTAGTAGCCAAAGGGGGCAAGGGAGGACGGGGCAACGTGCGCTTTGCTACCTCTGTCAACAGAGCACCCAAGAACGCCGAGCTGGGACTGCCCGGGGAAGAACTGGTCATAAAAATGGAATTAAAGCTGATGGCCGACGTCGGTCTAATCGGCTATCCCAACGTGGGCAAATCCACATTGCTCTCTGTGATTTCCGCTGCAAAACCCAAGATTGGCGATTTTCCCTTCACTACCATTACGCCAAATCTGGGCGTTGTCCAGATGCAAAATAGTGATCAGTCCTTTGTGGTGGCAGATATTCCCGGTTTGATTGAGGGAGCCCATGCGGGCAAGGGTTTGGGCCACCGGTTTTTAAGACATATCGAGAGGACTAGGCTGTTGGTGCATCTTGTGGATATTGCTGCGGTAGAGGGCCGCGACCCGATGGAGGATTATCAGCGTATCAATGAAGAACTGGCCAAATTTAACCAGCGTTTAGCAGAACTTCGCCAAGTAATTGTCCTCAATAAGATAGACCTCCTGGAAAACCGGCGGCAGGTGGAGGAATTTAAAGCTAAGGTTAGTGAGGATGTTCTGGAAATTTCGGCGGCCACCACCCAGGGAGTTGACCAGTTGGTCTACAAAATCGCCCAATTGTTGGAAGATTTGCCCAGACTCCCCATGATCCGTTCCACGTCTGAGGAGACAATAGAACTAAAACCCGAAGAAGGAATTATCGTGGAAGTGCTGGAGGAGGGCGTCTTCGCTGTGGGCGGACGCCGGGTGGAAATCCTGGCTGCCAAGACAGATTTTAATAATGATGAAGCCGTGGCAAACTTTTATCGTATGGCAAAGCGGATTGGGGTTTTTGAGCTGTTGCGGAAACAGGGCATTAGGTCCGGTGATACTGTGGTAATTGGGGAGATGGAATTTACATATGAATAAAGTAATTCTCTTTGGAGGCAGTTTTGATCCTCCCCATCTTGGTCACCTGGTGGTGGCCCAGTGGGTGTCGGAGCAATTTGCTGCCCCGGTTCGCTTTTTACCCAGTGCCAATCCTCCCCATAAGCGGCCAACGAGCTCCAGTACCCATAGGTTATCTATGCTGAGATTGGCTTTGGCCAACAATCCTAATTTTATCCTGGATGATTTTGAATATAGTAGCGCTACCAGGTTCACCGTAGATACTTTGCGGGCCTATAGGAGAAAGCATAATTTGACCCGGGATCAGCTTTGCTTTGTCGTGGGCAGCGACTCCTTTAATTCACTGGAACAGTGGCGTGATCCCTGGGGTATTCTCCAGGAGTGTACGCTGGTGGTCTACCGGCGAGAACTGGTGGACCAGAGTGTAGTCCAGCGATTAGAAAGAAGGAATGCAAAATTTGTTTTTTGTCAGGCACCCAGCATTGAGATTTCCTCCACAATGGTCAGGACCCGGGTAGCCCAGGGCATGAGTATTAAATACTTAGTGCCCCAGTGTGTGGCGGAATATATTTTAAAAACTGGCTTGTACAGAGAAGGAAATATCTAAGCTGGTGTTGAAGATGTTTACTAATATTTATGGGGGGTGAAGAAATGCGGTATGCTTATCGGTCCAGGTCTTCACGGTTCCGGCGCAAGCGCAAAGGAGTCAATTTTAAACGGCTGGGAACATTAATAACCCTGGTGGTATTTATAGTAATGATTTTTGTCTCTGTGCGGTACTTTACCCTCTGGAAGGCCTTAAGTGGCTCGGATACGCCGACGCTTTGGCGCCCTCAGGAGGGGGAAAGGACTCAGTTGCTCTTGGTAGGTGGGCAAGGCTCAGAACTGATTTCTGCCACCATGGTCAGCATTCCCGCCCACGAAAACTCACCGGTTTATGTTTTGAGGTTGCCGCCGGAGGCCTTGGTTTCTCAGGGGACAGACACCCTGGCTTTGGCAGATATTTACGCCTCCGACGGTCTTGAGCCTACAATAACCAGCATAGAGCATTTATTTGGCAATCAGCTTCCTGTCCACCACTACGTTAGTTATGATATCCACGGAATTGCCGGTATCATAGGTGCCATCGACGGGGTCAGTGTCCAGCTTCCCACTGGTTTTCAGAGTCACTATCAGGACACAGATTATGTCTTTGCCCAGGGCCTAAACTCCATTGATGCCAGCAATCTGTTTCCCTTACTGGCTTCGGATTCCAGCATGGAGGCTGCAGCTTTTTGGGCTGAACGCTCATTGCTGGTGGAGGTTTTTAATGAACTCTTTAGTTTGAACCACATCAGCTACTTGCTAACAAATGTCAGTGGGATTTCTGAAACCTACGACACCGATTTGGCTTCCCGGGAGCTTGCTCATTTTCGAGATACCTTACAAGCGCTGGACGGTGACAACACTAATTATATTACTCTACCTGGTCGCTGGTTGACTTCCCAGGGAAGGAGACTCTGGAGCACAGAGCAGGAATTAGCTCAATTGACAGCCCAACAGATTATTCGCGGAGTCCCACCCTATGATAAGGAAGCCTTAACAGTGGATTTGTTTAATGCCAACGGCATCAACGGTTTTGCTGCGCAAGTAGCTGGCCAATTGTTTGCCAACGACTTTAAGGTTGATCAGGTAACCAATGCCCTGGAAAATGGGGAGCGCACCCAGATTTTCTACTTAGAGGAGTTTGAATTGGCTGCTTTGGAGTTGGCCATTCTCCTGGAAGTAGATGCTGAATTGATAGAGGATTCTTACGCTATAAGCGATAACCCCGTTGCCATCGTATTGGGCGGGGATTTAGTTGGGAGGTAGTTTGAGATCGATCTTGTCAATCTAGCTGGCAAAGCAGCAGAGGAAAAAAAAGCTCAGGATGTCAAGGTCCTGGATATTCGGGGCAATTCATCTTTTGCGGATTACTTTGTTCTGGCAACTGGTTTAAACAAAATTCATACCAAGGCAGTAGCGGACCATATTCAGGAGCAACTAACCAAGCAAGGTATTTCTCCCTACAGCAAACAGGGGTATCAAGAAGGGGAGTGGATTCTCCTAGATTACCTGGATTTTGTGGTGCATATTTTTGTCGATGAGACCAGAGAGTTTTATCAACTGGAAAGATTGTGGAATACCCATTGACAGATTCATACACTGTCTTGGCTCAATATTATGATCAGTTAATGAGTCATGTGCCCTATTCCCGCTGGATTAAGTTTATCGACTATTTTGCCCACAAAAACAGCAGGCAACCCCTTAGAATAGTTGATGCAGGTTGTGGGACGGGAACCGTTGCCATTGGTCTAGCAAGACTAGGGCATCGGGTAGTGGGTCTGGATGAATCTGCTGAAATGCTGGCCGTAGCCCAGGCTAAATCCCAACATATCCCAATTACATGGGTCCAGAATAATTTTGTTCAGCTGGATATTCCCGCTGATATGGTGGTATGTACATGTGATGGTGTTAATCATTTGCTAAAGGTACGGGATGTGACTTCATTCTTTCGTCGAGCCCATGCCTGCCTCAGTAATTTTGGTTGTTTGATATTTGACATAAATACAGATTATAAATATCGAAGAATACTGGCCAACAATGTGTTTGCCTGGACTGTTCCCCCTGTGGATGTGGTTTGGCTCAACCATTTTCGGCGACCATATAATACTGCTGCTGTGACTTTGTATCGCCGGTGTGGTAAACTCTATTCCAAGTCTACTTTTGAGATTAAAGAGCGTTGCCATCCAATGGCATCCCTGGTATACTATTTAGGAAAGTGCGGTTTTCATCGAATAGAGCTATGGGACAACTACAAGCGTAAGTTGGGCGCTAAGCCCAGTCAACGCATAACTGTGGTTGCTCAAAAATCTAAAGGGAGCTGAAGCAAATGGAATTTACCAAGGATATGACAATCCGCGAAGCTCTGGCCAAGAATCCCAAGAGCGAAGAAGTCTTTCTGAGCTTTGGCATGCATTGTGTAGGATGCCCCACCGCCTCTGGCGAGAGCATCGAACAGGCAGCCATGGTTCATGGAATCAATGTTGACCTTCTGTTGGAAAAACTGAACGAATTATAAAAAAGCGCGCGTAGCGCTTTTTTTATGCAGGAAAACAGCGTTAATGTGCAGAAACACACCCTGGAAAGATTTTCTGGGGGGCAATGGGAATGCAATTAAAGAGCAAGGAAATAGTGTTCATCCTGGTTCTTGGTTTGTTGATATCTACATTGGGTATGTGCAATTATCTTCGGGACCGTCAACAGGCCGATACCGAGGAAGAAGGCCAGACTCAAGAACATATCTATATTTATGTCCATGTCGCCGGACAAGTCCGGAGTCCTGGGGTCTATTCATTGTCGGCAGAGAGCAGGGTGCTGGATGCCATCGAAGCTGCCGGCGGTGCCCTGCAGGAGGCGGATGTACATCGGCTTAACTTGGCAGATTATCTGGTGGATGGGCAAAAAATTACCGTGCCGGCCAAAATAGATGCTGGGACGGAGTCTGACCAGCAACAGGAAGGGCTAATTAATATCAACACAGCCGATCAAAGCACGCTGGAGTTGTTGCCCAATATAGGGCCCTCCCGGGCGGCTTCAATTATTCAGTACCGGGAAAACCACGGTCTTTTCAACTCCATCGAGGAGATTACTAATGTCAATATGATTGGCGAAAAAATATATGAGAGTATCAAGGATTTGATTACCACATAAAAAGACTCCCGAAGGAGTCTTCTAGCGGGCAAATACATGATTGCCGATTTGGGTTATAATGGGTCTAGCCTTAATCCATTGATTGGTGGCTGTTACTGGGTTGTAATAGAACACTGCTCCATGGGTTGGGTCGTTTCCTGCTAAGGCCTCATTGACAGCGTCGTAGGCTGTCTGATTTGGTGTTAGCCAGAATTGACCATCATGTACTGCTGTAAAAGCCCAGGGTTCATAGATCACGCCGTTGACGGAATTAGGGAAGTCGTGATGTTTGACCCGATTGATTATGACAGATGCCACTGCCACTTGGCCTTGGAAGGATTCTCCTCGGGCTTCGCTGTATACAGCCCTGGCCAGCAGCTCAACTTCTTCGGCTGTGGCGCTGAATTTTTGCCCATGGTTAGCCTGTTCAGGAATGTGTAATTTTTGCCCCACCAAGATCAGGTCATCACTGAGGCCATTGGCTTTCTGAATGGCCTTGACGGTAGTACCATATTTGTTGGCCAAGCCAAAGAGGGTGTCACCCTTCTTTACACTATGAACTGTGGGAATTTCCAGGGATGCGCCGGCCAAAATAGTATTACTGGATAGATCATTGGCTTTTTTGATGTCTGCGATGGAGACACCAAAATTCTTGGATATTTTCCACAGGCTGTCACCGCGCTGAATAACATAGGCTTGTCCATACGCCGGCGACCAGGCAGACAATAAGATGCCAATTCCCAGGGCCAGAGCAAGAGTCCCTGGGACTCGCCGGAACCACTTTTTCCGCATGCTTACACCATCCTTATAGAGTTTTAACTACTCCCAAAGTATATACAAGCCGTCAATACTAGACAAGCATGGTTTCGTTCCATAAGCTTGTATATACGCCAGAGGCTACCTTGTTATGTTAACTTCGGTTCGCTAGCTCACTATTTTGGGGCAATGGAAAGGACAGGAAAGGAGAAGATTATGAAGACGAAAAGCAAGATATTGGGCCAAGGTGATTTTGGTCGCACAATCAGTCGCATCTCCCATGAAATCATCGAACGAAATCAGGGCACAGATAATCTCGTACTGTTGGGAATCCGGACCAGGGGGGTACCCCTGTCAAACAGGATTGCCACCAAGATTGAACAGATAGAAGAGAAGAAAGTACCCGTGGGTGAACTGGATATTACCCTGTATAGAGACGATCTCAGCACTCTACAGGATCAACCCATGGTGCGCAAGCCCGATTTACCTTTTACCGTCGCTGGCAAGACAATAATTTTGGTGGATGATGTATTGTTTACCGGCAGGACGGTGCGGGCGGCCATGGACGCCATAATTGATTTGGGTCGCCCCAAGAGCATTCAGTTGGCTGTCTTGGTGGACAGAGGGCATCGAGAACTTCCTATTCGGGCCGATTTTGTTGGCAAAAATGTTCCCACGTCCATCAATGAGATTATTCTGGTCAGGTTGACAGAAATTGATGACATCGATGAAGTCCTGATTGCAGAGAAGTAGCTGAGTTTTATGGTTGGCTGGGTGCTGGCAGGTTTGGTGTTGGGGATTCTGAGTGCGGAATTGTTTCCACCGTTGACTGCGGGGGCATTGGGCCTTGGTCTGGGGATGTTGGCGTACTGCCTGATCCGGAAAAAGGAACTTGCCTTGTTGCTTGTATTTTTACTCCTGGGTGTAGCAACAACGACATTGCGTCTCAATGCCCTATGGGACCCTGCGGGGACCTATGGTCAGGACATGGAGTTTACAGTTCGCAGCAGCAGATTAGTCCAGACCGGGGAGGATTTCGTTTGGATGGGTGAGGTCATCGAGCCAAAGGAGTTGGCCGGGGCCAGCCTTAGGGTCCACACTGATACATACAGCCCGGGAGAATATGTTCTAAGGGGGCGACTCAACCCACCAGTTAACTATCGCAATCCGGGCCAAGGTTGGCATTACAAGCGCAAATTGTATGCCGGTGAAATCGGAACAGTGTACGCCCACGTTAGGGATTATCAGCCAATCCAGCCAGGGTTTTTTGCTATGATGGCGTCTCGATTCAGAGAAAATATTTTAGAAAACTTGGGTTCAGGTGAGGGGGCCTCCTTGGCCCTGGCGATTACCACTGGGGACCGCAGCATGTTGAGTAGCGGACTCAAGTCCTCTGTATACCTTACAGGAGTAGGCCATACCATGGCACTGTCGGGTCTTCATGTCAGTATTCTGGCCGGCCTGGTAATGGGTATGTTGAGAAGAGTAGGTCTGGAGCGGGGGGTTGCCCAGGTTATTGCCATAGTGGTTTTGATTGGTTATACTGCCCTGGTAGGCCCTTCCCCCTCCCTGATTAGAGCGGTGTTGATGTCTGC
>Ga0209075_1001578_pt1 | contig 21349 bp, 22 predicted proteins | sample Stecom2011_FD_187523 | JGI IMG/M metagenome (GOLD analysis project Ga0209075, IMG submission 187523) | Agricultural soil microbial communities from Utah to study Nitrogen management - Steer compost 2011 (SPAdes) (version 2) | ecosystem: Environmental > Terrestrial > Soil > Agricultural land...
ACTGAAAGCAAGAGAAGTCAGTATAACAAAAATTACTTTATTCATTTTCAACTTCGACTTTTGGTAGAGCATCGTTATTTATCAGGGTGTTTATATCATCTTGATTTGGTAAATCACTTCTATTGTATGATCCAATTCCTTTTTTAGCATCATCGTTGTCAAAGAATAAGGTGTGAAAAACTTCATGTATTTGATTTCGTTCGGTTTCTCCTTCTCTATTCATAACGATATTTTTATGGTCTTGTGTAACTCCACCTCTGTTTGTTATTGTTCCATCCATATCAGGCTCCGAGCCTGTGAAAAGATTTGGATAAGACTTGTCATCTCCACCTTGAAACGTGTTGCCAATTGATACACCCTTAAAAGTCTCTTTGGATGCTTTATTATTTAATTCATAAGGCTGTCCACCTTCTTTAAATTGCAAATCAAATTGAACTTTATATCCTTTATACTGACCTTCTGAAACAGTATGTCCTAAGCCATTAAGAGTAGAGTTCATATTATTTTGCATTGATTGCATTTCCTTTGAAGAGTAAGCTGTTGAAGCCATATTTCCTGTTGGAACTGTTTGGGTGTGATAAACAGCCTTTATGGTTATCGTTTTATTTTTATTGTCAATAGCTGCAACACCTTCTTTGCCGTCAGGGTCAAGATAGTAAATCGGGTTGTTAAAATTAACAGCATAGGGCGAAGAATTAGGATACTTTATTTCTAAAGGGTCGGTGTTCAACCTTCTGCCCAATCTTGTATCTAAACCATAGCCTGAAAACGCCATATGATTCCCACTCCCTTTCACTTCATCATCTCTTTCCATACCGTTAAAGCCATACCTATACCCATCTCCTGATGTAAAAGACCTACCCGCCATCTGCATACCAAAAGGGCAATAATCTTGGCGTTGTTTAACCACTGGTTTATAATAATCAAATTCATGGCCACTACAATTCAGTTTTAAAGTTTCGTTAACTAAGGTAAAAGATCCAGCTATGTTCATTGTAAATTTAGTTCTGTCATTAAGCCTTTTGTGAAACAATCCCTTTACAAAGAAATTAATTTCGGTTTCTATAGCATTTTGAAAATGCAATTTGTTTGTATAAAAGTAATAATAATTCTACTTTGCTATTTATAAGCGATACAATCGCGCTGGAGCGGGGATGCCAAGCAATGCAGTGCGGCAACTTTCTATCGCCAAAACAATAGTTGAGAGCCTCATTCGCTACATTAAAAATTCTGTTCGACTTAGGGCAAATTCCACTCACATTCATTCTTATTTTGAGGATTTCCTCAAAATAAGTTTATAAAAAAGAGCGACTTAGAGTCGCTCTTTTTATTTTTTGATAAACTAAAGATGTGCTTAACTTTCTAAAGTAATGTCGAATTGCACCAAGCTTACAAATGCTTGCAACCTCTTTTCTATTTCTTTTTTGGTAACACTCTCCAATCGTTCAGTACCAAACTTCTCAACACAAAAAGAAGCCATTGCACTTCCGTGAATAATTGCACGTTTCATGTTTTCAAAAGAAATATCATCTGTTTGTGCCAAATGACCAATAAAACCACCGGCAAAAGTATCGCCTGCACCTGTTGGATCAAATACATCTTCTAAAGGCAATGCCGGAGCAAAAAACACTTCTTTTTTGTAAAACAACAAAGCACCATGCTCTCCCTTTTTAATCACCACATACTTTGGTCCCATTTTCATGATTACTTGAGCAGCTTTTACCAAGGAGTACTCTCCTGAAAGCTGTCTTGCTTCTTCGTCGTTGATAGAAAGTACATCAATAAGCTTTAAGGTCTCTTTAAGTTCATCCATCATGATGTCCATCCAAAAATTCATGGTGTCTAACACAATTAATTTTGGTCGTTTGTTCAATCTTTCAATCACTGTTCGTTGAACTATTGGCGATAAATTCCCCAACATTAAATAATCCACCCCTTGGTATTCATCTGGAATAATTGGATCAAAATTTTCCAACACATTTAATTGGGTATCTAAAGTATCACGTGTATTCATATCGTTGTGGTAACGCCCTGACCAAAAAAAAGTTTCACCTCCTTTTATGCGTTGCAAACCCTTTGTATCTATTCCATTATGGTGTAGCATCTTAATATAATCTTCAGGGAAATCATCTCCTATAACAGAAACAATTTTTGGTGATTTTAAATAATTAGAAGCTGCTAAGCTAATGTATGTTGCTGCTCCGCCGAGGATTTTATCGGTTTTACCGAATGGCGTTTCTATGGCGTCAAATGCCACTGTACCTATAGATAATAAACTCATAAATTCTTTTTAAATTTTGCACAAAGTTATTGTTTAATTCAAAACTTAACCCTAATATTGCACTCCAATTCCAACTAAATAAAATTCCCCCTTAGCTCAGTTGGTTAGAGCGGTTGACTGTTAATCAATAGGTCCTTGGTTCGAGTCCAAGAGGGGGAGCAAGACAAAGAACAATAGAGCTGCATAAATTATGCGGCTCTATTTTGTTTCCAACCCAAAAGGAATCAATAAAACTAGAACAGTTTAAGAATCGGATCATGAGATTTATACAAAAATCAATGATTGAAATTAATGTAAAATATACTTAATACATCCAGCTTTAACTTTTTAAAAAATCTTCTTGTTTATTAATATTTATCATGAAGTTTATCAAAAACAACTTTTATGTATACATTATTCACTCTAAAAAGACTAATAAGTACTATACCGGAACTACGGATTCAGTAGAAAAAAGAATAATTGAGCATAACACAGAAAAGTATGATAACGCCTTTACCAAAAATGGCATCCCTTGGCAAATCTTTTTAGTGATTGATAATTTACATAGTAAACAAGCTTTTTTAATTGAAAAGCACATTAAGTCAATGAAGTCGAGTACATATATAAAAAATCTAAAGCGTTACCCTGAAATGGTTAATAAATTAAGAAGCAGGTTTAAATAAAAACTGCAGACAGCTATTTCCTTGTTAAACAAATTTCGACTCCGATAGCTATCACTCCGATAGCTATCGGAGCAAGAGGGGGAGCAAGACAAAGAACAATAGAGCTGCATAAATTATGCGGCTCTATTTATTTCTAAAGGTTTAAATTCAAAAGAATTATCCGCTTTTAATTTCTGATTGCCTCTTTTCTAAATAAAACAACCTTCTTTTAAAGTTCCCATTATATAACTCTCTCAAGAAACATCAGAATACTTGGCATCTAAAATCGAGCAAACATTCGTTTCAATTTAAAATTCTATAGTTCTTAGGGCCGAATCATTAAAAGGGCCCAATACCACATTCCCTTTTTTGTCTATTAATTGTACACGCAAATGGTGTTTCCCTTTACTTAAACCTTTAATTAAATAGCCCTGCCAACTGTCGATATAAAACACTTCACTGTCTATGGAGAATTTCACCATATACTCCGAATCTCCTAAAGGAGCATTGAATAAATAAAAATCCAATTGAAGGTCTTCAGTTGTTTTTGTGAGGTTCTCTTTTACAGGTTTAATATAAAAAAGATGAGCACTGTTTTCATCAAAGCTTCCTTCTTCTGATCCAATGTAAAAGTTTTTTAACACAGCTGCTGAAGGTGATTTTATACTATTCTCTAATTCGTCAATTATATAAGCGAAAACCACATTATTTCCATACAATAAATTTACTTCAAAATTTAAATCATCCAAGGACTTAATTCCCTGAAATTCATTGTTTATCAGCAAGCCTACTTTCAAATCTTCACTTCTTTCCAATGGTCTAGAATTCTCATCAAAAACCTTAAACTGTAGCAACTGAATGCCTTCTTTTAAATTTTCCGTATGGTTCGAAACCAATTCTAAACTATAGTTTTGATAAGCAAGATTGTTTGCTAACGAAACAAGCTGATAAGCACTGCCTTCAATCACTGTATCTTGAGCTAGCTCTGTTGCTGTTGAATTCCCGTTCATGGGCTCTTCAGTATCTTCTTCTGAAGTTTTTATTTTTGCATTTGGCGATTCACAGGCAATCAGAAAAAAGCTAAAGCAAATAACAATTGTGATGTATTGTTGAAAAAAACGATTCATTTCAATTCTTTTTAAATATAAAATCAAGTTCTTTACTATTGGTTATGGTTAAAAAACCATCGAGCTAACTTATATAAAGACACACAATGTTAAGAAATCTACAAGGAGAACTCAACTAAAGATGCGCATATCGCATAACAAATTATCAACTTTCTCTACTTTAACAAAAGTATGAATGTGTAACTTCGCAAAAAAAGAATAAATGACAGATTTTGTAGCTGAATTAGAATGGCGTGGCATGATTCACAACATAATGCCTGGTACGAGAGAGCAACTGCTAAAAGAAATAACCACAGCTTATGTTGGATTTGACCCAACCGCTGACTCTTTGCACATTGGTAATCTTGTGCCTATTATGCTGCTTACTCATTTGCAAAAAGCCGGTCACAAACCCATTGCACTAGTGGGTGGAGCAACTGGCATGGTTGGTGATCCTTCAGGAAAATCTGAAGAAAGAAACTTCCTTACAGAGGAAGTGATTCGCCACAACCTTTCTTGTCAAAAAAAGCAATTGGAAAAGTTTTTAGATTTTAGCGCAGACATAGAAAACCGAGCAGAAATTGTAAACAACTACGATTGGTTTAAAGATTTTAGCTTTTTAGATTTCTTAAGAGAAGCGGGAAAGCACATCACTGTAAATTATATGATGTCAAAAGATTCTGTAAAAAATCGTTTGGAAACGGGAATATCTTTTACTGAATTTTCTTACCAATTGATTCAAGGGTATGATTTTTACCACCTCAACCAACATAAAAACTGCAAATTGCAAATGGGCGGTTCAGACCAATGGGGCAATATTGTAACGGGCACAGAATTTATAAGAAGAAAATCAGACAATGAAGCTTTTGCGCTTACCTGTCCACTAATTACCAAGGCAGATGGTAGTAAGTTTGGAAAATCAGAAGGTGGCAACATTTGGTTGGATGCCAGCAAAACTTCTCCATATAAGTTTTATCAATTTTGGCTCAACACTTCAGATGAGGATGTTTCGAAATACATTCGCATATTTACGCTGAAATCAAAAGCTGAAATTGAGGCCATAGAAAAAGAACACATGGAAGCACCTCACCAAAGAATTTTGCAAAAAACTTTGGCAGAAGACATTACCAGGAGAATTCATTCAGACGAAGACCTGACAAATGCAATTGCCGCTTCAAATATTCTTTTTGGAAAATCTACTGCCGATGATTTAGCAGCTGTTTCAACAGATGATTTTTTAAGCGTTTTTGAAGGAGTACCTCAATCTTCTATTAAAAAAGAAGAACTTGAAAAAGGAATTGACATTGTTGAATTCAGCGTAGATGTAGTAAAGGCTTTTTCATCTAATGGAGAAGCCCGCAGAATGTTAAAAAACAATGGTGTTAGCATCAATAAGAAAAAGGTATCTGAAGAAAAGCAATTGGGAAAAAATGATTTAATTCACAACAAGTATATTTTGTTACAAAAAGGCAAAAAGAACTATTATCTCATTAGTGTTGAATAAACAAACTCTTTTTTCATTTTCCCTCTGCCTTCTTCTTGCTTTTTCAGCATTGGCACAAACAACTCACGACAAAAAAAGAATTGCGATTCTCGGTTTTAAGCGTTTTGAGTTTCAATCGGATTACAGCTTGAAAGAGATAATGGACATCAATCAGCTTTCATCTCAAGACGAGGTTTACGAACTTTACAACGATGCGGTACTCAACGAAATATCAATTCAAACCCCAGACTTAAGTCTTTTTAAGTTGCCGAAAGGTGAAAGTGAAAGCCTGCAGCGCCGCATTCCAGTTGTTTACAAAGAAAAACCCAGCAGTCATCTTGGCGTAGATATTCGTTATCTTAAAGAAAGAAACCGCATGAATACACTCTTAACCAACATGTCTGCGGATTATTTATTGGTGCTCACAGAGTATAAAATAAAAAGTTCACTAACAACAAAAATTGCAACTGATGATGGTTCAAAAATTTTAAAATGGTCGGTGCACCAGATTAGTTATGAGCTATTTGATAAAGAGGCGAAATTGGTAATTTTTGGAGATCAAATCGACCTAAAACCCCTTGGACCGAAAAAGAATACAATGTACGATATGGGTGTTGCTATTGATTTAATTAAAGATGCCTACATAACTATTGTGGAGGATATTGAAAATAAACTCAAAGAGAAAAACCTAAGAAAATAACAATTACTCTACCATCAAATTGCAACCTCTAATAGCAGTCTGATCAAACCTACCCAATACCTCAAAGCTTCCGTCGCTGTGCAAACGCCCTAAATCGTCGGTCTGTATAAATGCGACAGAATAAATATTTGCCAAATCAATCACATTAATTGCACCACTCCTTCCAACAGCTGCATAAGAAAAGGGGTCATCTTGCTTTCTAACCATCACTTTCATCCACTTAGGTGTGTTGAACCGCCCGTTTCCTTTTGAATAAGCTTGAGAAAGCAATTCTGTCATTCCATATTCTGAATGAATGCGATCAAGTGAAAACCCATGCATTAGAATTTCATGTAACTCTGTACGTAAAATCTCCTTCCTCCTTCCTTTCATTCCTCCAGTTTCCATAACTATAAGGTTCGAATTTGCAGCAGGTTTGTGCTTTTCTACAAAATCTAACAATCCAAAAGAAACACCAATGAGCAAAACCTTTCGTTGCTTTTTTGCTAACTTATTTAATACTGTATTCAACTTTGTATGCTCATGCAAGAAGAAGCCACTTTCTTTTTGATTGCTTTTTCGAATAAACTCATCTGCCATAAATACAAGGGAAGAGCCTTTTCGTTCAAGATAGGAAGGCAGCAATGCCAAAACGGTATATTCATTGAGCTTTCCATAAAAGTGTTCAAAGGCTTTCATGAAACTTTTTTGATACAAAGCAAGCGATTTAAGATAGTGTTTGCTAGTAGTTCCATCGCCTGTCCCACTGCTTTCAAAATGTATTTCTGCTGTCCAGCTTCCACTTTTAACTTCGTGGCTTTTAAATGCTGAGATAGGCATAAAGGGGATGTCTGTAAGCTTATTTATTGCTGACAACTTTCGACCCAACAAATCACAATATTGACGATATATATTGTTGTGCTGATATTGAAATTGAAAGAGCGAAATTGCTTTTTTTTCAAATTCAGAATCTTTTGTCTTCCATAGCTCATCTTGGAAATGAGAAAGGAACTCAGTTGTTTTTTTATTGAAAGTTGATTGTATTATTCTGCTTAATTTTATACTGTGAATATAATTGCAAAAATAGGAATATACACTGTGATGGTTACTGCTTTGCTTTCTTGTGCAAAAGAGAGCGACTTTCCCAATACCCCTGTTTTAGAATTTAGAGATTTTAAAAGAATAAGTCCTACTGAGGCAATTTGGGTTTTGGGTTTTACTGATGGTGATGGCGATGTTGGTGTTAGAAACAAAAATGATTCTGATAATTTTATCGTCGACATTTATGTTGTAAAAAATGGAGTTGGAGCTTTAGACAGCAATTTAAAAGCTTCAAACTATAGAGTCCCCGTGGTACAAGGAGTTAGAACGGCAAAAGGGGTTGAAGGTAAAATAGAAATTACCATCAATGGTTTAGACTTTTTGAAAGCCGAGGGTTATGACTCTATCTATTATAGCGGTTACCTAATTGATCGTAGCTTTAATGCAAGCAATACAGTTTACACACCAGTTTTTTCAACCAATTAGCTTAGCCCATTTTCCCAACTTTAGCTTCGCTAATGCTAATAACATAATCTCCTACCCGCTCTAATGCGGTAAATAAATCGGAATAAACCATACCACTAGAATATTGATACTCTCCTTTTTCAATGCTCTTAAAATGATTTTTTCTTAATCTATTTCGCATCTTATTAATTGCCTCTTCAAATTCATATGCACCTTCAATATCGACTTTGCTCGGAGCTTTGTCTAAATTCTCCTGCATTTTATCCATTGATTTTTGAACTAAAGTGAACATTTTCAGCAAATTCTCACGCTGTTTTGGAATAAAATAAATCTTTTCTTCCGCTTTTCGCTGAATGTTTTTCGACATGCTGTAATTGATATCTGCAATAGATTCTAAATCGCTTGCAATGCTCAGTATTTTGCGAATTTGTAGTGAAGAGCTTTCACTCAATTCTCCTTCAGAAACTTTGGCCATATAACCCATAATTTCAGTTTCTATACGATCTGAAATATCTTCGTATTTTTTAATGCGCTCCAAAGATTTTTTAAATTCCTTTTTATCAGTCTCAAGTAATATATCTGAAATAAATCCAGTCATTCGCTGCACTAGTTTTGCAAACTTCAAAACCTCTTTGTGTGATTCTAAAATTGAAGCCTCAGTGGTAATTATTGTCCCTGTACCTATATACTCCAATGTAAAAGTTTCATCTTCTAGGCCTTTAGATGGAACAAGCTTAACAACAACCTTTGCAATATATGGAATAAGTCCAATCATTAAAATGGTGTTGATTAAGTTAAACACGGTGTGAAATAAAGACAGCTTTAACTCTGATTGTGATTTACCTATATCTGGAATTGCCTTTGACAAAAAGTTTTGTGCTGGTTGCCACATATAATCGATTAAATCTAAAAAGTAAGGAAACAACAAAACCATCCAAAATACACCTGCTAAGTTAAAAATAAAGTGAGCCCTAGCGGCGCGTTTTGCATGCACGTTGGCAACCATAGCTGCGGCATTCGCTGTAATGGTTGTACCAATATTTTCACCCAAAACCAAAGCAGCGGCAACTTCAAAAGTAATTACATCATTAAAAAGCAAGGTAAGTGTTAGCGCCATTGCAGCAGAAGATGACTGAACAATTACCGTTACAACTGATCCTATCAATACAAAAAACAAGGTAGTTAAGATGCCATAGCCACCAAATTTTGCTAAAAAGTCTAATACTTCTGGGTTTTGATTTAAGTCTGGTACGGCATTTTTAAGTGCATCCAATCCTAAAAAGAGTAATGCAAAACCTATAAAAACCTCAGCAATTGAGCGAAACATTGCTTTCTTAGAAAACATCATTGGGAAACCAATCGCTATAATTGGAAGTGCAATTGAGGAAATACTAATCTTAAATCCGAAAAATGCAATTAACCAAGCTGTGATAGTTGTACCGATGTTCGCCCCCATAATCACCCCAATGGACTCCACCAAAGTAAGCAAACCAGCATTTGCAAAACTAACAACCATAACTGTTGTAGCTGAGGAGGATTGTACCAGGCAAGTAATCATAAATCCGGTAAAAACACCCAGGTAACGATTGCTTGTCATGCCACTAAGAATGTCGCGAAGCTTAGAACCTGCTGTCCTTTGAATCCCTTCGCTCATAACTTTCATGCCGTATATGAAAAAGCCCAAAGCACCAAGGAGCGTCAACAAGTCTAAAAAACTAAATTCCATCTATATAGTATTAAAATAAATATAACGCAAAAGTAAAGGCTTCATAACAGTCTAATGTTAAGCCATGGTTAAGAAAAAAAGAATCTAAATTAATTATCCACATGTTCTTAAAGTAGCTTTACGAAAGCGATACTATTCTAGAAGAAAGTTCTGTAAGGGAGAAAGGCGAATTTCTTCTATCAAGGTAGCGTCGCTCATGCTAACAATTGCGGCAATTAAATTTGCAACATCTTCTTTTTGAACCATTTTATTAAAATCTATACCTTTTATACCATCCCAAGAAGAGGTATTGATAGAGCTCGGATAAATTGAACTTACTTTTATACCGAACTCTCGGACCTCTTCTCTTAAAGCATCACTCCATCCTTTTAAGGCGTGCTTGCTAATCGAATAAGCAGCTGCTTTAGATATGGCAGCATGTGAAGCTAATGATCCGACATTCACAATCAAGCCATTTCCCCTTGCTTTAAAAAATGGAAGCATGCAATTAGAAATACCTATTGCAGCATAAAGGTTTACTTTCAACTGAGCTTCTAATTTCTCAAAGCTGAGTTCAGATGCAACACCTTCTCGATAAACGCCAAGATTATTAATCAACACATCTGGACTATTTTCACCCATATGTGGCGCTAAAATAGCTGATATCTTATCAGTTTCACTTAAGTCAGCAGCAATATATTCTACTTTGGCATATGCAGAAAGCTCATTGCAAATTGCTGCTAACTTTTCTGCTTGGCGAGCAATTAAAACCAATTGATGTCCTGATTGAGCAAATTTAAAAGCAATGGATTTACCCAAACCTTGCGATGCTCCCGTAATTAGTATTTTCATAATACAAAAATAACAATGCCATTACCATTTAGGGTTTTTCAATGAAAAAAGTAAAGTGAAATATTTTAAGCTATAGATTATGAGGCATATATATTTAATTAGATGTAGAGTAGGCAAATAAGCGAATATTCAAAAAATAACAAAACTAAAAAGACAAAAACAACGAACAAGCAATAATATTATTTTTAAAAAATAGACAAGAGATAAACCAACAAGCCTACTAACAAACAATAACAAAACTTAATAATTAATGCCAATTTACTATACAAACGTCTTATTAGTTACCTTTGATATATAAGTATGGATAAAGAGCAAAAAAAGAAAAGAATACTAGTTGCCCCTTTAGATTGGGGTTTAGGTCACGCAAGTCGATGCATTCCAATAATCCGCGAACTCAGAAAGCAGGGAGCCCAAGTAATAATTGGAGCAGACAAGCGACCAATGAGGCTGCTTAAAGATGAATTTCCGGAATGTGAAACTGTTAGAATTCCAGGCATGGGCATAAGTTACCCCAAGCATATATCAATGAGTACATTTATGGCGATAAAGGCACCGCGTTTTTTTCAAACCATTTCTGAAGAAAACAAGCTTTTAAAATTACTAGTTGAAAACTATCAAATTGATGGAATAGTTTCGGATAACCGATACGGCTTATATCATAAAGATATTCCTTCGGTACTGATTACCCATCAATTGTTTATTCAAGCGCCATTCTTTAAGCGATTGCTAAAAAGATTAACTGCAAAGTATATTGAAAAATATGACTGCTGCTGGATTCCCGACTTAAAAGACAATTGCAATTTGAGTGGAGCCTTATCGCATCAAACAACAAAATTGAAAAACTTGCGGTTTATTGGGCCAATCTCTCGCTTTATGGACAAAACAGAAGAGCCGCCAAGCCCCGATAAAGAATATGAACGACAATTAATGGTGATTCTCTCAGGCCCTGAACCAAACCGCAGTAAATTTGAGCGTTTGGTTTTAAATCAATTGAAAAAACTAAACATTAAAACATTGGTAGTTAGAGGCCTGGTGGGAGATAAAGAACACATAGAAGAAAATAAAATTGGCAACATACAAATGAAAGCCCATCTTAATGCTGCTGAAATGCGCAAAGAAATATGTAAATCAGAAGTCATATTGTGCCGTGCAGGGTATTCATCAGTAATGGACTTAGCTATTTTATGTAAAAAAGCAATTCTAGTGCCTACTGAAGGTCAAACAGAACAAGAATATCTTGCAAAGCACCTCAGCGCTAAAAATTGGCTGTATGCAACAACAGAAAAAAAACTAGACATTTCTGTTGATATTCAAAAAGCAAAAAAGTACAGTGGCTTAAGCGTTGAAGTAGATCAGATGCATTTACAAGATGCCGTAAATGACCTATTAAAGTCTTGCTAGTATTTTAGACTTCTAAATTTATTGAATCCATTGAAAATACAAGTTAAAAAATGATATTAGTTACCGGAGGCACTGGATTGGTTGGAAGTTATTTATTACTTGAGCTGACAAAAAAAGACAATCCAATTCGCGCTATTTATAGAAGCAAATCAAGTATAGAAAAAACAAAAAATATTTTTGATGCTTTTCAGGCAATGGAACGTTTTAAAAAAATTGAATGGTTTCAGGCAAACATCACAAACTATTTTAAATTAAAAGATGCTTTTCAAGGTGTTTCAAAAGTTTATCATGCAGCAGCTAAGGTTTCTTTTGCTGGTAAAGATGCTGATGAAATGATGAAAACTAACATAGAAGGAACAACACATATTGCAAACTTATCCCTTGAAATGAAAATAGATAAGCTTTGTTATATTAGCTCTGTATCTAGTTTAGGCAGCTATGCAAAAGGCTGTACTGACGAAGAGGCGCTTTGGCAAAAAACAGATACTACTTCACTATATTCAATCAGCAAGTATTATGCAGAGAATGAGGTTTGGCGTGCATCGGAAGAAGGTTTGGATGTTGTAATCGTCAATCCTACCACTATCATGGGCTATGGAGATTGGCGTGAAAGTAGTTTGACCATTATTAAGAAAGTAGCAGATGGCTTATCTTTTTACCCTCCTGGATCAAATGGCTTTATTGGTGTGAAAGATGTTTCTACAGTTGCCATTACACTAATGAATAGCGACATAAAAGGACAACGGTATATATTAGCGGCAGAAAACATATCCTTCAAGAACCTTTTAAGCACAATTGCTATTGCTTTGGGGAAAAAACCACCTAAATACGCTGCAAAAAAATGGATGGCAACAAGCATGCTGTTTGGCGACCAACTTCTGGCTATGCTTAGCGGAAAAAAAGCAATCTTAAACAAAGGAAGTATTCATACAGCTTTTAACCGCAAATGTTTTGATACAGATAAAATTAAAAAAGAAATAGGTTATACCTTCCAACCAATCTCAGAAGTAATACAAGAGGCTGCTATATTTTATAAAAGACAGCTTTAATCTACCTTTTTACACTGTCTTCAATTACTTTATTTCTTCCTTTTTCTACTAAAGCTGAAGCTTCACTTAGCTTAACAATAACTTGATCATATAGCTTTTCAAACTTCTTAGGATGATTTATATAGTAGGAATAATTGGAATCAAAGTCTACCTTGGTAGCATTCATCTTTCTTAATGCCGCAGCATAAATACTATCAGTAGCATAGATTGTATCATTTTGTTTATGGTAACCAAGCCGAATAATGGCTTCTGCCTTTTGCATTTCAACCATAACATCTACAAAATGGTCCTCTGTCCACAAGTAATCGGGCTTTTGCTCTTTTTCAGTACAAGAAATTATCATTAACAACAAGCCAAAACAAAGTGTTAGTTTTTTCATGCTTCAAATTTCATTCGCTTTCCACGAAGCCCTTCGTTAAATGCTCCTTGTTTGTAAACCCATTGTCCACTGACAAAAGTATGCTCAATCCAGCTGTGAAAACTCTGCCCTTCAAAGGGTGACCAACCGCATTTCGACAATACATTTTGTTTACTCACCTCCCAAGGTTTTTCTAAATTAACCAATACCAAATCGGCAAAATAACCTTCTCTAATATAGCCCCTCTCTTTAATCCTAAAGCAATCTGCTACAGCATGTGATGTCTTTTGAACGATATCAGTTAATGAAAATACTCCTTCTCGTTGCATTTCAAAAAGCGCGGGCAATGCATGTTGCACAAGTGGCCCACCACTTGGTGCTTTAAAATATGTATCATTTTTTTCTGCAAAAGTGTGTGGTGCATGATCTGTTGCGATTACATCAATTATATTGTCTTTAACCGCTTGGCGAATTGCCGCCCTATCAGTTTCGGTTTTTACAGCAGGGTTCCACTTTATAAAAGCTCCTTTATCATCATAATCTTTGTCAGTAAACCAAAGGTGATGAATACAAGCTTCAGCTGTAATTCTTTTTTCACTCAAAGGAAGGTCATTACTAAACAACTCTAACTCTTTAGCAGTTGATATATGTAAAATATGTAATCTGCTGCCGTGCTTTTTTGCCAAGCTTACTGCTTTTGAAGAAGACAAATAACAAGCTTCTTCACTTCTAATTAAAGGATGTTGACTAAAAGGAACCTTTTCACCATACTTTTGGCGGGCTTTCTCTAAGTTGGCACGAATAGTTGCCTCATCTTCACAATGGGTGGCAATTAACATTGGAGACTCCCTAAATATATTGTCCAACACTTTTTCCTCATCTACCAACATATTACCAGTTGATGAGCCCATAAAAATTTTAATCCCACAAACATTTTTTGGGCTCGTCTTAAGCACTTCCTCTAAGTTATCATTTGAGGCACCCATAAAAAAGGAGTAATTTCCAAAAGAACTGTTGGCAGCAAGCTGGTATTTTTCTTCAAGTAATTCTTGGGTCAAGGTGTTGGGTAAAGTATTTGGCATCTCCATAAATGAAGTAATTCCCCCAGAAACTGCAGCTCTAGACTCTGTATGAATATCTGCTTTATAGGTCAAGCCAGGTTCTCTAAAGTGCACTTGATCATCAATCATCCCCGGAATTAAATGCAAACCCATAGCATTGATTACCGTTTCATTTTCTTTTGCAGAAATTCCCGCCTTGCTAATCTGATCAATTCGGTCACCTACAATTCGCAAATCAGCTTCAAAAGCAACACCTTCATTTACAATACAAGCTCCTTGAATTAAGATTGAATTACTCATAATACTTCTTTTTAAACTTTTTTAGTGCCAAAGAAGATAAACGCAACCAAATAACTCCAAAAAAAGCTTCTTTAAAAATACCAGAGCTCATTTTGCTATTTCCTTCTTGTCTGTCGGTAAAAATAATAGGAACTTCTACTACTTTAAATCCATACTTCCATGCTTTAAATTTCATTTCAATCTGAAAAGCATACCCTTTAAATCTTATTTTATCTAATTTAATGGTAGAAAGCACTGAACGATGATAACATTTAAACCCTGCCGTAGCGTCTCGGAAAGGCATTCTTGTAATAATTCGCACATATGCAGATGCATAATATGACATCAAAACCCTACCCATAGGCCAATTTACAACATTTACACCTGTCACATATCTAGATCCAATTGCCAAATCAGCCCCATCTTTAGCACAGGCATTAAATAGGTTGATCAAGTCTTCAGGATTGTGGCTAAAATCTGCATCCATCTCGAATATATAATCATAATTCGCCTTTAAGCCCCACTTAAATCCATGAATATAAGCTGTTCCCAGGCCTTGCTTCCCACTTCTCTCTTCAATAAAAAGCCGATTGGAGTATTCTGTCATTAGTTTTTTTACAGCTGTTGCTGTTCCATCAGGAGAGCCATCATCCACAATTAAAATATCAAATTCCTCAGCTAAGGAAAAAACTTTCTCAATAATGTTAATGATATTCTCTATCTCATTATAAGTGGGAATAATAACGAGTTTTTTTTGCATGGTTCAATAAAAAAAGTAAAAATAACAATTCACCAACTACTATTTTTAAATAGCATAGCCGAAAATTAAGTATAATTATAATACATACTGTTGGATAATAGCAAGTATGTATAAGTTGATATGCCTATCATAGAAACACGCTTATCTGCAGCAATAACAGTTGAAAAAAATAGTCAAAATAAGAAGTCATCTTAAGTCGGTAATCAATTATACAACATATGCCAAACCTTAGTTTTGCATTAAAGTTTGTATTTTCTGTTGCAACTTAGGGCTCTGCTGTATCAATCCAGCTATTTCTTGGTAGCGCTCAATTGTTAAACCACTTTCAGTAATTTCATTCTCCATATTGCTTTGTGCTTCCTCTTGAATTTTCTGCAACTTTGGCATCAACTTATCAAGCTTCTCTTGTTCCTCATCCGTAACATATACCTCTTGTGTAGGGTCTTGTTCCTTCTGTTGAATTTCCGAAAATCTTTGGAAATCCATTTCCTCTTCTTGAATAACTAAAATCATTTCTTTTTTATTCTTTTGGCTTTCAACTTGAATTCCTTTAAAAGCTTCTGCAAACATTTCAACTTCTTTATCGGAAACACCACCTTCTATAGCATGTTGTTGAATTTGGGATTGCTCATTTTGACCTACTTGAGCTGTTGCCGACATAAAAGTCAGCATAGTAAGTAAACTTATTCCAATTGTTTTCTTTAAATTTTTCATGCTAATTGTGACTCGTTATTATTAATTTTTATTGTGGAGGTCCTTGCTGCTGCATTCTTTCTTGCATTATTTGCTGATATCTGCTCAGTAAACCACCATCTTCCTTCAACTCTCTAGTAACATTTTGATACCATTGTTCACTCAAGCCAGCATCTTCAAGAATTTTAATCATTTTACTTTCGATTTTGCTCTGAATTTCATCGATGCTTATGTTTGCTTGTTCAAACTGCAGTATTTCTTCTTCTGATACTAAAGGCTCGGCATTTGGATTTTGACTCATTTGTTGAATTTCAGTGTATCGCTCCACTTGTAGACCTGCCTCTTCAACTGCAACCATCATTTCCATTTGTGCTTCCTGACTAATTTGTTGAAATTGATCTGATAAATCTGCAAGTTGCATTAATTCCTCATCAGTAACATTTGCTGATTTATAGTTACTAGCTGGTGCAAAAGCCTCTTCTCCTTGCTTACTTTCAGCGGGGCTTGTAGTCTCTGATTCTATATTAACATCGCTACTTACCTCTTCTTCTTTTGGTGCACTATCACATGCTACAATAGTAAGGCACATTGCTGTAACAGCAGTAAATAATCTTAATTTCATGTGTATTTGATTGTAAATTAAACCTCAGTAAAAATTACTGATAATGAATTATTTACTGCCAAAGTAGGAAAGTATTTTTCTACGACAAAAGAAAATGAAACTGTTTTTCTTAAAGTTTATTAATCAAAAATTCAACTACTTGCAATTCAAGAATCAACTTATTTTTAAAAATGATTAGAAAAAACTACTGCTTAATAAAGTTGTTTACTTTTTGAAAAAACTCATCCGGAGCTTCTGCGTGCAACCAATGGCCAGCATTTTCAATCTCCTCAAGCTCATAGTTTGGAAATTTCCTAACAATTTCGGCACCGTGTTGTGGAAGAATATAGTCGGAGTTGGCACCTTTAATAAAAAGGCTTTTTCCCTCATACAATCCTTCGCTAACTGGCCAATGACTTATGGGTTCAAGTTGCCTTTCCAAAACTGGCAAGTTAAAACGCCAAGCATATCTATTTTTTTCTTTCAAGTATAAGTTTTTTAATAAAAACTGTCGTATACCCAAGGTTTTGATCCTATTCGATAACATTTCATCTGCCTCCTTTCTACTGCGAATTGAGTTTAAATCTACACTCTTAAGTGCAGCCACAATACCATAATGATGAACTTCATATTCAACAGGCGCAATGTCGGCAACAATCAATTTAGAAACCATCTCTGGAAAGTTCACTGCAAACTCCATAGCAGTTTTCCCTCCCATTGAATGCCCCAAAATAATTGGTTTTTTAATGCTGTGCATTGCTATAAATGATTCTAAATCCTCGGCCATTATAGGATAATCAAAAGCATCATCATGCGGAGAGTGACCGTGATTTCTCTGATCCACAAGCCACACTTCATAATCCTCAGACCACCTTTTCCCTAAAGTCATCCAATTGTCTAATGATCCAAATAAACCATGCAAAATAATCAATGGTTTTCCGCTACCTAACTTTTTATAATTCAACTCCATATTATCCTATATATCTTGATGTGACCAACTCAATTCCTTTAAATACATTTGGATTGTATTCTCCAATCCATAATACAGTGCATCAGAAATTAGGGCATGCCCAATAGAAACTTCTAAAAGACCTTGAATGTTTTCCTTAAAGTATCGCAAATTATTTAAATCCAAATCGTGACCTGCATTAACACCCAATCCGCTTTGTTGAGCGATTTGTGCAGCCTTCTCATAAGCTGCGATTGCCTTTTTGGGATTTTGAGGATACTGATCTGCATAAGGACCAGTGTATAATTCAATTCGATCAACTCCAGTTTTAGAAGCTTCTACGATTTGATCTAAATCTGTTTCCATAAAAACACAAGTTCTAATGCCAGCTTTATTAAAAATTTCAATAATGGGCTTTAAAAAATCCCCTTCGGAAATAACATCCCATCCAGCGTTGGAAGTTAAAACGCCGGGGGGATCGGGAACAAGCGTAACCTGTTCTGGCTTTACTGCTAGCACCATATCTATAAACTGTTTTGTCGGATAGCCTTCTATGTTAAACTCAGTTGTAATATGTTTTTTCAAATCATAGACATCGCTATACCTAATGTGCCGTTCGTCTGGCCTAGGATGTACAGTAATTCCATCTGCTCCAAACTTTTGGCAATCAATAGCAACTTGCAATACATTGGGAGTGTTCCCACCTCTTGCATTTCTTATGGTGGCTACTTTATTGATATTAACGCTTAATCTGCTCATGATATTTGAGTAATATTGTGGTGTTGGCTTCAAAGATAAGTTATATATTAAAACAACAAAGCACTTCTCGATATGTTAGCAATTGATTTAATTAGCGATGAAATTCCTCCCTTAAAAGTAAATGATAAGGTTAAAAATGGACTGCATTGGATGGAGGAATTCAAAGTCACTGAATTACCATTAATTGATAATGGTAAATTTCTCGGGTCTATAAGTGAAGAAGAGCTTTTAAATCATGGAAACCCAGATGCACTTCTCAAAGATTTAACTCATAAGTTACAAGAGGTTTTTGTCTTTCAACATCAACATATTTATGAGGTTATTGCAAATATTAGCCAATTTAAATTAAGTGTAATCGCTGTTTTAGATAAAAATAAAAATTTTATCGGCATTATTGATTTGCCAATGATAATGAGCAAAATTGCCAATTTAACTGCCATGAAAGATCCTGGTGGAATATTGCAATTAGAGCTAAATATAAATGATTATTCCTTGGCTGAAATCTCTAACATTGTAGAGAGTAATGGGGCAAAGATTTTAAGCTCCTATATCTATACACACGATGACTCTAAAAAAATGGACGTTACTATAAAAGTCAACATTTCTGATTTATCGGCAATCATTCAAACCTTTGAACGATATAACTATCAAGTAGCAGCATTCTTCCATAAAAGTACAATGGAAGATGACATCAAAAAACGCTATGATGCTTTTGTTCACTACCTCAATATCTGATAAATGAAAAGAGCAACTTTGCTTTTTTTCTTTTTACTGCTTTCTGTATTTGTATTTGGCCAAGCCTTCAAAATTTCGCCAATATCAACTGACAGTGTCATGTATAAAAGTCAAGTTAAAATTGTTGCTGACATCCAAATTATTGGAAACAAAACAACAAAAGAACAAATTATTTTTCGAGAGTTAAGTTTTAAAAAAGGTGACACTTTAACAAATCAGAGCTTTATAAATGCCCTTGAACAATCTAAAAAAAACCTACACAACACCTCTCTGTTTAACTTCGTAGAAATAGATTGGGCGCTGATAGATTCTATTCAAACACAAATTATAGTGAACCTACATGAACGATGGTACACTTTTCCCGCACCAATATTTCAAATCGACGACAACAACTTCAACACTTGGTGGAAGAGCAAAGATTTCTCTCGCATCAACTATGGGCTACAACTAGTTCAATACAATTTTAGAGGCAGGAAAGAAAAACTCAGTTTTACCGCACAGTTTGGCTTCACAGAAAGGCTTAAACTAAACTACGACATTCCTTATATAAGTAAAACACAAAAAGGGGGCTTGTCGTTTAGTTTTTCATACAACCGCAGAGATGAAATAGTTTACACATCAGAAAATAACAAAAGGTTACAATATAAAAACTTCAATGGAAATGCCGTACGAAATTATGCTGCGGGCATTACCTATCAATACCGCCCAGCTATTTATAACAAGCATAGAGTTGGTGCCGAATATGATTTCGTAAACATTCAAGATACAGTTAGAAAACTAAATCCGAATTACTTAGGAAACAACAGCAGAGAAAAACAATTCTTCAGTCTTTACTATAGTTTTACTCACGATCGGAGAGACTCTAAAAGCTTTCCATTAAAAGGGAACTTTTTTCAATTGAGCCTAAAAAAATATGGCTTAGGCATTTTAGATGACGACATTGACCTTACCAACATCCAATTTCAAATAAAAAAATATGAGGAATTGGCAAAGAGACTTTACTTTGCCGCAGGTGTTCGAGGTATTCTAACAACCAACAACAACCAACCTTATTTGCTTCAAAATGGAATGGGATATAGCCAAGCATATACCTTGCGTGCTTATGAATACTACGTAATTGATGGTCAGAATTTAGGTTTGGCAAAAGCCGAAGTTAGATATCAAATTATTAGACCAAGACACGCCAACATTAATGCAATGCCAATTAAAAAATTTCAACAATTCCACTATGCGCTCTATGGTGGTATATTTTCTGACTTCGGCTACATAGAAGACAATACCGGCTTCGAGAACAACAAATTAGCTAATGATTTCCAATATGGATATGGAGTAGGTTTAGACTTTGTAAGCTATTATGACATTGTAATTAGAACAGAATTTTCTTTAAATAAATTTGGAGAGAGTGGAATATTTCTTCATTTTGTAGCCTCTATTTAAAAAATTTTAAACGTATTGTAAATCTTCTTTTTAGCTCACATAAATTAATATGCCTTTAAACATTACCTTTATCCCAATCTTATGAAAATTGCAATCTACGGTAAGCGCATCGACGCATCAAACAAAAAGGAAATAGAACATTTGTTGCTCGAATTAAGTCAACGAAACGTTGATCTTTTGTTTCACGACACCATCGTTTCACAAATGAAAAAGAACGGGTTGGAGTCTTTTCTAAACGGTCGATATTTTTCACAAGCTAAAGACATCAAATCACAAGGAGTTGACTTTTTAATTAGCATTGGAGGAGATGGCACCTTTTTAGATACCATTTTATTAATTCAAGAACAAAAAATTCCAGTGTTGGGAATTAACACTGGAAGGTTAGGGTTTTTATCTAATACAGCACCAGCGGAAATAAAAACGGCAATTGAAGCTTTGTGCAATAAGAACTATACAATTGAAGAGCGATCAATGCTTGAAATGGATAGTGAATCTAAGTTGTTTGGTAATGACAACCAGGCTTTAAACGACATTAGCATTCTGCGAAGTGATAGTTCCTCTATGATAACCATTGAGGTGAAATTAGACGGTAAGCATTTAAATACCTACTGGGCAGATGGATTAATTATTGCTACAGCAACCGGTTCTACGGCCTACTCATTAAGTTGCGGTGGCCCAATTTTAATGCCAGGTAGCGGAAATTTTGTAATCACCCCAATAGCCCCACACAATTTAAACGTAAGGCCAATTGTGATTAATGAAAACTCTACCATTGATGTTGTAGTTGAAGGAAGATCTAAGAAAAGTTTAGTAGTAATGGATTCACGAACAGAGGAATTAAAAAATGGAGAATCTTTAAGAATTAAAAAAGCAGCCTACAAATTACAACTTGTTCAACTTGAGAATCATGGATTTATAAATAGCTTAAAAGGAAAACTAAACTGGGGCTTGGATAAAAGAAACAACTAACAAGAATCTCAGCTTATAGAGTCTGGTTTGTTATTTATTTTTATA
>Ga0209075_1001581_pt1 | contig 21328 bp, 21 predicted proteins | sample Stecom2011_FD_187523 | JGI IMG/M metagenome (GOLD analysis project Ga0209075, IMG submission 187523) | Agricultural soil microbial communities from Utah to study Nitrogen management - Steer compost 2011 (SPAdes) (version 2) | ecosystem: Environmental > Terrestrial > Soil > Agricultural land...
CATTTCACAAAGCTATCCGCTTTCGCCGGGGTGATAACGATTCCGCTCCGAATACAAGTATTAAAACAAGGAAAGTGTAACTCCCATCGATATAGGAGTGAGGTCTGCACTACCTTCTCCAGTAAAGAGAGGAGAGAAATAATACGCCCCAAAAATGGCCCAATTACGAATTCCAATTCTCACAGTTGCACCGTAACGTAAGGGATTTGAATCAGGGAAATTATAGTGCTTTGTTGCATAATTTTTTCCTTCAATTCGATGCACTTCTTTGGTGAAGGCATTTAAACGGTAACCTATTTTACCACCGATCATAAACTTGAAATGTTGGTGTCCTTTCGTACGAAACCTAAACTCTAAAGGCACCTCGATATAGTTAGCGCCAAACTTTGATTTAGCAGGTTCAAATCCTATTGGATAATCTGCAATAGTTGTTGCATTATTTACCAAATCTCGCGTAAACTGCAGGTTAGACCTGTTGCTAAAATGACTAAACCCTATTCCCCACCCAAAACTCACTGTATTGGCTTGAGTAAGCACCACATCAAACATTAAAGAAGTGTTGAAGCCTATAGATTGCCATGGACTTGAAAAGTAATCCCTGTCGCCATAGAAATCATTGTAAACAATGTCCACCATCAAACGATCGTATTTACGTAGTTTTCCTTCATCATATTGCGTTAGTCCACTATAAAACCAAGCAACACCTGGGCGAAAACGTGAATACAAACCTTCATCTTCAGCCTCATATTGTCCGAATAAGACCACCGAATACAAGGTAGCAATCAACACTAAAATTAAGTTTTTCATTCTTTGCTTCTTTTTTCTCTTATGTATTGTTCAAAACTCCAGGCAGTAGCAATTGCATCTTCAATCGTTTTTTTGGACTTCCAATTTAGTTTCTGATTGACCTTATCCGTATTGGCAAAAATTTCTTTGATATCTCCCTCTCTTCGCGGACCAATTGTATAAGGCAGTTGTTTTCCAGTAATATTTTCAAAAGCTTTTATCATTTCTAAAACACTGGTTCCCTTCCCTGTTCCAACGTTGTAAACTACAGGATTATCTTTACTGTCGTCGAGGCTTTCAAGTGCTACAACGTGAGCTTCTGCCAAATCAACAACATGAATATAATCACGAATACATGTTCCATCTGGAGTATCATAATCATCTCCAAATACAGTTAATTCTTTTCTAATTCCAGCTGCAGTTTGTGTAATAAAAGGCAATAAATTATTGGGTTTCCCATCTGGTTCCTCTCCTATTAACCCGCTTTCGTGGGCACCAACAGGATTAAAGTAGCGCAACAATGTAGCTTTAACAGAAGGACAGCTAGGAATAAACTGTTCTATCATTTCTTCACAGACCTTTTTAGTATAACCGTAGGGTGAGTTATACGAAACTGGACTCTCTTCATTCACAGGGATAATTTCAGGATCTCCATAAACTGTGCAACTAGAAGAAAATACAAACTTCTCAATATTATACTCTTGAATCAGCTCTAAAATACTGATTAAACTCCCAAAGTTATTGTCAAAGTACTTCAATGGTTTTTCAACGGACTCACCTACTGCTTTATCGGCAGCAAAATGAATAACTCCAGAGGCAGGGAACTGTTCTAGAACACCTCTTAACCTAGGCTGGTCTTGACAAGCAATATTAAAATAAATAATTTCTTGTTTGGTGATTGTTTGTAAACGTTGAATTACGTCTTTATTCGAGTTTCTAAAATCATCTATAATAACAGGCGTAAATCCTTTTTCTATTAGTGCAACAACAGTGTGTGAACCAATATATCCAGCTCCGCCTGTAACTAAAATATACTTCTTATCAGTTTCCATATCCCAAAAATAGGGATTTGAATTGAATTTTAGACTTTCTTATTAAGCAACTTCATCCAACTCAACGATGTGTACTTGATTGTCAAAAGCAGTTTTAAACCCAACTTCATAAATCATAGTATAACGTTCACCAGAAGGTGCATTAAATAAATGCGTATGATATCTAGGGTTGAAGCCATGTGCTTCTAAAATATTTAAAGGAATTGCAGAACTACGATAAACTTTAAATAGGTCTTTTAAAATAGTTCTGTTTTTATTCAACACTTTATTAATGTTAAAAACGGCATGATTTGCATTTCTATACTCTTCATTATGGTATTGGTTTTTACAAGATACAGTACAGAATTTTTTGTTTCTACGACCTTCAAATTCTTCCTTACAGCTAGGGCATGTTTTCAGTTTCATAATATATAGACTTAGTGTTTCTCTATCAAATACGTTACATTTGGAAAAAGGTTACCAAAAAACGATTATAAACGTTATGAAAGCGTCCAAGTTCGATTTCAAAAAGCACCAGAACTACCATAAAAGCTGGAAGATGTTGCTTAGATTCATCATTTATGGAACAGTTATATTCTTGTTGCTTTATTTTACATTTTTCAAAGAAAAAGCGCCATCTGAGAACTCAAATGACGCTGATATTGAAGTTTTTGAAGTCGAAATTACTCCACCACAATCGGAATAAGTCCTCGTAATCCCATATCAACAACTGTATCTCCATCTAAGGGTTCAAAAATGTTGTTGTCCGCTGCATCAGTCCATTCGAAACTTTTGTTTACACTAAACGAAAGGTCGATAATAATGTCTTCTGTTTCGTTTCCTGTAACGGTAAAAGGGGTTTGAAATTGACCTGTAACCAAACAACTTCCTGGAGGAATGGGTGAAGAAGCATGAAGCGGATTAGGAACTGTTGTTCCTGGTGCTTGACCTTCAATCACAGTTGCAGGATAAACCGTTCCTATAGCTGGTGTTTCCCAAGCCCAATAGCCTTGAGATTTATTCGCATTTACAGCAACTGTTTTTGTCTTTACCGTATGCGAAGAAATGTAGGTGTTGAATCCAACAAAAGAGGCAATTGTACCTGTTAAATCATATCCGTTAGCCCTAAAATCAACATCGTAATTTTGATAAGTAATCGAAACGCGGGCGTAATTATAATCTCCAGGTGTAATTTGGCTCAATGGTTTTGAGTAAATAACCTCCCCGTTTCCAACTTTTTTCAATTGGTCAAAATCAACAGCTGTACTTCCTCCTGCTGTAGTTTCAATCCCATGATAAACCACATCCCCTTCACCAATTTGAGTAAATGCATTTGGAGCAAGTTCAATATAGTGAGCAGAAATACTTTTAAAATTAGGGGTTTGAGCACCATGTCCAGAGGGCACTGTTGCAGGCTGTCCAAAAGCATCAACACGTTCCTGGTTGGCGTCCATTTTCATACGGAAAATTAATTTTGGTCCAGTGTCTTCTGTTGGTTCTGGTTCGGGATGATCTTTATTACAAGCAAAGGTTCCTCCAATGATGAGGGCGAAAATAAAATGTTTATAGTTCATAGTAAATGTTTTAGCGTTTATGTTTAAACGTTATAAAAATACACTTATTTTTGAGCAAGTGAGGAAATGTCTAAATTGAACTAAAACGGACGCAATGATACAACCATTTGATGACGAATATTTTATGCGTAAAGCACTTGAGGAAGCACAAAAAGCATATGCATTAGACGAAGTGCCCATTGGTGCGATAATCGTGGCTAACAACACCATAATTGCCAAAGGACATAATCTTACAGAACAGTTAAATGATGTAACGGCTCATGCAGAAATGCAAAGCATAACAGCTGCTGCAGAAAATCTAGGAGGAAAATATTTAAAGAAATGTACCCTTTATGTAACAATGGAACCTTGTGTAATGTGTGCAGGTGCACTCAATTGGTCACAAATCAGCAAGGTAGTATTTGGAGCCAAGGATGAAAGAAGAGGTGCTTTGCGCTATGAAGGCGTTTTTCATCCTACCACTGAAGTTGTAGGGGGAATTTTAGCTGAGGAATGTGGGGCATTGGTGAAGGATTTTTTTAAGAGTAAACGGTAGTTTTTTCATCGTGTGAAAAATAATAAAAACTGATTTACCAACCCATTTCAATTAAAAACCAAGATTATAATTAAAGCAATGAATAGGGCAGTATTCTACCTATTATTATACTCCCTCGCTCTTTCTCTATCTTTTTCGTTTGTCTCTACAGGTGGACAACGATTCGGGTCTTTTTTGAATAACCAAACAAATTTCAGTCTTAACATTACAGGATAATATTGGCTTGAAAACCAGTGAATAGCTGGAGTACCACCATTCCACTCATAAATTCCTAGTACAGGAAGTTCTACACTGGGTACAAAGAAAAACCCTTTATCGGTTTTTGGTTTAATTCCTAATCCTAGTGAATAATGAAGCTGTCCCATTATATCGCCTTGAAACTTTTGTTCTACTGGAGGGTGAAAACCATCATGGACCATGTTTCCGGGCATTATTGCGTAATCTAAATTTAATCCTAAGCCATTGTCTAAAAACAAGTGTGGATTGATTTGAAAAACGTTGTGTGCACTGAACCTTCCATAAAGATAACCATTATAGAATTTCCCTTCGCTTGTATAAGAACCTATCAAAGTATCTCGACTGTCATATACTCCAGATTCAAAGATTTCTCTACCACCGAACAACTTAAATCCTATTCCCCAGTCGTAATAATGAACTAGTTTTCGGGGTTTTTTCGTAATATGGACCATTCCAATTTCTCCGAAAATTCCTATTCTACCTTTAGCTTCTCGTGAATAACGAATAAGTGTATCGGCAAAAGGATTCGAAGAACCAATTCTGTGTTGGTGTTCTTCAGGACCTATTTTTGTAAAAGTATAGGTTGGACCAAAAGACAATTGAATACCGTGCCTAAGGTAATCACCTGTAACCCAGCGATAGATAGGCTTGTGCAATCTTTGATTTCCATAAAATTGTTTTTTCTTCTTCTTTGGACTGTATTGTCCATACACAGAAGTTGTAATTAAAACAGTAAAAAGAAGAAGTAATTTTAAGGCTTTCATGCTAACAAAGTTAATATTTTATCAATCACTTTAGGGTCGTCCCAGTTTTGGTGAATCTGCTCCATTTTCATCACCTCATCCATAATCTTTCGTTGTTTATTCCCAGCCGCCAAAGCTTCAGAATAAGGAATATGGCTAAAGGTAACTTGTGAGTATAACGGCATCCACTTATTTGGGTACATATCGCTAAACTTTCGCTCAATTTTCTTTCTTAGAAGGAAATCTTCATCTCCTGCTAAATCGCGCATTTCAATATAATTATACAAAGCTAAATCTGCAATTGCATTTCCATCATCAACACGTTTTTCACTAAATAAATCAAACAGTGATCCGTCTTCCAAATTATATTTATCTAAGAGGTCAAAGAAAATTGTACAGTCTTCCATCCCTGCGTTCAATCCTTGTCCGTAAAAAGGAACAACAGCATGAGAAGCATCTCCAAGCAACAATACTTTATTGTCAAAGTTCCATGGATTACAACGGATGGTCACCAATGTAGAGGTTGGATTTTCAAAAAAGTCTTTTGTCAATGTAGGCATATTGGCCAGAGCATCCGGGAATGTCTTTTCAAAAAATGCAACGACCTTTTCTTCAGTATCCAAACTTTCGAAAGAAGTTTCTCCTTTCATTGGGAAGAAAAGTGTTACCGTAAAGCTACCGTCTAAATTCGGCAAAGCAATCAACATAAATTCGCCACGTGGCCATATATGTAAACAGTTTTTATCAAAACAATGTGTTCCATCCGGATTGGCAGGAAAGCTTAACTCTTTGTATCCATGCGGTAGGTATTCTTGTGCATAATTAAACAAAGGTGTTTTTTGTAATGCACCACGTACCGCAGAGAATGCTCCGTCTGTTCCAAAAATGTGATCGTAAGTATATTTTTCTAACTTTCCAGTTGTAGTATCTGTAAAATGTATTTCGTTATTGGTCAAATCAACATCTTCACAAGCGTGGTTGAATCGGTAATGAATATTTTCATAATCATCTGCTAAATTCATGAGCTTTTGATTCAACTGTCCACGAGAAACGGAATAGATGGCCTCATCCTCTTTCCCATAAGGTTGGTAAGTTAAGTTGCCCTCAACATCGTGCATTTTTCGTCCATACATTGGAATAGCAATAGCTTTGATTTCATCAGCAAAACCAGCCAATTCCAATGCTTTGAATCCGCGATTTGAAAGCGCTAAATTAATGGAACGTCCGCCAATTGCTTTTGCCTTTCTAAGGTCTGGTCGACGTTCAAAAACATCAACATTCATCCCTTTTTTTGCCAGTAAAACAGCCAGTAAACTTCCTACTAAACCTGCTCCAACAACTGCTACTTTTTTTTCTTCCATCTTATCGTGTCTAACAATTTAACCCTAACTAAATGCCTAAACCCTTTGGGTTGCTATTTCTTCCAGTTTCTAGAGAATGTATTTTCAAAATAAGTACTTGGTTTTCGTTTGGCCTTTTTCTTTTTGTGAAAAACAACCATCATTCTCCACAATACCAAACCAAGAATCAAAACAGCAAACACCTGAACAATGAGTTCCATATATTCGGCTTCATTATTGAGTTGACCTGAAAACCTACGCTGTATAAAATCTTGAACATTCATCCTTCAAAAATACAAATTATTGAAGAATTTTTGATGTTTTATCCAATTGCTTGAATTTGATTTGTTAATTTCCATTAATGAGTATCACTTAAAAAACTGTACTTTTATATTTTCAGTGAAGATACTATGAAGAAACGCATCGATAAATCGTTGGCCTTTAGAGAAAAGGAATTTAAATTAAGGCCTTGGCAACTGAAAGTTCAGGAGATAATTTATGGTACCTACACCAAAGCGGGTAAAAGGTTTGACATTTTACTCTTAATCCTCATTCTCCTATCCATTGTTGTAGTAATGTTGGAAAGTGTTTCATACTTAAACCTTAAGTACCGACTTACTTTTATCGGAATTGAATGGGTTATTACTGTACTTTTTACCATAGAATATATCCTGCGTATCATCAGTCTCAGGAAACCCCTCTCTTATGTTTTCTCATTTATGGGGATTGTGGATTTGTTGTCAATCCTACCCTCTTATTTGAGTTTGCTTGTCGACGGAACCGAATCATTAATGCTTTTACGTTCCATCCGATTCCTCAGAATATTTAGGATTTTAAGATTAAGTCGCTACATGTTAGGAGCAGACATTTTAGGCGACGCACTTAAGAACAGTCGTCATAAGATCATTGTTTTTTTAATCTCCATGTTGACAATAGTGATTATTTTAGGAGGAATGATGTATGTAATTGAACCTGCAGAAGCTGGATTTACTAGTATCCCGAGAAGTGTGTATTGGGCCATTATTACCATCACTACAGTTGGATATGGTGACATATCCCCAGTTACGCCACTTGGACAAGCATTAGCCTCATTCATCATGCTTTTTGGTTATGCAATTATTGCAGTTCCTACAGGAATAGTTTCTTCGGAGTTTACTGTTCTTCGATATGAAGGAATAAAATCTTTCGAATGTGATAACTGTGGTGCTACCGACCATGAAAAGTCTTCCAATTTCTGTAAAAACTGTGGCTACGAATTTAAGGATTAAGTAAAATTCGCTAACTCCACTTAATAAAAGAACTTAACAATATTCAAGAGGATTAAAGCGTAAAATAATGAGTAAGGCAACCATTTATGCTTTACATTCAAATAGGCATAAGGCAATATGAATGGAAGTATCGCAGCACCAATTGTAAAATAAAAGTAGGACTTCGTAAAAATCAGAATCAAGATACTGAGACTCGCCGAAAACACCAATGCAAATAGGGTCACTGAAATTATTCTTTTATAACGGATTGAACTCTTTAGTCGCCGTTCCAAAATCTTTTTATTGGCCAATAATGCCAAGATGATAATTACTATATGCGGAATGACAATAAATAAGCCTCCAAACCTTGAGAAATTCAAAGTTGAATCAAAAAGGAAGAAATGATAATAGAATTCCTGATCCACTAAAAACACCCATAAAAAAGGAAAAGCCAGGGCGACCAAAGGGAGGAGGTACTCTCTAAAAACAAAAGGCCGCATAATAAATACACCTAGCCAAATTAGCAATATAAATGTGACATAAATAGGCAAAAACGTTGCTGCTGCTCCTAAAAATAACCCGCTTAAAAAAGTATTGTTTCTCGCGTCATCATTTTGACGGATACTGAGGAGTTGATAAAAAGACAGAATAAAAAAGAAGTGTGCTATAAGGTCTTCTCCAAAACGCAAGCTGATAGGGAACAGAAACACCATCAATACGTACATAATGCTAGGCAGATATACAAATCGATCATAGAATTCAAGTGTATTGAACACAAAGTTCAGCAAAATTGCATTCACACAAATAAAAACGAAAGCCAATGACTTCGAAAGAAAGGGGTTAATTTGTTTAAAATCTAAATTCCACAAGTTTTCTTGTCCAACCGCCAACATGTTAAATTCAGGAAAGTAAAAGTCCATCAGCATATGCAACAACACAAACACGGGTATGAGCACAAGTATAATAGACTGATTATTGGCGAAGTACTTAATCATGCATGAAAATGATTTTATTTGTTTTACAAATGTAGGATTTCAATGAGATAAATATAGAGTTTTTAGCTATTCAATTGGAAAAATATTATATTTGTGCACTAATAATTATTGTTATGACTTATACAGAATTAGTTGAAGCGACAGGTGATGGTCTATTATGGACTACAGAAATATTGTTTGAAAACGTTGGAAATATTTTCAACTACGCAGTTATCGTTCTAGGATTCGTAGGATTATTTATTTGGATGCGTTTACAAGCAAAATACAATCAAGAAGCTGCTAACGATCCGAACCAGATCAAGTAATAAAAGCTTTTTTTATATTCTTATTTATCACCCTTCTTTCATTAGAGGGGTTTTCTATTTTATCCACTTTATCACCTCATCAACAGTAATGTTGTAAATATCTTCGAGTTGAGGATTTACCGTATTGTTCATTGTTAAAGCACGACTATTCTCTCCTAAAGGAGCCCATCTGCCTGGATGCATTGGACGTAAATCTGTATATAAACCAATCGCTTTTATACCTAAAACTGCTGCAATATGTAAAGGTCCTGTACTGCATGCTACTAAAGCATCACATTTAGAAATAAAAGTAATGAGTTCCCCCAAACTGCTTTTACCAGAAATATCGATAATGTTTGAATCTGATGGGAGCGCACCTCGAAACTGTTGTCCTTCTTTTTCTGTACCTGAAAAATACACTGTATAATCCATTTTTACCAAAAGATTCGCTAATTCAACATAGTTTTCTAAAGGCCATTCTACAGCAGAACCTTGAGATTTTGTATGCAATATCACTTTCTTTCGTTTGCTGCTTAAAACATCCTTTAAGTAAGGACTCAGTTCAGACTGCGGTTGAAAACCTTTCAGTAAAGCAATCAAATCCTTCAATTCAGGTAAGGTTTTAAGATTGAAGCTTCTCAACAATTCAAAATTTAACTGTGCCTCATGCAAATCAGATTTCTTGCGTGTAAAGTTTGGCCGAATATTACAGGTGAGTAAATGAAATAAACGATGTGATGTTCCAACGCGGAAAGGAATCTTAGCTGCTTTGGCCAATTTTGCTAAATGTTTATTCGGAAAAACATGAATGAATGCAAATACCTCTAACTTTTCGAGTAATGATTTCTGTTCTTCAAAACTATGGTCTTTCCAAGTATCGATGCATACAACTTCATCAATAAAAGGATAGCAACGTAAAATTTCAAGGGTGTAAGATTGACTAAAAAATACGATACGAACAGCAGGAAACTCTTTTTTCAACCATGCACACATGGGCAAGGTTAAGATCACATCGCCAATACTGTCTGTTCTGCTAATTACAACAGTCTTATTCGACAAATCAATTGTTTTCATTCTGCAGTCTAATTAATTCTTTGTACTTATAAATATTGGAAAGTGCTGATATCCTCGCGATATGGAATCCTGCTGAACCATCTAGAAAACCTGCTTTGATCAAATACATGGCAACAAATCTACCCAAAGCACTAATGTATGGCTTTAAAGGACCTACTCTTTTACCCTTTTTATACATTTTTACAGCAGTAAGTTCAGAATACTTATCTGCACGTGCTCTATGTTCTTTTTGTGAATAGTAGGAATAATGCAAAAGGTGTCCTTTCAATTGTTTGGGCATCGGGTTGTTCTTAATGACCAACTCTTCATGCACATATTCACCTTCCCAAAGGCTCTCTGATTTTGGAAAAATACGTGTTTTAACATCTGGATACCAGCCTGAGTGTTTGATCCATTTCCCGCAATAATTGGTCAACCTATTTACTGCGTACACTCCTTTAAAGCCTACTTGTTTTTGAAGCATGATTTCCTTTTGTAAAACTGCATCAGGAGCTTCATCTGCATCTACCGAGAAAATATACTCATGCGTTGCGAGTTGATTCAAGTAGTTTTTTGCATTGGAATAGCCTTTCCACTCCCTCTGTTCTATCCGAACTCCTTTGGCTTTACAAATTTCAACTGTTTTATCTGTTGAGAATGAATCCAGAACGATGATTTCATCAGATATCGGCAACAATGCATCTATACAACGCGCTATATTTCGCTCCTCATTGAAAGTAATAATTGTTGATGTTAAGGGATGCTTCATTTGTATTATTATAGCTTCAAAGATAATACTATTGAATAGATATTCACCTGATAAAAAGAAAAGCCGCACCTTTAAAGATGCGGCTTAAATTTTTTCTCAAATTGCAAGCTGAGAGGTTTGTTTATTGGTTATTAATTAATTTCTTTTATAAATATACGAGAAAAATCTAATTGTTCAACCTCATTGGTCACAAATTTTCTCACTTTCAGGTTGACCATTGTCACAAAGTCATCTGTAACCAACGGCATAACCGCTGCATCATTTATGATTATCTGATCACATTGAGCAAATAAATCCATTCGTTTTTCATCATCTGTTTCCGCCAAAGCTTTTTCAAACATGGCATCAAACTCTGGATTTTTATATTTGAATGGGTTAATTGTTGAACTATTTTCTCCAATGTTTCCACTATAAAATAAGTTCAAGAAGTTTTCTGGGTCTGGATAATCAGCAACCCAACCTGCACGCCAGAAAATAGCAGTACCATCGAGAATTAATTTTTCTCTATCCTCATAAGTAACCAATTCTATTTTAACATTAACTCCAAGATTCTCTTTAAGTGAACTTGCAACCGCTTTGGCTAATTTGTGTCCACCAGACTCTTCTAGTGCATTCACATATAAACTTAAAGTTGGAAAGCCTTTTCCATTTGGGTAGCCTGCTGAAGCCATTAGTGCTTGCGCTTTTTCAACATCATAAGTATGACCCTTAACGTCTAACGATGGGTACCCTTTCATGCGTGGCACAAAACCATTGGTTGCTGGCCAACCTTCACCTTCTAACCAATTATCAATAATTGATTTACGATCAACAGCCATATTAAAAGCTTGACGAACTTCCTTCTTAGAAAACTCTTCACTTCCATGAGCAAAACCATAATAAGTAATACTCATGCTGGATTTAGAATCCACAATATGCTTAACGTTTTCACCTGCCTGAGCCTCGTGAAGTGTTCCTAATACATTCTCCACTTCCTCAACAGGAATATCCAATACTAAATCGATTTTTTCAGCTCTAAAGGACAACAACTCATCTGCTTTGTCCTTGCTGTAGGTCATTATCACTTTATCAAGGAAAGGCAATGGGTTTCCAAAGTCATCTTTGTCCCAGAAAGTGTTATTTCTTTTCAATACAATTTTTTCTTCTTCGAAAGCCTCTAATACAAAAGCTCCTGTTCCTACTGGATGAGTCCTTATGTCTTTACCGTATTTTTCAAAAGCCTCCTTTGGAAAAACACTAAGTCCAACATGGGTCAAGACTTTCTTAAATCCTGAGAATGGCGATTTTAATTCAATCTCTAAAGTATGTTCATCTACAACCCTAATTCCTTCTACATGGTCAGCTTCACCTTTGTAGTAAAGGTCTGCTCCTTTTACTTTATCTTTCAACAAGTATGAAATCTGATTTAATTCATGACTAGAACAAGCAAATTCTAATACATATTTAAAATCTAAGGCCGTTACTTTCCTTCCCTTTCCATCCTCAAAACACGCATCATCCTGAAAGTAAACATCATCTCTTAACTTAAAAGTAAAAAGAGTTGAATTTTCATTCACTTTGGTTTCTGTGGCAATTGATGGAACCAAGTCTGTGCTTCCCGGATCAATTTTCAATAAACCTTGAAAGATTTGGGAAACCACTCGATTGGAGTAGATATCATTTACTTCTAAAGGGAAGAGACTTTTTACTTTTTCACTTGACATAAAGCGAAATTCTCCTCCATATCTCACCCCTCCTTTGGCGCTAATTACGCCCTCAGCATCGGTTGCCGGATTGGTTTCACAGCTAAATAAAAACGGGATTAGTAGTAGGAGTATGATGAATTTATTAAACATTGTGTTTCGTTTTTAAAGTAATAGTTGCCCAAATATAAAAAATAAGGTAGACAATCACTTTGAAATTGAATAATATTTTAGTCACCAATTGACTTTATATATATGCGGTCGAAAAACATTATAGAGTCCATGAATAACGATTCGTAACGAATCCGTTTTTGTATCAACTAAAACTTGGCCTTACCTCGGGTGCTAGATTGCTCATACCGAAGGAATAGGCAGAAAGCCTTAACAATGAAAAATCATTTTCTTGCTTGTGCTTATAAAAAATTCAAGCTCAAAATACACTAGGAACTGAAATCAATTCCTTCGCAATTCTGAGCTTGACTCATTTAAACATTTCTTTGGAGATTTGATTAATAACCCAACTCCCTCCTCACACGATACAATGTTTTGTGCGCAATTTTTCTCGCTTTTTCAGCTCCTTCACTAAGAATTGTGTCTATCTCATCTTTATTGTTGATGAAGTAATTGAATTTTTCACGTTCTGTTTTGAACTTCTCTAGGATTAATTCATATAATGCCTGTTTGGCGTGACCATACCCAAAGTTTCCAGCGCGGTATTTTTCTGCCAACGCTTGAATTTCAGCATCTGTCCCTAATAACTTATACAATGTGAAGACATTACACGTTTCAGGATCTTTTGGGTCTTCCATTGGCGTGCTGTCTGTCTCGATTTTCATCACTTGTTTTCTTAATGCCTTATCCGAGAGAAAAATATTGATATAGTTATTTCTAGACTTACTCATTTTCCCTCCATCAGTTCCAGGAATAAGGGTGGTATCTTCCTGAATTATAGCTTCAGGAATGACCAACAACTCTTTACCCGTACTGGTATTGAGTTTTTGTGCAACATCGCGAGTCATCTCGATATGTTGTAACTGATCCTTTCCTACAGGAACTTCATTGGCATCATACAATAAAATATCTGCAGCCATCAACATTGGGTAATTGAACAAACCCGCATTGATATCACTTGTTCTTCCTGCTTTATCTTTAAAAGAATGGGCAAGCGTTAATCTTTGATATTGAAAATGACACATCAAATACCAAGCTAGTTCTGTTGTTTCAGGAACATCACTTTGACGATAAAACACAGTTTTAGAAGGGTCTAATCCAAACGCCAGCCATGCAGCAGCAACACCATAAGTATTGTTACTTAAAGTCTCACCATCTTTAATTGAAGTGAGTGAATGCAAATCTGCAATGAAAAGAAAAGATTCATTTTCTCCATTGTTGGCCATGTTTATTGCTGGGATAATTGCACCCAACAAGTTTCCTAAATGTGGCACTCCTGTACTTTGTACTCCTGTTAAAACACGTGTCATAATTTAACTGTTCCTTAATTGATTGTAAATATTTCTTTACAAAAATAATCTTTTGTTGAAGAACAAAGCAAAATATCTATATTTGGTAGCACAATAAAAAAAATGAAGTACATTTTAGGATCATTATTTTATTTATGGAAGCTATATATAGGATTAGCCTTTGCTATTACTTTACTTATATTCTATCCTGTTCTTTTGTTTTTCATTTACAACGAATCGCTAAAACCCCATACTTTTAAAGTCAATATTTTATGGTCGAGGTGCATGCGTATTCTCTGTTTTTATGCGGTCGAAAAAAGTGGAGAAGAAAACATTGCTGAAGGACCTTTTGTGCTGGTCGCTAACCACTCTTCTTATTTAGACATCTTTTTACTCTACAGTATTTTGCCCCACCATAAGTTTTTATTTATGGGGAAAAGTGAAATTTTAAAATATCCTTTGGTAAAGACCTTTTTTAAAAAGCTCAATATTCCAGTTGATCGGTCCAGTTCTATTAAATCTGCAAAAGCCTTTATTCAGGCAAGAAAAGAAATCCAAAAAGATTGGAGTATTGTTATTTTTCCAGAAGGTGGAATCCCTGATAGTGCCCCTGAATTAGCTCCTTTTAAAAATGGAGCTTTCCAATTGGCAAAATCAGCTAAATGCCCCATTCTACCGATTACATTTATCAATAATTATTACTTGTTTTCTGATCCCGATTTATTCTTTAACCCTGCTATGCCAGGCCTTGTCAAAGTTCATGTTCATCCAATAATAAAGCAAGAAGAGGTGATGAGTAATGACATTGAAGAGACGAAAGAAAAAACTTATCAGCTCATTGGTTCTTATTTACCGCAAAAGAATCACTAAATTTGCTGCAACAACGTTGAATAGCTATGGAAATAAAAGATGAATTAATAGACCACATTGCACATTTGGCAAGGCTTTCTTTTGAAGGAAATGAAAAACGTGCAATAAAAAAGGACCTCAATAACATTACCGACTTCATGGATAAACTCAACGAAGTTAACACCGATGATGTTGAACCTCTAGTCTTTATGTCTGATGAAATAAATGTACTTAGAGAAGATGTTCCAGAACAAACGATATCACATGAGGAAGCGCTTAGAAATGCTCCGAAAAAAGATTCTGACTATTTCAGAATTCCAAAGGTGTTAGATAAAACCATCGACTAATGAAAATATTAAGCTTTATTTTAATTGCAGGAATATTAGTTGCTTGTAACAATAACAATCAACTGTGCGATTGTGTAGAAGCAGGTCAAGAAGTCAACCGTATTTCAGCTTCTTTTTTTGATCGTCCAGCTACGCAAGAAGGCAAAGACAGTTTAGACTTGGCGACACAAAAAAGAGATGAAATTTGCGCACCTTTTCAGAACATGATGCCTGGCGAACTTCATGAAAAAGCCGCAGAATGTGAAGCCCTGAAATTCTCTGCTGAAGATTAAACCATTCGCTTTCCAACATACTTTTAATTATGAGTGTTTTAAGAAAATCTGGACTTGCTTTTGTCCTATTGCTATTGTTTTGGATACTTGTTTTTGATTTTCAAAGGATTTTGTTTTCCATTCATAATTTAGAAAAGATAAGCGAACACTCCTTTTGGGAATGGATTCAGGTGTTTTTTCATTCCATTAGACTCGATTTAGCTACAGGAAGCATTTTAAGCGTAATTCCTATTTTATTTCTTACCTCCTTTATTGTTCTAAAAAAACGCTTTTTATTTGTCCTGTTTAAAGTCATTTTACTCATAGAAGTCTTATTGGTTTCTATGATTCATGCAGGGGAAATAAACGCCTACGGAGAATGGAATCATAAATTAACTTCACGTGTTTTTATGCATTTAAGTAATCCCGATGAAGTGTTTAGAACGGCCGATCACAGCATGACTTTTTGGTTTATCTTTTACCTCATTCTTGAAGTCACTTTCGGATGGAAGATTTCTAGGTGGTTGTTTAAAAAAGAAAGGTTTAAAGCAAATGAAGAAAAACTTGCCTGGAGGTTCGCTGTATTCATGCCTATTCTTCCATTGATGTTAGGGGTGTATTTTGTTTTTGCCCGTGGTGGATTTCAGCAAATTCCAATCAACATTGATGCGGCCTATTTTTCCAAAAACTATGTCATCAACGATGTATCCGTCAACTCACCTTATTTTTTTGGTAAGAGCTTCCTCTTATTCAACCGGTCAAATATAGGAGATTACCTGTCTAATTATGAGGAGAAAGAACTCTACTCAACACTCGATGATTTTTTTAATTACGAAAAAGAACACGACAATTATATTCTAGAAAACACTTCTCCCAACTTGGTTTTTGTTATTTTGGAAAGTTGGACATCAACCGTGAGTAGTCGATTGTCTGGACAACCTGGGGCAACACCAGAATTTGATGCATTGACAGAAGAAGGCGTTTTGTTTACCAATTTATATGCTACAGGAAGTACCTCTGAAATAGGTAATGCGAGTATCTTTTCTGGATATCCAGCTTTACCCGAGATTTCTATTTCAATGCAGCCCTTTAAACACAGAAAATTAAAATCTTTAAATCAAAGTTTAGCTCCAAGAGGCTACACCGCTGGATATTTGTTTAGTGGTGACCTCAAGTATGGAAACATCAACAGTTACTTTAATGACCACGGGTTTGAGCGTATTCAAGATGAATCTGATTTCCCTGCGGGATTAGGACGCGGTAAATTGAACTATTATGACGAGGACTTATACAGCATGTTCTTGGATAAAATCAACCAACAGGATGAACCTTTTATAGAATGTGCCTTTACTGGAAGTACACATTCACCCTATGATTATCCAGGACATAACAAACCAAAATGGACAGGTGCTGAAAAGAATTTTATGAATTCCGTCATTTATGCTGACCAGTGTTTAAGTGACTTCATCGATTCTGCAAAGCAACAACCTTGGTATGAGAACACTTTGTTTGTAATTGTTGCCGATCATGGTCATGCTTCTCCTTATGTTACTGACCCAAGTGATGCCGAACTTTACCGTATTCCTTTGTTACTTTATGGACCAGCTTTAAAAGATTCGGCTAGAGGAATGGTCATAGATAAAGTGGGTTCACAAGCCGACATCGCTCAAACCTTATTGAAACAAATGCATGTAGATACCCAAGATGATTATCCTTGGAGTAAAGACTTACTCAGTCCACACGTACCTGAGTTTGCCTTGCTAGCAACAACGCGTGGATTTGGCTGGGTTACCCCCCAAGGTAAGTTTACATTTCATTTAGATTACCAAAGGTACATCGTAAACTCTTTCGAGGAAGAAGCATTGATCAGAGAGCGCAAGAGATGTGATGCCTTTATGCAATTGTTATACGAACATTATGAGGACCTCTAGATAAAAAACAATGTTTGTCAACTCCTTAGAGTAACTTATGTTTCTTCGGGTTGGTTTGAAAGAGCACATCGGTATCCACCAATCGGTCTTCACCTTTAAAGGATTTAATTGCATCTAAATCGGTAGGGAAAAAATTGTCTTTCCCAATTTCTTCAAACATATTTGTCTTTTCGAACTTGTCTCGCACTGGGCCTTTCAAACATGAAATAGCAAAGCGAATATTTCTACGTTTATACTCATCTGACAATTCGCTTAAGGTATCAATTGCTGTAGTGTCAATAGAATCAATAGCACTGGCATCAATAACAACAAACCTCAATCCTTTTTTATGTTGTTCGTAACTTCTCAAACGTTTCAAAAAATGTGGAACGTTGGCAAAAGTTAAAGGTGCATCAAAGCGATATATGAGTATATCATCGGCAATTTCAACATTATTGTGTCGGTCTGCGCTTCTAAAGGTATCTATAGTTCCTTGAACCAATCCTATTTCAACAGCATGTGGATAAGAAATAGCATACACTAAAGCCATGATAGACAGGATTACACCGGTAATAATTCCTTCTTGTACACCGACCAAAAAAGTAACTAAACCAGTTACTGCAAACATTAAAAAGTCACGTTTATCAATAGACCATAACCTTTTAAGATACTTGAAATCCATAAGGCCTATAATTGCTACAATGATTATGGCAGCTAAGGCAGCTTTAGGAAGATAATAAAAGTAAGGGGTTAAAAACAACAAAGTCAACACAACTAAAGTGATCGTAAAAACAGTAGACACATTTGTTTTTGTACCCGATTCTTTGTTGACAGCAGATCTAGAAAAGCTAGACGAAGTTGGATAAGCATGAAAGAAGGCCCCTAGAAATTTGGATGCTCCAAGTGCGATTAGTTCTTGATTAGGTTTTAAAGAACCTGCGTCTTCTTTGTCTTCAAGGGAGACACCAATTGCATAGACTTCAACAAAACTTATAAAGGCAATGGTGATACTCACGGGTAAGAGTGTTTTAACCAATTCCCAATCCAAATAAGGGACAAAAAAGGAAGGTAGTCCTTCGGGAATTACACCTAAAATCGCAACCTCTTTTTGCTCCATCCCAAATAAATAAACAACTCCAAGGGTCACAAACATTACGATCAACTGATTTGGAATTCTTTTGCTGAACCGTTTCATATAGAATAGATAAGCAATGGAAAACAAGGAGAATAAAAGGGTATATATGTTGAGTGTTGAAATGTTATTCCCTAATTCCAACAAGGTATTGAAAGATCCATTGGCCTCAAGCTGAATACCTGTTGCACTTTTCACTTGACTTAGGAAGATGGTTAAAGCGGCACCAAATATAAACCCTTTCAGTACAGGTTTAGAAATAAAGTTGACAATCTTTCCAAGTTGAAACACACCCATCAGGACTTGTATAAGTCCAGACAGAATGGAGATTACGAATACGGCGTTTAAAAACTCAGCTTCTTCAGTAATTCCAGCATGCGTTAAACCTGTAATTACCAGAAGTGAGGTTAGTGCTGCTGGTCCAATTGCAGCATATTTTGATGTTCCTAGCAGCATATACACCAACAAGGGTACAATTGAAGCATACAATCCATATACGGGTGGAATATCGGCAATATATGCGTAGGCCATACCTTGTGGTATCAACATTACACCTACGGTAAATCCCCCTACCAAATCTTGAGTAAAGATTTTTCTATTGTAATTCCTTAGTTGATGAATAAAGGGGAGTCTAAATTGCATAAATCTTTTCGATTTTTAATATAAAGATAATAATTTGCGAAGATACAAAGTATTCTAAAAAACAGAAGTAATAAAAGTTACACTAAGGAGCTACAAAGTTGAACAAAGAGACAACAATATTTCAGTCACAAAAAAGAGGCTTCTCTACTGAAAAGCCTCTTTTTTAAATTCTATTTACTTCAATTACAAAATGTGCGATTGAAATACCTTTATTATGAAATTAGATTATGCATTTAAAGCTTCTGCACCTCCAACGATTTCAAGAATTTCGTTTGTAATAGCTGCCTGACGTGCTTTATTGTATGCTAAGGTAAGTTCACGTCGTAATTCAGAAGCATTATCAGTTGCCTTATGCATTGCTGTCATACGTGCTCCATGCTCAGAAGCATTAGAATCCAGTACAGCTTTAAACAATTGTAACTTTAGAGATTTTGGAATGATTTCACTAATGATTTCTTCTTTAGAAGGTTCAAAAATGTAATCACCTATTTCACTTTCATCTTCTGAAACTGTAGGAACAATAGGTAATAATTGTTGTTCACGTACAATTTGGACAGCAGCATTTTTGAATTCATTGTAAACCACAACCACTTTGTCGTATTTCCCTTCAATAAAGCTGTCCATTGCGTATTGCGCATATTCTGCTGTGTGCTCGAAAGTCAAGTCATCAAAAAGCGATGTCGCTTCACCTAAGTGTCCTGGACGATTAACCAATCCTCCATTCTTAAATGCATCATTTACCTTCTTACCGATGGTCAACAATTCAACTTTTTTACCTTTCAAATCATTAGCCAAAAGCTCGTTAATTTTCTTTGTAATGTTATTGTTGAATCCACCACACAATCCCCTATTTGATGACACCCCAATAATCAATACACTTTCAACCTCACGTTGTTCTGCGTATCTATTTTCAGAAAGATCAAGCGTAGCACTTACATTCCCAAGGATTTCTTGGATTTTGTTAGCGTAAGGGCGCAATTGTGTAATTGCATCCAAAGCCCTCTTCAATTTTGCAGCAGAAACCAATTTCATGGCTTGTGTAATCTGCATCGTTGATGAGATAGAAGTAATACGGTTTTTAATTTCCTTTAAGTTCGCCATACCCTACAATTCAATTCACTTTCAAAAAGAAAGATTAATATTTAGAAGCAATTTCTTTTGCTACTTTAGTCAATGTATCAGTAATCTCTTCAGTTAATTTACCTGCTTTTAGATCGTTCATTAAATCTTTGTGCTTAGCATCAAGGAAGTCTAAGAACTCGATTTCAAACGCTTTTACTTTTTCTACAGGTACGTTTTGGATTAACCCTTTCGTTCCAACAAAGATGATTGCTACTTGTCTTTCAACAGAAAACGGATCTCCTTCATTTTGTTTCAAGATTTCAACGTTACGTATACCTTTATCTAAAACACTTTTTGTTGCTGCATCAAGATCAGAACCAAATTTAGCAAACGCCTCAAGTTCTCTATACTGTGCTTGGTCTAATTTTAATGTCCCAGAAACTTTTTTCATTGACTTAATCTGAGCAGAACCTCCAACACGTGATACAGAAATACCTACGTTAATTGCCGGACGAATTCCTGCGTTAAATAAATCTGATTCTAAGAAAATCTGTCCATCTGTAATCGAAATTACGTTTGTTGGAATATATGCAGAAACGTCACCAGCTTGGGTTTCAATAATAGGTAGTGCTGTTAAAGAACCTCCACCTTTTACTTTTCCTTTCAATGATTCTGGTAAATCATTCATTTGAGAAGCAATACTATCATCATTAATGACTTTAGCAGCACGTTCTAATAATCTTGAGTGAAGATAGAAAACATCACCAGGATACGCCTCACGTCCTGGAGGACGACGTAACAACAATGAAACCTCACGATAAGCAACTGCTTGTTTTGATAAGTCATCAAATACAATTAAACCTGGACGTCCAGTATCACGGAAGTACTCCCCAATAGCTGCACCTGTCATTGGTGCGAAATACTGCATTGGAGCAGGGTCAGATGCATTCGAAGCAACAACGGTTGTATAAGCCATTGCTCCTGCTTCTTCTAATTTCTTAACGATTCCAGCTACCGTTGATCCTTTTTGACCTACAGCTACATATATACAATATACAGGATTTCCTGCATCGTAAAATTCTTTTTGGTTGATGATAGCATCAATGGCCACAGTTGTTTTACCTGTTTGACGGTCACCAATAATCAACTCACGTTGTCCACGACCAATTGGAATCATAGAGTCAATAGACTTAATTCCAGTTTGCATTGGCTCGGTTACAGGCTCACGGTAAATTACACCCGGTGCTTTACGTTCAATTGGCATTTCGAACAATTCACCTTCAATATTCCCTTTACCATCAATTGGCTCTCCTAATGTGTTAACAACACGTCCAACGATACCTTCACCCACATTAATAGAAGCAATTCTTCCTAAACGTTTTACAGTATCTCCTTCTTT
>Ga0209075_1001582_pt1 | contig 21327 bp, 24 predicted proteins | sample Stecom2011_FD_187523 | JGI IMG/M metagenome (GOLD analysis project Ga0209075, IMG submission 187523) | Agricultural soil microbial communities from Utah to study Nitrogen management - Steer compost 2011 (SPAdes) (version 2) | ecosystem: Environmental > Terrestrial > Soil > Agricultural land...
TTTCGGCTGAGATTTATAACAAGTATTTAGGCAATCCTGAGAAAGCGAAAGAGCTTTACGAAAAAGTGATTTTTAACCATCAGGACAGTATTTATTTTATCGAAGCTCGTAAGCAATACAGAATCCTCAGAGGAGATGAGGTGTAAAGGATTAGAAAACTTCTGAAATTATCAAATTATCTTGTTTTAAAAAATAAAGCTGATAATTATGTTTGAAATGGGTGTTTCGCTAATTTATTTTTATGTATTTTTTTTATTATTTCATAATAGTTTCTTAAATTTGGAAACATTAACACTAAAACAATACTATTATGAAATTAAAATTACTTTATTCGGTACTGCTCTTTATGAGTACAGTTATTTTGTCTGCACAGCAATCATAGCCCTTTTGTATAGTAGAAGAGACTGACAATCCAGTTTATTTTAGTCCTTTGAATTCAAACTATTCTGGATCAATTGATCCAGAATGGTTAGACTCCTTTGACTATATTAGTTTTGACATATTCTTTTGGGGAATTAACAAGGACAATGGAGATAATAACTATGGAAAAATAACTATTGAAGACATTTTTGAAAATTTAAAAAAGATTAATGAGGTTTTTAAACGGACAGATTGCGGATACTACAACTTTGATTAAACAATAAAAATTTGGTTATGAAAAATTCATTATATATATACGTTTTACTTTTAGTTTTCGGAAATCTGAAAGCTCAAACGGTTGTAATCCCTGATTATAGATTTGAACAGGCACTTATAGATTTGAATATTGATAGTGATGGTATCATAAATGGGCAAATTCTGACATCTGATGCTTTAGATGTTACGGAATTAAATATTTCTGAAGCTCTTCCAAATTATCCGTATCCTGCAAGTGATTATTATGACGGGCTTATTCACGATTTAACAGGACTTGAGGCTTTTATAAATTTAGAATCACTTACCGTGAGTCTTACTATGGTAGAAGAACTCAATGTCAGCACTCTTGCTAATCTTAAATACTTGTATTGTGTAGGTAATATGCTTACTTCTATTGATGTTTCAAATAACCCTTTACTCGAATACCTTGATATCACAAGCGGAGGTGATGTTTTGCCTATGAACGGATTTACTGATATAGATTTGAGCAATAACCCTAATATTCATACTTTAATAGCTATAGGTGGAATAAGTAAAATAAATTTGAATAATGGGAATAACAATTCTAATATGTTTATCAATATTATTGCTACTTATCAGGAAACTGACCCTGATGAGATTTATGGACATACTTGTATTGAGGTTGACAACAACGAACTTGCTCAAAACAACCAATATCCCTATTCGGAATGGACAATTTATCATTCTAATATGACTTACAGCTATACTGATGATGTTGAGGAATGTGCTTTAAGCACTTCTATTTTTGAAAAAAATGAAATAAGTGTCTATCCGAATCCCGTATCTGATATTCTATATTTTGACACTCCCGAAACTATCGAAAAAATAATGTTGTTTGACCTTTCGGGTAGGAAAATTTTAGAGCAACATCAGGTAACTGCCATTTCTGTTTCAGCATTTCAAAAAGGTAATTATATCATTAAGTTGTTTACTGATAAGGGAGTTCAGACAGAAAAGATAATTGTAAAATAGACAGTAATTTTTAAGTAAAAATAAGACCTTTTGCCAAAAGCAGGAGGTTTTATTGTACTTTACGATTTCTTGGTTTTAATCTTATAAATTGCATATCCGACAATCCCAACTAAAACATACGGAAGAGCCATGAGGTAAACGATTCCGTCATTGATAGCTTCTGCTTTTACTCCTCCTTCTTCGCTTTCTAAAACGGCTCTACACATAGCACATTGAGCTTGGCTTTCTAACGAAAACAGAAAGAATAAAACCATGAAAAGCGAATAGCGAATAGACTTTTTAGTAAACATAATAAGGTGATATCATCAAATAAACAATAACTCCTGTCACAGCCACATACAACCAAAGTGGGAAAGTGATTTTTGCAATTTTTCTGTGCTTTTCAAAATTCCCTGATATTCCTCTTACGTATGTTATCAGTACAAAAGGGATGATTATGATAGAGAGGATAATGTGTGTAATCAGGATAAATAAATAAATATATTTCAAAACTCCTTCACCACCATAAGGTGTGGAATCTGATGTCATGTGATAGGCCACATACATAAGTAAAAACAATACAGAACAAGTTATGGCTGTTTTTACTAATCTTTCGTGTAGCGAGCGGTTTCCGTTTTTGATAGCTTTTACAGCAAATACTAACAATACGGCAGTAATTCCGTTTATGGTTGCATAAATCGGAGGTAAGAACGAAAGTGGTTTTACGTTGATTCCGAAATCAGAAAGTTTAATTCTGAATAGTGCTGCCACGGCTACAGGAATAATTATAGATAAGACAACAATCCACTTGTTGTATTTTTTTTCGATAACCTCTGGAGTGCTCATTTTTATTCGTTTAAGAGTTTTTCAATGTCTTCAATGATATTGTCGATACCGGGTTTAAATTCTCCGAAGGCATCTTCTTCGAATCCGTCTTCGTCTAAATAGTTCAAGCCGGAATAATACAGAATAGGATTCCCGAACTTATCGGTTCTACAACGGATTTTACCTTCTTTGTCAATTAGAGCAAAAAGCCCGGAGTGTTCGAATCCTCCGGCAGCTTCTTTGTTTTCGTCTACGTAAAGATTAAATCTTTTTGCTAAAGCATGAATATAATCTTGAGTTCCGGTCAAGAAATACCAATTTTTTGAAGTGATTCCCAAGTGCTCAGCATGACTTTTTAGCACTTCGGGTGTGTCGTATTTTGGGTTTATCGTGATGGAAACAATTGCAAAATCTTTATTGTCTGAGAATTTCTTTTCTATGATTTTCATGTTTTCGTTCATAATTGGGCAGATCGTAGGGCAGGTCGAAAAGAAGAATTCCAACACGTATACTTTTCCGAGCAAATCGGTGTTGTTTAGTGTTTGGTTATCTTGAGTTGTAAGGGAGAAAGAGGGAGCGTCTCCCATATCCACGAGTCCGCTTTTCTTTTGAGCGGGTAAGGGTCTATTTAATCGGTCTGATTTGACGATTTCGCTGTTTTGGTATCGCTTTACGATTTCCGGGATAAAAATGATTCCGAAAACTAGGATGACGAGACTAATTCCGATATATGATTTGTTTTTCATTAGATCGAATTATTTGAGTTATCATTTTGTAAGTCGGGTTTAATATTACGTTTATAGGCGGCTCTATATTCGTAAAGAATGATTTTGAAATCATCTTCCATTTCGTTTTTGAGCTCAGCAGGGGAAATTACGGAGTAACCTTCTTTATATTCTTCGGTTCCTTTTTTGTTTTTTCCTTTACGGCCTCTGAGGTTACGAGATTTGTCGATGATATAAACATTTGGAGTGCCCGAATATTCATCAAGACTTCCTATAAGTCCTAGAGAGCTATAATAGTTTTGAATTTCTTGGTGAGAGGCAAAAACGAATTTCCAGTCTGATATATCTCCGACTCTTTTCCAATCAAATTCATAGATGAGGTCATCTATTTTTGATTTGGCATCGATGGGGACAATCATTATGGTTTGAAAGTCTTTGAAGGTTTTGTTTTTGTTATAGATGATTTGAACGAAGTTTTTTAGGCTTTCTTTGTTTTCGAGTTTATCGAGATTGGAGCCTAAGAACCCCAAGATGGTAATTTTACCTTGTAGTTTTACAGGTTCGTTGCCGGATGATTCCCACATAGGGAGTTCGTTTATTTCTGGTGTAATGGTTGGCAGTGTAGTGAAGTTATTTACACCTGAGGCGAAGAACAAGTAAGCTGCTATGGGCAGCACAAATAAGAAAAAAATAATAACTCCCTTTTTCATAATTTCGGTAAATCAGAAACTTCTACAAAGGTACAAAAAAAGGCAGTACTAAGACTGCCTTTTTGTTTATTGTTGGGATTAGAATATCCAATTGCTTACTGATTTTGGTCCGTGTAGAACGTCTGCTACATAAACGGCTTCGATTAATAAAAGGACAACAATATATATGATCAAGAATACTGTTGTTCCGACTACAGACCAACGTAGAGAAGCTTTTTCGCCTTCCATGTGCATGAAAGCCCAAACGATATAATATGCTTTTACGATGGTTAGGATGATGAATATCCAGTTTAGGATAGATGTTCCTAATACTATATTACTGTGGATAGCTTCTGGTTTAAAGATACCTAGAAGTACTTCTATTATCGTTAATATTGAGAGAATCCCAAATACTTGCCAGATTCTTTTTGTGTTTGATGCGTGAGCGTGTGCCATAGCTTTTTATACTAAATAGATTATACCAAGTAGAAGAATGTAAATACGAATACCCATACAAGGTCAACAAAGTGCCAGTAAAGACCCACTTTTTCAACCATTTCATAGGTTCCTCTTCTTTCGTAAGTTCCCAAAAGAACGTTGATGAAGATAATGATGTTCAAGATAATACCGATGGTAACGTGGAATCCGTGGAAACCTGTGATAAAGAAGAACAGGTTAGCGAATAGCTTGTTTCCGTACTCGTTTCTGATATGGCTTGCACCTTCTACCACTAAAACAGCATCTTGTACTCTTTCTATAGAGGCCTCACGAGTAAGGATGACTTTGTGCTTTTCTTTGTTCAATTCAGGGTGAATTGTTTTATCAGCTAATTGCTCTTCAGTTCCTCTATAGATGAATTCAGTTCTTACTAAGATGTTAGGGTTAGCTTTTAGTCCTTCGATAACTTCTTGTGTAGTGAAAGAAGGTCTTGTAGGCTCTTCTGTGAACCAAATTCCTCTACTTCTTGTATTGTCTACTCTTTCTGAAGGGATTGGTTTAGCGAAGTCAGCTAAAGCTACGCGGTGTCCTTCTGAGTCGACAAACTGTAAGATAGCTCCACCTTTGGTTTCTACAGCTCCGTAACTTCCTTTGATGAAGTTTGTCCACTCATAAGCCTGTGAGCCTATGAAGAATAAACCTCCTAGGATAGTTAGGGCCAAATAAGTTACGACTTTGTTTTTCTTCCCTTGGTGTCCAGCATCAACTGCCAAAACCATTGTTACTGAGGAGAAGATTAGAATAAAAGTCATCAATGCAACGAAGTACATTGGATGGTCTCCGTGGAAAAACGGAAAGTGGTTAAATACCTCATCGGCAATAGGCCAAATTTCTAAGAATTTGAACCTCATGAAGCCATAAGAAATTAGAAATCCTGTAAAAGTAAGAGCATCAGACAAGATGAAAAACCACATCATTAGTTTTCCGTAACTTGCCCCTAGAGGCTCATTACCGCCTTCCCAAACTTTACTTTGAACAGTTGAAGTAGCTGTTGTTCCCATAATTTTTTGCTAAAAATAAAAAATTTGTCAAATGTATGTTTTTTTTCTTATTTGAAGAAATATAAAAATAAAAACAAATACAACCATAAAAAGTCCAGAAAGTGCCAAAACATTGCACTGAGCTCAATTCCAAGCGGTTGAGTGGGGCTGTATTTTTGTTTATAATGATTATAAATTACGACGCAAAGTGAAATTAGTCCGGCAAACAAGTGTATGAGGTGTAGAATTGTTGCTATATAAATAAAGGAGGTGGTGACGTTGCTCTCTGAGCCGGTAAAAAAGTAGCCGTTTTGGACAATTTGACTGAATCCTAAAAATTGTAAAAACACAAACGAAATCCCTAGTGCTAAAGTAATCCACAAGAACATAGAGGTTTTTGCTTTGTTATTTTTCTTGATGGCTTTTACGGCAAGATGAAAAGTGACACTACTAATCATAATCACGATAGTGCTCATCAAAAAAGCAACAGGGAGTTCGAATTCTTTTAGCCAATCGGGTCTTGATTTGCTCACGATATATGCGCTGGTAAGTCCGGCAAACATCATGAACATGCTAATCATCGCCACCCACATCATCGTTTTGAACGATTTGGCTTTTCTTTGATAATCATCGAAAATTTGTGGTTTCATGTTTTTTTGTTTTTTATGGTATTGAGGATTTCATTATCTGAATAAAAACTTATCTAAAACGTATACGATTTGTAGGAGAGTTAGAAACGAAACGCTTACTAACATAAGGGTTCGGGCGGTTTTAGTGTCTCTCTTTTTATAGAGTTTGAATCCGTGATAAAGCATCCATCCTCCCAGAACAGCGATGATGATAGCTGATATAGGAGTGATGTACAGTTTTCCTAAAATTCCTTCTTTATAATATCCGATGACCGGGATTATAGAGATTAATACGGTCCAGAAAGTGTATAGTATGATTTGAACAGCTGTTCCTTTGTCTTGTTTTCCTGTAGGGAGCATGAAGATACCGGCTTTTTTATAATCGTCAAACAAAAACCACCCGATAGCCCAGAAATGAGGGAATTGCCAGAAGAATTGCATCATAAAGAGCGTTCCGGCTTCTATGCCGAAATCGCCGGTAGCGGCAACCCATCCTAGCATAAAAGGAATGGCTCCGGGAAAAGCGCCGACGAATACAGAGAGTGGAGTGAGTGTTTTTAGAGGCGTATACACACAGGTGTATAAAAAAATAGAGATAGCCCCAAACATAGCGGTTTTAGGGTTGATGTTATAGAGGATGATCAATCCAAGTATTGTGAGAGAGCCAGCTATAATAAAAGCTGTTTTTGGAGTCATTCGCTTTGAGGGGATCGGTCTGTTTTTGGTTCTATCCATCAGCAGGTCTGTGTCTTTTTCGATGATTTGATTAAAAGCATTAGAAGACCCCACCAAGCAATACCCCCCTATGGCCAGCATCAGAATTGTAATCCAAGTGTTTTGATTGAATTGGTCCACTCCGAGCAAAAAACCAGCTAGAGAAGAAAATACTACGCTGGCAGCCAAGCGGAACTTTGTAATTTCTTTAAAATCAGAAATAATGTGTTTTATGGATAGGGCAGAAGTATTCAAGACTGTTTCATTAAAAGTGTGGCAAAGGTAAGTCTTTTCCTCTGAAAGTCAAAAGTCTTTTTTAGGATGAATTGGGATAAAAATAAGAGGTTTGGAGTGTTTTGAAAGAATGTTATGATTTTGTATAAAATTTATATTAAGTTAAAATTTGTATAATGAATGTTTTTAGATTGGAGTTTTAAAGTAAAAAATGTTACCTTAGCAGTTATGGAAAATGAAAATCCATTAAAGAGGATTTGAAAATCCATGAATTTTTATTGTTATTTATGAATTAAAAAATACACCTTACCACTTTATGAGACAAATTACCAGATTGTTTGATTTTCCTTATTATCAACTTGAAAATCATAAACTTGATGCAGCTTTAGTGACCAAACAAAATGGTGTTTGGGTAAAGACTTCGACTCAGGAATATATAGACAAAGCCAATGCTGTTTCGAGGGCTTTGCTTCGGCTAGGTATAGAGAAGAACCATAAGATTGCGGTTATTTCTTCTAACAACAGAACCGAATGGAACATTATGGATGTAGGTATCCTACAGACGGGTGCTCAAAATGTTCCTATTTATCCTACGATTTCGGAAGAAGATTATCAATATATTTTGAATCACTCTGAATCTGTTTTGTGTTTTGTCTCTGATAAAGAGGTTTTCGATAAGCTAAGCAGTGTTCGAGCTAATATTCCGCTATTAAGAGAAGTTTATTCTTTTGATGAAATTCCGGGTTGTAAAAATTGGCAAGAGCTTTTAGCATTAGGGGCTGATACGTCTAATCAAAATGAGGTAGAAGCCAGAAAAGATTCTGTTCACACCCATGATTTGGCTACTCTTATTTATACGTCAGGAACTACAGGAAGGCCAAAAGGAGTAATGCTTACTCACTCTAATATTATTTCAAACGTTTTGGGTAGTGCTCCGAGGGTTCCTTTTGAGGTAGGTCAATTCAGAAGTTTGAGTTTCTTGCCTATTTGTCACGTTTTTGAAAGGATGATTTTATATCTATATCAATATTGGAGTGTTTCGGTTTATTATGCAGAAAGTATTGATAAGATTAGCGATAACCTCAAAGAGGTGAGGCCCAATGTAATGACTGTTGTTCCGAGGTTGCTTGAGAAAGTTTTTGATAAGATTTACGCTAAAGGAGCAGACCTTACGGGAATCAAGAAAAAACTTTTCTTTTGGGCGTTGGATTTAGGTTTCGAATACGAGCCATATGGGGCTAAGGGAGCTTGGTATGAGTTTAAATTGAAAATTGCCAGAAAGCTTATATTCAGCAAATGGCAAGAGGCCTTGGGAGGCGAGCTCAAGCTTTTGGTTTCGGGTAGTGCTGCTTTACAGCCAAGGCTTACCAGGGTTTTCACGGCCGCCGGAATTCCGGTTATGGAAGGTTACGGTCTTACGGAGACTTCGCCTGTAATCTCTGTAAACGATATGAGAAACAGGGGTTTCAAAGTAGGGACTGTAGGTAAAGTTTTGGATAATGTAGAAGTGAGAATTGCTGAAGATGGAGAAATTCTTTGTAAAGGGCCAAACGTGATGGTGGGTTATTACAAAGATCCTGAAAAAACGGAGGAAGCTCTTAAAGACGGATATTTTCATACGGGTGATATAGGTGAAATCGACAATGAAGGTTTCTTGAGAATCACAGACCGTAAAAAAGAAATGTTCAAAACATCGGGAGGGAAGTATATAGCTCCTCAGATTATTGAGAATATGATGAAGCAATCTCGTTTTATTGAGCAAGTGATGGTGATTGGGGAAGGCGAAAAAATGCCGGCGGCATTTATCCAACCGAGTTTTGAGTTTTTGAAAGATTGGGCGGCTCTAAAAGGTTACGATATAGGAACTACTAATGAAGAAATGGTTTCGAATTCCAAAGTTATTGAAAGAATTCAAGAAGAAGTCAATGAGATTAACAAGAGCTTTGGGCATTGGGAACAGGTGAAGAAGTTTGAGCTTACACCGGATGTGTGGTCTATTGATGATGGACATTTGACACCTACGATGAAACTCAAACGAAAAGTGATTTTGGCTAAATACCAACATTTATACGATAAGATTTATAGATAAATATCAACAAACCTCTGAAAAATTCGGAGGTTTTTTTATTCTTGATTTACAGCCTTGAAATAGGAATTTGTATATTTGCCAATTAGTAATTTTTAGACTTTTATTTGAATGAGATCTAATTTTTTAAAATCGGCACTTTTTTACGGGCTACTATTTGGGGTGGTAATGATTATCGAGTTTTTGGTTCTCTATCAACTCGATGTAGATGGGGTGAAAAACCCTACGTTAGGAATCGTTATCAGTTTGTTGAATTATGTTGGTTTTCCGGTATTATTCATATTCTTGGCACTATCTACTTATAAAAATAAATACAACGAAGGTTATATTTCGTTTTCGGAAGTATTGCGCATTGGTACTGCTACTGCAGTAGTTGCGGCTTTGGTTTATAGTGTTTTTAGTTTGGTTTTTAATTATTTGTGTCCTGAGTTTGTAGACCAGACTATCGAAAAAATGAGGGAAATAGCACTGTCACAAAGAAATTCGATGTTGTCTCAAGGGGCAACAGAAGACGAGGTGCTTTCTGTTGAAATGATAGAAGACCAATTGGTAAAAACCAAGGAATGGATGGGTTCTTTTTATTCGATTCCGTCAACGATTGTTATTTATGCTATTATCGGAATTATTACTTCGCTTATTTTAGGAGCATTTACTAAAAAAGACAGGCCTCAAGTAGCATAATGAATATATCTGTTGTCATACCACTTTTAAACGAAGAAGAATCTTTGAGAGAGCTTCATGATTGGATTGTCGCGGTAATGAATCAAAAAGGTTTCTCTTATGAAATTCTTTTTATTGATGATGGTAGTACGGACAATTCTTGGCAAACGATTTCGGAATTGGCGCAAGCAAATCCTAATGTAAGGGGTTTTCGTTTTCAGCGGAATTTTGGGAAATCACAAGCTTTGCACTTGGGTTTTGCCAAAGCAGAAGGAGAAGTAGTCATTACGATGGATGCGGATTTGCAGGACAGTCCTGATGAGATTCCGGAACTATATCGAATGATAAAAGATCAGCATTTTGACTTGGTTTCGGGTTGGAAGAAGAAGAGATACGATTCGGTTTTGTCGAAAAACCTTCCTTCGAAACTCTTTAATTGGGCTGCTCGAAGAACCTCGAAAGTGAAGCTTCACGATTTTAATTGCGGGCTCAAAGCTTATCGGAAAGAGGTGGTTAAAAACATTGAGGTTTCGGGTGAGATGCACCGTTATATTCCTGTATTGGTTAAAAATGCGGGTTATCACAAAATCACGGAAAAGGTAGTTGCTCACCAAGCCCGAAAATACGGGAAAACAAAATTCGGAATGAACAGATTTATCAACGGGTTCTTAGATTTAATTACGATTTGGTTTTTATCCAAATTCGGTAAACAACCCATGCACCTTTTTGGCGCTTGGGGGGTATTGATGTTTATTATTGGTTTTGGTGCTGCTTTATATATAGGAGTGTCTAAGTTATATCGATTATACAATCACCTTCCATATACATTGGTTACTAACAATCCGTGGTTTTATATTGCTTTGACTACGATGATTATCGGGACCATGTTGTTTTTAGCCGGATTTTTAGGTGAGTTGATTTTGCGAAATCGCCCCAATCAAGAAAATTATAAAGTTTCTGAAGAGACAAAAAAGTAAGTTTTAAATTTAAAAAGTTTAAAGAAGATGCATATACCACAGGATATTTTGGATAAGATTAATCTTTGGATGACGCCGGTTTTTGATCAAGATACTAGGTCAGAAATTAAGCGAATGATGACTTCTGCTCCTAAAGAGTTAGAAGATGCTTTTTATAAAAATTTAGAGTTCGGTACAGGGGGTATGCGAGGTATTATGGGAGTCGGGACCAACCGAATCAACAAATACACTTTGGGGAAAAATACGCAAGGGTTGTCACAGTACTTGAAACAATCATTCCCGAATGAGCCCATCAAAGTGGCTATTGCTTATGATTGTAGGCACAATAGTAGCACTTTTGCTAAAGTTGTGGCCGATGTATTTTCGGCCAACGGGATTAAAGTGTATTTGTTCTCGGATTTGAGACCCACTCCGGAGTTATCGTTTGCAGTTCGTCACCTAGGTTGTCATGCAGGGATTGTGCTTACCGCTTCGCACAACCCACCGGAGTATAACGGTTATAAGGTGTATTGGACGGACGGAGGACAACTTGTTCCGCCTCAAGACGGAGAGATTATTAAGGTTATCGAGAGCTTGAACTATGAAGATGTGAAGTTTGAAGCTAACGAGAGTCTTATAGAATATATAGACACTCAGGTTGATGAAGCCTTTATTCAATCAACTTTAGAAAATATCAATTTTGGTACTCCTAAGAGTGCTAAAGAAAGTTTGAAAATCGTTTTCACTTCCCTTCACGGAACTTCGATTAAGCTTATTCCGACAGTGTTGGAAAGGGCCGGATTTTCTGATGTACAAATCGTGAAAGAACAGGCAGAACCAAATGGGAACTTCCCGACGGTGAAGTCTCCGAATCCTGAAGAACCGGAAGCTTTGACTATGGCTTTGGAATTGGCTGAAAGAACAGGAGCGGATATCGTTATTGGTACAGATCCGGATTCAGACCGTTTGGGAGTGGCTGTAAGAGACTTAAACGGCAAAATGGTACTATTGAACGGGAATCAAACCATGGTGATTATGACGGCTTTCTTGTTAGAGAACTGGAAGCGTCAAGGTAAAATTACCGGGAAAGAATTCATAGGTTCCACTATTGTTTCGACTCCGATGATGTTGGATTTGGCAGAAGCTTATGGAGTGGAATGCAAAGTAGGTCTTACAGGATTTAAATGGATAGCTAAGTTCATTAAAGATTTTCCGGAACAAACTTTTATAGGGGGTGGTGAAGAGAGCTTTGGTTATATGGTTGGAGACAGAGTGAGAGATAAAGATGCGGTAGGCTCGACTCTATTGGTATGCGAAATCGCAGCACAAGCCAAAGCGTCGGGAAGTTCTTTATACAGAGAGCTTTTAAACTTGTATATTGACCATTCATATTATAAAGAGCATTTGATTTCGATTACTAAAAAAGGAATTGACGGAGCCAACGAAATCAAGCAAATGATGATTAACTTCAGAGAAAATCCGTTTACTGAAATTGCCGGACAAAGAGTTGTGATGCTTGAAGATTATCAAAGCTCTATTGGTAAGGATTTTATGAATAATGAAGAGTACCCAATCAGGATTCCAAAATCAAATGTATTGATTTATTATTTGGAAGATGGCAGTAAGATTTGTGCAAGGCCAAGTGGAACAGAGCCTAAGATTAAGTTTTATTTCTCTGTAAATACGCCGTTGGACAGTATTGAATCTTTTGATGCTCATTCTCAGTATTTGGATGAAAAAATACAGCGCATCATAGCTGATATGAAGTTATAGCTTATCAATAAATTAGGTTATAATTTAAAATATAACAGATTTTAATTATATATAAAATTATAGCCAAAATATATTATATTTGTATTTTCAATTCCGATGATTGCCATTATAACCGGAGATATTATCAATTCCAGAACGGTAACTACTAGAGAGTGGCTACACGTTTTGGAGTTGACTTTGGCTAAATTTGGCGTTAAAGAAAAAGATTGGGAGATCTTTAGAGGAGACAGTTTTCAGTTGGAAGTGGCTCCTAAAGACGTTATCAGAGCAGCGATATATCTCAAAACAGCGATAAAAACAGTTGGGCAGTTGGATTTACGGATTGGTGTTGGAATTGGGAAAAAGGATTTTGCGACCGATACGATAAAAGAATCCAACGGAGAAGCTTTTGTGTTTTCAGGAGAAGCTTTCGAAGGGTTAAAGAAGCGGAAGTTTGCTCTTCAGTCTCGTTCGCCGAGAACCGACCAGCAAGTCAATTTGATATTTGACTTATTGATGTTAATTGCAGACAGATGGAATGCCAACGTCTCCAAGACTATATTGATAGCGTTAGATTTTCCGGAATTAACTCAGATAGAATTGGCTGATAAAATAGGGAAAAAGCAAAGTCAGATTAGCCGAGAACTCAAGAAGGCAGGTTTTGAAGAGGTGCTCAAGGCGATGGATTTTTGTCAACAAATCATAAATGACGATGCTGCTATTCATTCTTAAAATATTGTTGGCTCACTTGGCAGGAGATTTTGTTTTTCAATCCACAAAATGGGTCGAAGACCGAAAAATGAATGGCTATAGGTCGAAGTATCTTTACATACATATACTTATTCATTTTTTACTTTTAGTCTTATTTTTTGCGAATGAATTGCCGGTTGTTTCAGGTTATGTTATTTTGATAGTAGTATCTCACTTTTTGATTGATTTGGGTAAAATTTATTTGGAAAAAACTTCACGATATAGTCAATTAGGATTGTTTTTAACCGATCAGCTTTTGCATTTGGTTGTTTTGTTTGGAGTTGTTTTGCTGCGTTTTCCGGGGCTTTCGATGGAGACCATCATTTCGGTAGAAAAGATAATGTTGTATGTCATTGCCTTCGTTTTGATTACTTCGGTAACCTCTATTGGAATGAAAATGTTTTTTCGAAAATGGAGCGAGTCATTCAAAAAGAAAACGCTTAAAAAAGAATCACTCAAAAATGCCGGAAATGTCATTGGGATTGTTGAGAGACTATTAGTGGTGTTATTTATAAATCTCGATTTTTTTGAAGGCATAGGTTATTTGCTGGCTGCCAAATCCATTTTCAGATTCGGGGATTTAACCAATGCAAAAGACCGTAAACTTACGGAGTATATACTATCGGGGACCTTAATCAGTTTTACCATCGCTATTTTGGTTGGGGTTGTTTTGCGATACGTTCTGGTGATGGTGTGATAAAAATTAATATATAAAAAAACTTTTAGAGGTAGATTTTATGATTAGCCAGTACTTTAGAAAAATATTTCGATTTGCAGGGCCGTACAAAAAATATATGTGGTTGAACATATTTTTTAATGTGTTGTACGCTTTGTTTAGTGCTTTGTCGTTTGTGGCATTGATTCCGATGCTGACAGTGATGTTTGGCGATGAGGATAAGATATACGAGAAACCGCAATATACAGGTATCGGACAGGTAAAAGACTATCTGCTCGATTATATGAATTATTACATTACTACGACCTCTGAAGCACACGGGGCTCAATATGCGTTGAATGTGATGATTGTTGGAATCATAGTGTTGTTTCTTTTGAAAAATATGTTCAACTATTGGGCAATGTATTTCATTACATTCCTCAGAAACGGAATTTTGAAGGACATCCGAAACGCGATGTATAAAAAATCGGTGGAACTTCCGCTGGCTTATTTTTCTGAGAAGAGAAAAGGAGATATGATTTCCAGAATGACGTCTGATGTTTTGGAGATTCAACACTCGTTTTTGTCTATTTTGGAGTTGATAGTGAAAGAGCCACTTACGATTTTGTTTACGATAATAGCGATGTTTTTCATCAGTTCAGAGTTAACCTTGTTTGTATTTATTTTTATTCCGATTTCTGGATTTATCATTTCTAAAGTAGGGAAGTCATTAAAGAAAAAATCAGACAGAGCAGCTGTAGAACAAGGCTATTTTTTATCGGTTATTGATGAAACCTTAGGGGGGCTTAAGGTCATTAAGAGTTTCAACGGTGAAAAGCGATTTTCTAAGACTTTTGAAGCTTCAACAGCAAGGTTTTTTAGACTCAATAACAAGATTCTGAACCGTCAAAATCTGTCTTCGCCTTTGAGTGAATTTTTGGGGATTATTACCATTGCAGTTTTGCTTATTTATGGTGGGAATTTGGTTTTGAACGAAGGGACACTTTCGAGTGCTTCTTTTATTGCTTATATCGGGATGGCTTATAATATTTTGACTCCTGCTAAAGCCATCTCAAAAGCTTCGTATTCGGTGAAAAAAGGAGATGCTGCAGCAGAGCGAGTGTTGGAGGTATTAGAGACAGAGAATCCGATTACGAGCAAACAAGGTTCGGTGGTGAAAACTACATTTGAGGATAAGATTTCTATCGAAAATATCACTTTTGCTTATGAAAGTGAAAACGTATTGAGTAATTTTTCGTTAGAAGTTCCGAAAGGAAAGACAGTGGCTTTGGTAGGTCAATCAGGTAGTGGGAAGAGTACGATTGCTAATTTGCTCACTCGTTTTTATGATGTTCAACAAGGCAGCATTAAAATCGACGGCATCGACATAAAAGATTTCAACCTTCAAAGTCTGAGAGGTTTGATGGGGTTGGTGACTCAAGATAGCATTTTGTTTAACGATACAATAAAAAATAACCTTTTATTGGGTAAAGAAGATGCTTCTGACCAAGAAATCATCGAAGCGTTGAAGATTGCCAATGCGTATGAGTTTGTTAAAGACTTACCTGACGGGATCAATACCAACATTGGGGATAGCGGAAACAAGCTTTCGGGAGGGCAAAAACAAAGGCTTTCGATTGCTAGGGCGGTTTTGAAAAATCCTCCGATTATGGTTTTGGATGAGGCTACTTCGGCTTTGGACACCGAGTCTGAAAGGTTGGTGCAACAGGCTTTAGAAAACATGATGCAAAACCGTACTTCGGTTGTGATAGCTCATAGATTATCGACTATTCAAAAAGCTGATCATATTGTAGTGATGCAAAAAGGAGAAATCGTAGAGCAAGGTACTCACGATGAACTTTTAGCTAAAAACGGAATGTATTCAAGATTGGTGCAGATGCAAAGTTTTGAATAAAAGATAGATATATGTATGTTGAAAATCCAAAAATAGCACCCTTGCATCCGGATACTGTGGTCTGGAAGTATTTGGATTTGTCTAAATTCTTGGATTTATTGCTTCATAAACAACTGTTCATGGCTCGGTCGGATAAGTTTGAAGACCAGTATGAGGGAACGTTTAGCGAACCTACATTTAAAGAGCTCAAAAAGATTTCTGAGAACAATCCTAAGTTTTTGGAATTCTATAAGGAGCATCGCAAGAATGTGGTGATTAGCAGTTGGCATCAGAGCGAATACGAATCTTTTGCGATGTGGCAGATTTTTACGAAGAACAAAGAAGGTTTGGCGATTCAATCGACTATCGGTAAAATCATAAAAGCTCTTAGGTTGGAACTTCACTTTGAGCAACACATCGGGAAAGTGAATTACATCGATTACAAGAAAGACCTTATTCCGTTTGACGATACTTTCTTTCCGTTTTTGTATAAGCGCAAAAGTTTTCAGTATGAAAGAGAGGTCAGAATCATTACAGATGCCAGCCGGTATGACATTACCATAAATGACGGGATGAAAATCAATATTGATGTTCAACAGCTTATCGAAAAAATCTATATTCACCCTAAATCGGAAAACTGGTATAAAAGATTGGTTTTTGAGCTAATGGACCGCCTTGAGATGGACTTTGACATAGGTGTCTCGGATTTAGAAAGTGAGATATTATTGTAGAATTACTCTCAAATTGAGGAATTTTTTGGACTAATTTTTGGCCAAAACAGTGAATACCCATTCTTTTTTGGCTTTGGAATAATAATTGAATAAATTCGAGTATTAATATTCAACTCTATCATATGAAAAAACTAACTCTACTGGCACTTATGCTTACAGCGACTGTAGCTAGTGCACAAGACAAATTTTTAAGTTTCGGTTTAAAAGGAGGTGTAAATTTTGCTAACCTTAGAGGCGATGTCGAGAGTATCGATTTTAGTACTCGAAGCAGTTACCATTTTGGAGCGACTTTAGAGATAAGTCTTTTAGACAATCTTTCTATTCAACCGGAACTTTTATATTCCGTACAAGGTTCTAATGTTGACTCAGCTCTAGGAAATGTTGAGGATGTGGACTTTAAATATATCACGGTTCCTGTTATGGTGAAGTTTTACGTAACCGACAATTTGAGTGTAGATGTAGGTCCGCAATTTGCTTTTTTGACAGATAACAACTTAGAAGATACTTTTGAAACAGAGTCGTTTGATTTTTCTGTAGGCGCCGGTCTTACTTATAATATTGGGAGTCACTTGTTTATTCAAGGACGCTACATGGCCGGTTTAACAGAGGCTTCAAAAGAAGCAGAGATTAAAAACAGTGTATTTCAAATATCGGCCGGCTTTAAATTTTAATGCTACATACACAAACCTGAGCGAAGAGGTTGAGCATTTAATGTTCGACCTCTTTTTTGTATCACAATACCTTATTTCTATCACATTCTTTTTTTGTACCTTTGCTTTTTAAAAACGATAGAAAATGCAAAGCATTTTAGACCAAAAACAAGCTGCTCAACCTAAACCTAAGTGGCTTAGGGTGAAGCTTCCGACCGGACAAAAATATACCGAACTTCGTGGTTTGGTTGATAAATATAAACTCAACACCATTTGTACTTCCGGAAGTTGCCCGAATATGGGGGAATGTTGGGGTGAAGGAACCGCAACTTTCATGATTCTCGGAAACATTTGTACGCGTTCTTGTGGTTTTTGTGGAGTGAAAACCGGTCGTCCGGAAACAGTAGATTGGGACGAGCCTGAAAAAGTAGCCCGCTCAATTAAAATAATGAACATAAAGCATGCGGTTATCACGAGTGTTGACCGTGATGATTTGAAAGATATGGGGAGCATCATTTGGGCAGAGACCGTAAAGGCTATCCGTCGAATGAATCCTGGAACGACTTTGGAGACCCTAATTCCGGATTTTCAAGGAATCGAAAGACACTTGGACAGAATCATAGAGGTGGCACCCGAGGTGGTTTCTCACAATATGGAAACGGTTCGTCGCTTGACAAGAGAAGTTCGTATTCAGGCTAAATACGAAAGAAGTCTTGAGGTGCTGAATTACCTCAAAAAAAGAGGCGTAAACCGGACTAAATCAGGAATTATGTTGGGGCTTGGTGAAACCGAAGACGAAGTGATTGAGACCCTACACGATTTGAGAAAGGTAAATTTGGATGTCGTTACCATTGGGCAATACTTACAACCAAGTAAAAAACACCTTCCGGTAAAAGAATTCATCACTCCGGAACAATTCAAAAAATACGAAGAGATTGGGAAAGAACTAGGCTTCCGCCATGTAGAAAGTGGAGCATTAGTACGTTCTTCTTATCATGCTCAAAAGCATATTCTTTGATCGTGTTCCTAAACTGATTAACAATCAAAAACGATTTAACCTTTGAAAATTAAAATTGCCATAAACGGCTTCGGTAGAATAGGGCGGAATTTATTTCGTTTGCTACTTAATCATCCCCACATCGAAGTAGTGGCTATTAATGATATTGCTGATCATCGTACGATGGCACATTTGCTGAAATACGACAGCATACACGGAATTTTACCTTATGAAGTTTCTTATGACAGTCTCCATCTTTTGGTAGGAGAGAAGCGATTTCGTTTTTTTCACGAAAAAAACATAGCGAATTTATCTTGGAGGGAACTTGAGATAGATTATGTGATAGAATGTACCGGAAAACACAAAACTTTCGGACTTCTATACCAACATATTCTGGCAGGAGCCAAAAAAGTGATTTTGTCTGTTCCGCCGGAAGATGACAAAATTAAAACAGTTGTTTTGGGTGTCAATCATCATATTATTGACGGCACTGAAAAAATTGTTTCGAATGCGAGTTGTACGACCAACAATGCCGCTCCGATGCTGAAAATCCTAGATGAACTATGTGGCATTGAACAAGCTTATATTACAACAGTTCACTCGTATACCACAGACCAAAGCTTACATGACCAGCCTCATAAAGACTTGCGCAGAGCTCGTGGTGCAGCACAATCGATTGTGCCAACGACAACAGGAGCTGCCAAAGCTTTGACGAAGATTTTCCCGACGTTGGAGCACAAAATTGGGGGGTGTGGAATCCGGGTTCCTGTTCCCGATGGTTCGCTGACAGACATTACTTGTCATGTTCGCAAAAAAGTAACTATTGAAGAAATCAACCGAGCTTTCAGAGATGCTTCGGAAGGAGAGCTCAAAGGTATTTTGGGTTATACAGAAGATCCGATAGTGTCGGTAGACATTTTGGGAAATAGATTGTCTTGTTTGTTTGATGCAGAACTTACTTCGGTAATCGACAATATGGTGAAGGTGGTAGGGTGGTATGACAACGAAATTGGATATTCTTCTCGACTTATCGATTTGATTATCTTTTTAACAAGAAAGAGCCATTCTGTGGCTGTAAAAACTTTATAAACAGCAGCTTTTTCTGGTGCTGCATCTTGATTTTTGATTAACCTTTGTATCTTTGATACGTGAAAAATAACTCTGTTCAGAAACATGAAAAATCCATTTAAGCGCAGTATCGAAAAATATCCTTTTCTGAAGCTTTTCGGAAATCGATATTTTGTGGTGTTACTCCTTTTCGGAATTTGGATTGTATTTCTCGATGATGCTTCATTTTTAAGACACAGAGCTTTAGATAAAGAAATCAAGACGTTGGAATCCAACAAAAAATACTACAAAGACGAAATTCATAAAGATCGTCAGCAAATTAAAGAACTCAACAATATAGAAAAAATAGAGCATTATGCTCGTGAGAAATATTATATGCATAAGCCTAACGAGGATGTATATATTATTGAATACGAAAACGATACGATTAAGTAATGAGTAAGTTATTTCAAGAATTCGAGCCTGTTTCGTCCAAACAATGGAAACAACAAATCCAGTTTGAGTTAAAAGGAGCAGATTATAACCAAACCCTTATATGGGAATCGTTGGAAGGCATTAAGGTGAAACCATTTTACCACAACGATGAGTTTGAAAGCGAAGTTCGAGTAAAAACGAATGTTTCTGACTTTAAAATCCTACAGCGAATCTATGTTTTCGACGTAGAGAAATCCAACAGAAGAGCGAAAGAAACCCTACAAAGAGGAGCCGAAAGCATTTATTTTACCATAGAAAAATCGGAAACGGATTTAGCCAATTTGTTTGCTGAACTTCCGAAAGAAGTAGTGTATTATGTGAAACCCCTGTTCTTGTCTGAGGAGTTTGCCGTAAAGGTGAATGATTTTGCTAAAGCGAATAATTTCACCGTAAAACTCCTGCTTGACCCGATTGGACAACTGGGGCAAGACGGGAATTGGTTTGCTAACCTAGATACGGATTTTTCGGTTTTGAATGCTTTGAATTCGAAATTAGATGCTCCGTTTTTGAGTGTGAACTTAGGTTTATACCAAAATGCTGGAGCCAATATCACTCAGCAATTGGCTTATACGTTGGCTCATCTTAACGAGTATTTCAATCGAGTTGCGAATTTGAAATCTCATATTTCGATTGAAGTGAGTGTGGGGTCGAATTACTTCTTTGAGATTGCGAAACTTCGTGCTCTTCGTTTGCTTTTTGAGGCGTTGAAAAACGAATACAACTCGGCGCTAGAACTGCATCTTATCGCTCAACCGACCAAGCGCAACAAAACCCTTTATGACTATAACGTGAATATGCTTCGTACGACAACCGAATGTATGAGTGCGATTTTGGGAGGAGCTGATGTAGTTTCGAACTTGCCGTATGATGTGTTGTTTCACAAGGAAAACGAGTTTGGAGATCGAATTGCAAGAAATCAATTGTTGGTTTTAAAATACGAGAGCTATTTTGACAAGGTGGACAATCCGGCAGACGGAGCTTATTATATTGAGTCGCTGACGGAACAATTAGCCGAAAAAGCTTTAGAACTATTTAAAGACATTGAGAAAAACGGAGGGTTGATCACACAACTTATCGAAGGAACCATCCAAAGAAAAATTGCTGAATCGGCCGAAAAAGAACAAGTTCTTTTTGACCAAGGAAAAGAAGTTTTAGTCGGTACTAACAAATATCCGAACAAAGAAGACCGAATGAAGCACGATTTGGAGTTGTTCCCATTTGTGAAACAAAATCCGAGAAAAACGTTGATTACTCCGATTATCGAGAAGCGTTTGGCCGAAAAGATGGAGCAAGAAAGGTTAAATTCTGAAGCTTAGAATTATGAGAAAAGACATTCAACATATAACAATAAAGTCAAAAGTCAAAAGTCAAAAGGACTCAGAACCTGAAACTTTAAACCTGAAACAGACTTTTTTGACAGCCGAAGGTATTCAAGTCAAAAAAGCTTATTCTGAAAAAGATATAGAAAACTTGGAGCACATTGGTTTTGCAGCCGGTTTTGCTCCGAACTTGAGAGGTCCGTATTCTACGATGTATGTGAGACGACCTTGGACGATTCGCCAATATGCAGGATTTTCTACGGCCGAAGAGAGTAACGCCTTTTATAGACGAAACTTAGCCGCCGGCCAAAAAGGACTTTCGGTAGCGTTTGACTTGGCCACTCACCGAGGCTATGATTCTGACCACGATAGAGTAGTGGGTGATGTGGGAAAAGCCGGAGTGGCGATAGATTCGGTAGAGGATATGAAAATC
>Ga0209075_1001583_pt1 | contig 21312 bp, 14 predicted proteins | sample Stecom2011_FD_187523 | JGI IMG/M metagenome (GOLD analysis project Ga0209075, IMG submission 187523) | Agricultural soil microbial communities from Utah to study Nitrogen management - Steer compost 2011 (SPAdes) (version 2) | ecosystem: Environmental > Terrestrial > Soil > Agricultural land...
GCCAGGTTGAGCGCCTCGATGGACTCCATGTCCAGGTGGTTGGTGGGCTCGTCCATCAGGAGCACGTTGGGCCGGGTCAGGGTCAGCTTGCCGAACAGCATGCGCCCCTGCTCGCCGCCGGAGATCACCTTGACCGACTTGCCGATATCGTCGCTGGAGAAGAGCATGCGCCCGAGCGCCCCGCGGATCACCTGCTCGCCGCCGTCGGTCCACTGCGCCATCCACTCGAACAGGGTGGCATCAAAGGCGAAGTCGTCGGCGTGGTCCTGGGCGAAGTGGCCGAGATCCGCGCTGTCGGTCCACTTCACGCTGCCGGCAAGCGGTGCCAGCTCGCCGGCCAGGGTGCGCAGCAGGGTGGTCTTGCCGATGCCGTTGGGGCCGATGATGGCGATGCGCTCGCCGGCCTCCACGGTCATGCCGAAGCCCTCGACCAGCGGCGCCTCGCCGGGGTAGCCCTGGGCGAGCCCCTCCACGTTGACCGCGTTGCGGTGGATCTTGCGCGCCTGCTCGAAGCGGATGAAGGGGCTGACCCGGCTCGAGGGCTTGATCTCCTCGAGCTTGATCTTGTCGATCTGGCGCGCCCGGGAGGTGGCCTGCTTGGCCTTGGAGGCGTTGGCCGAGAAGCGGCTGACGAAGGCCTGCAGCTCGGCGATCTGCGCCTTCTTCTTGGCGTTGTCGGCGTGCTGGCGCTCGCGGGCGGCAGTGGCCGCGGTCATGTAGTCGTCGTAGTTGCCCGGGAAGAGGCGGATCTCGCCGTAGTCGAGGTCCGCCATGTGGGTGCAGACGCTGTTGAGGAAGTGGCGGTCATGGGAAATGATGATCATGGTGCTGTTGCGCGCCGTGAGCACCCCCTCCAGCCAGCGAATGGTGTTGATGTCCAGGTGGTTGGTGGGCTCGTCGAGCAGCAGCACGTCGGGATCGGAGAAGAGCGCCTGGGCCAGCAGCACGCGCAGCTTCCAGCCGGGGGCCACCTCGCTCATGGGGCCCATATGCTGTTCGATGGGAATGCCGAGCCCCAGCAGCAGCTCGCCGGCGCGGGCCTCGGCGGTGTAGCCGTCGAGCTCGGCGAAGCGCACCTCCAGGTCGGCCACCGCCATGCCGTCCTCCTCGCTCATCTCGGGCAGGGAGTAGATGCGCTCGCGCTCCGCCGCCACCCGGGAGAGCTCGGCGTTGCCCATGATCACGGTATCGATGACCCGCTCGTTCTCGTAGGCGAACTGGTCCTGGCGCAGCTTGCCGAGCCGGGCGCCGGACTCGACCATGACCTGGCCCGAGGAGGGCTCCAGGTCGCCGCCGAGGATCTTCATGAAGGTGGACTTGCCGCAGCCGTTGGCCCCGATCAGGCCGTAGCGGTGGCCGTTGCCGAACTTGATGGAGACGTTCTCGAACAGGGGCTTGGCCCCGAACTGCATGGTGATGTTGGCGGTGGAGATCAAGGAGAGGGTCCGGTCGGTGCATGGAAGGGGCGCGATTGTACCGGTTATGGACGCCCTTCACACCGCCCGCTGAGCCAGGAAGACTATCGGCCTGGGGTGACGCGCAGCTGAGGCTGTTGTGACTGGTGGGAGGCCGGGTCCCCCGGGCGAATGGAGGCCGAAGGACTCCCCGGCGGCAAGCACAACGTCAGTGACACCGCCTGGGCACCTGTCGGTGCCTTCGCGCGGCAAAGCCGCCCTCCCACAGAAACCCAAGGAACAGCCCCTGGAAACGCCTTCGCGCGGCAAAGCCGCCCTCCCACAGAAACCCAAGGAACAGCCCCTGGAAACGTCGCGGCCCCGGCGGGTGGATCCGCCGGGGCCGCGCATTACGCCGCAGGAGGGTGGTTCAGTCCTGACGCTCCACGTTGAAGATGCTCTGCAGCTTGTGCTTCTTGCCGTAGATATGCACCGTGGTGTCGTCGAAGGGGAAGCGCTCCAGATAGGGGCTATCCGAGTTGAAGCGCGGCTTGTGGGCGTTGATCATCGCTGCGGCCAGGCGCTCGCGGTTGGTGCTGCCGCACAGCCCCACCGCGTACCAGATCTCCTCCTCGGGCTGCGGGAAGGCGTGCCACTTGTCGCGGTGGCCGTCATGCTGCAGGCCGTGGCGGGCGCTTCTGTGCTCGCCCACGTAGAGCAGCTCCTGGACGTCCATCTCCCCGGTCTCGGGGTCCTTCGCCGCACGGAACACGCAGTAGATGCCGGACTCGTCCGGCGCTTCCCGGAGGTTCGCCTCGGTCCAGTAGCCGAGCATCTTGGGGGAGAGAAGCTGTTCGCTCATGGTGACCTCCTCAGTAGTCTTCGAGACGCTGCATGTCCCGGGCGATCCGCCGCACCTCGGCCTCGTGGCCGGCCCCCAGGGCCTCGAAGAAGGTCTTCTCGTCGCTGCCGCCGGCCAGCTCGGCGCGGTGGGTGTAGAGATCTTGAAGGGTGCGGTGGGCGGTCAGGGCCGTGGCGAGCACGCTCTGCACGCTCTCGCAGTCTAGGCACTCGGGCAGGCGCTCGAGCACCGGCGGATGGGGAAAGTCGGCCGGGTCGTCGAACCAGGTCTCCAGCACCGTGCTATGGTCGCTGCCGTCATCCAGGTAGCCGGTGAGGTCGCCCTCCTGCTTGCGCTCCCGCTCGGCCAGGTACTCCAGCGCCATGCGCACCCGCTCATCGACGCCCCCTCCCCCCGCCAGGGCCGTGTACTGCTCGGCGAGCCGGCGATGGTAGCCGGCCGCCCAGTCGACCAGCTCCTTGACCTGATGGAATCGCATGGCGCCTCCTCCTCATCGTTGTTGTCATCGCGTGCCGTATGCCGCACCGCTCATGCCTTCAGCGTAGCCAAGGGCAGCGACGGCTGCTTGACGTATATCAACGATAGGCGATTCAGGCATGCTGCGCCCGTCGCTCGAAGGGCACCCGCATCAGCAGCGAGTAGAGCACCGGTACCACGCAGAGGGTGATCAGCGCCGCGGCCAGCAGGCCGAAGATGATGGTGATCGCCATGGGGGCCCAGAGCAGCCCGCCGCCCAGCCAGAGCGGCAGCAGGCCACCGCTGGTGGTCAGGGTCGACATCAGCACCGGGCGCAGGCGCCGCCGGCCCGCCTCGAGGATCGCCTCCTGGGGGGAGTGCTCCTCGCGCTCGAGATCGATGCGGTCGATCAGCACGATGGCGTTGTTGATGACGATGCCCGCCAGGGACACCACGCCAAGGAAGGTCATGATGCCGAAGTGGGAGCCGGTGATGGTCAGGCCGAAGATCACCCCGATCAGCGACATCGGAATGGTCATCAGGATGATCAGCGGCCGGCGCAGGGAGTTGAACTGCACCACCAGCAGCAGCAGGATCGCCATGGCGCCGATGGGCAGCTTCTCGGCGATGGAGTCGGTGGCCGTCCGGGACGACTCCACCTCGCCGCCGAACTCGTAGAAGGTGCCGTTCGGCCACTCGGCCTGCCGCTCCTCGAGCCAGGGGCGCAGCTCGGCCGCCACCCCGGCGGCGGTGACCCCGGGCGCCAGCTCCGCTTCCACGGCGATGGTGCGGAAGCGATCCCGGCGCAGGATGCGCGCCGGCCCCCAGTCGAGCTCGACCTGGGCCACCTGAGCCAGGGGCACCCCCACCCCGCCGCCGGCGGGCAGCACGGTAACGCCCTCCAAGTCGTCCGGGGTGCGCGCCTCGCCGCGCTCGTTGCGCAGCTGGATCGGTACCAGGGTGTCGCCGTCGCGGAAAGTGCCTACCGTCATCCCGGAGAGCGCCGTCTGCAGGCTCAGCGCCACGTCCCGCTCGGTGACGCCGGCGCGCAGCGCCCGGGCCGGGTCCACCTCGACGCGCAGGCGCTTGATCCACTCCCCCCAGTCGTCGCGCACGTTGCGGGTGCCGGGCACCTCGGCGACGCGCTGGCGCACCTCTTCGGCGATGCGCCGCAGGGTCGTCTCGTCGTCGCCGGAGATCCTCACCGAAAGCGGCACCGTCACCGGCGGGCCGAAGCTGGTGGCGGCGACGGTGGCCTGCAGGTCCGGGAAGCGCTCGCTGAGCCAGCCGTCGAGGCGCTCGATCACCCCGTCCACCGCCTGCCAGCGGTTGGTCTGCATCAGCAGGAAGGCGTACTCGGGACTGGGCGGCTCGGGGGCGTGGTTGATGATATAGCGCTCGCCGCCGAAGCCGATGAAGCTCCCCCAGCGATCGACCCCGTCGCGGGCCCAGTCGCCCGCCTCGTCGCGCTCGGCGGCAAGCTCCTCGGCCAGAAAGGCTTCGACCTCCTCCACCACCGCCAGGGTACGCTCGATGGGAGCCGAGAAGGGCAGGCGCAGCTCGGCGGTGACGATGGTGCGCTCCGCCTGGGGAAAGAAGATCTTGGGCAGCGGTCCGAAACCGAGCCAGGCCAGCCCCAGCAGGCCGCCCACCGCGGCCAGGGTCAGGGTGCGATGGCGCAGCAGCGCCAGCAGCAGGCGGCGGTAGCCGGCATAGACCCGCTCGGCGATGCGCGCCGAGAGCGGCGGTCGCCCCTCGTCGCCCTCCTGACTCTCGGGCGAGGCGTCAGCGTCCTTCGGCCTGACCTTGATAAAGGCCACGCAGAGCAGCGGGATCATGGTGAGCGAGAGCAGCCAGGAGGAGAGCAGCGTGATGGTCACCACCTGGAAGAGCGAGCGGGTGTACTCCCCCACGTCGGAGACCGCCAGGAACTGGGGCAGGAAGGCCGCCGCCGTGGTCAGCGAAGCGGTGAGCAGCGGGAAGCGCAGCTGCCGGGCGGAATCGAGCGCCGCCTGGCGCACCGACTTGCCCTCCCGGGCAGAGACCTGGATCGACTCCACCATGACGATAGCGTTGTCCACCAGCATGCCGAGGGCGATGATCAGCGCCCCGAGCGACACCTGGTCGAGGCCGATGTCGAAAAGCCCCATGAAGGCGAGGCAGGCGAGTATCGCCGAGGGCACCAGGCTCGCCACGATCAGCCCGGTGCGCAGCCCCAGGAATAGCAGCATCACCAGGCAGACCAGGGCCACCGCCTGCAGCAGATTGACCAGGAACTCGTTGATGCGCTCCTCGACCCGGTCGGGCTGGTTGGCCAGCACCTCGAACTCGAGCCCTACGGGAAGCTCCCGTTCGAGGCGCTCGATGGCGCCCTGGACCTGTTCGCCCAGGTCGAGGATATTGCCCCCCTCGCGCATGGCGATGGCGATGGCCAGCCCCTGGACGCCATTGGCGTGGTAGCGGGTCATGGGCGGGTCGGCGTAGCCGTGGCGCACCTCCATCAGGGAGCCCAGGGGCACCAGGGTGCCGTCGGGCAGCGGCAGCAGCGCCCGGCGGATATCGTCGATATGGGTGAAGTTGCCGGTAGGCTCCAGCACCAGGCGCTCGTCGCCGGTGCGGATCGCCCCACCGGGCAGCACGATGTTGCGCGCGGCGAGCAGCTGGGCCAGCCCCTGAGGCGAGACGCCGAGGTCGGCCAGGCGCGCCTCGCTGTAGTCGAGGAAGATGCGCTCCTCGGCATAGCCGTGCAGGTTCACCTTGGCCACGTCGTCGAGCATCAGGAGCCGGTCGCGGACGTCGTCGGCGACCTCCTTGAGCTCGGACTGCTCATAGCCCTCGCCGGTCAGCGAGAGCATGATGCCGAAGACATCGCCGAACTCGTCGTTGACGATGGGCGCAAGCGCCTCGTCGGGGAGCTTCCCCCGGGCATCGCCCACCTTGCGGCGCAGCTTGTCCCAGCCGGCCCGGACATCCTTGACGTCCGGGCGCAGCTCCACGCGGATGATGGAGACACCGGCCCGGGAGGTGCTCTCCACGTGGTCGAGCTCCGGCATCTCCATGATGGCGGTCTCCAGCGGGTCGGTGACCAGCTGTTCGACCCGCTCCGGGGTGGCGCCAGGCAGATAGGTGACCACCTGAGCCACCCGCACGGTGACCGCCGGATCCTCGGCCCGGGAGATGGAGAGATAGCTGATCACCGCCCCCAGCAGCACCACCAGCAGTCCCGCTATGGTCACCCGGTTGTAGCGCAGTGCGGCCTCGGTCAGGGTCACGGCGAGGCCTCCGCATCGACGCCTTGGTCATCGATCAGCCGCACCCGCATGCCGTCGTGGAGCCGGCTCATGCCCGCCACGATCAGCGCTTCGCCGGGCGCGAGACCCGCCGCCACCTCCAGGCGCTCGCCGTGGCGCCCGCCCAGGGTCACGGTGCGGCGCACCACCTGCGCCTCGCGGCCGTTGGCCACGTCGTTGCCCTCCGCGGCATCGGGTTCATCGGGCTCGGCGACGTAGACGAAGTGGCCATCGATATCCTGCTGCACCGCCGCCATGGGCACCCAGATGCCGCTGCCGGGACCGCCCAGGGGTAGCGTCAGCTCCGCCGCCATGCCGGGCCGCAGCCGCTCGCGCTCGGCGTCGGCGAGATCGACCAGGCGCACCCTGAGCGGCCAGGTGGCCTGGCGCGGATCCACCGGCAGGCCGATCTCGGTCACTTCGCCGACCAGGTTGAGGTCGGCCAGGGGCAGGCGCACCCGCACCGGGGCGCCGGTGGCAAGCTCACCGAGCAGGTCCTCGGAGAGCGCCGCTCGCACCTCCAGGTCATCGCCGCAGGCGAGCACCAGCACCGGCTGGCCGGCGGCGACGTTCTCGCCGGCCTCCGCCAGGCGGCTGGCCACCCGGCAGTCGCCGGGGGCCTCGAGCTCGGTGAATGCCAGCTGCCGCTCGGCCAGGGCCAGGGCGTCCCGGGCGCCGTCACGCTGCGCCCTGGCCGCCTCCACCTGAGCCCGGGCGGCGTCGAGGCCCCGGGCCGGCACGCTGCCCGCCTCATAGAGGCGCCGGGCGCGCTGCCACTCGGCCTCGGCGTTGGCCGCGGCCGCCTCGCTGCCGGCCAGGGCCGAGCGCGCGCGATCCCGCTGCAGGCGCAGGTCGGTGGCCTCGAGGCGGGCCAGGGGCTGGCCGGCTACCACTGGCTCCCCCGTCGCCACCTCCAGGGCTTCGATGCGGCCGGCCACCCGAAAGCTCAGCCGGCGGTTGGCGGCCGCCTCCAGGCGGCCCGGCAGCTCCCGCGCATCTGCCGCCCCGCTGGCCTCCACCGTCAGGGTGCGCACCGGGCGCAGCGGCGCCTCGTCTACCGCCTCCTCCGCACAGCCGGAAAGCAGCACCAGCCCGACCAGCATCACTCCGCGTAGGATCATCGTCTCTCTCTCCCTTGGTCGGGCCTGTCCTTGCCGGTCAGCAGCCGCTCCCGGGCCCGCTCATCCATGGGCCCCGGGGTCATCCCCAGGGCCCGCTGCAGATGCACCAGCGCCTGCAGCGCCTGCCAGCGCCCCTCGGCGGCGGCGAGCCCCGCCTGGCGGGCGCTGGTCCGGGCATCCAGCAGCGCCACCTGAGGCAGCGCCCCCTCCCGCCAGGCCGATTCGGCCAGCGCCAGGGCCTCCTCGGCATGGTCGCGGGCCGCATCGCGCAGCGCGACGCGCCGCCAGGCGGCAGCGAGCTCGACGCTGGCCCCGCGCAGCCGGGCCTCGAGCCCGAGGCGCGCCTCGGCGTCCTCGAGTGCCACCCGCTCCAGGCGCGCCGCGGCCCGGTCCCGCTCGATGCTGCGCCGGCCGCCGGCGTAGAGGGGCAGCCGCGCCGAGACGCCGAGGCTCCACTGGTCGCGGCCGGTCTCGGGCAGCGCCACGCCGGCACCCTCCAGGACCCCCACGCCGGTCTGGACCAGGGGGTTCCCGGACTCCCAGGGGGCGCGCTCACCCTCCCCACCCCGGGAAAATTCGCTGGTGTAGCGCGCCTCGAAGCCCACCTCCGGCAGCCAGAAGGCGCGACGGCGTGAGGTCAGCTCGCGCTCGGCGGCCCGGCGCAGCTCACCCACCGCCTCGAGCTCGGCGGAGTCGCCGAGGAGTCGCTCCACCAGCTGCGCCTGCCAGGCGGCGAGGCTTGCCGGGGCGGCGAGGACCGCACGGAAGCGGTCGTCACCGCCCAGCCACTCGGGGTTCTCCAGGTCCGGCTCGGCCGGTGCCAGGGGGGCGGCCGGGTCACGACCCAGCCGTCGATTGAGGGCGATCGCCAGCCGCTCGCGGTCGGCCATCGTCTGCTCCAGGCGCTCCCGGGCCTGGACGAGCTCCGTCTCGAAGCGGGCCACCTCGCCGCGGCCCAGGGCCCCGGCGGCCTCATCGCGCCGCGCCCGATCGCGCTGGGCCCGGGCCAGATCCAGGTCGGCCTCGAGCACCTCGCGGCTGGCCTCGAGGCGCAGCAGGTCGAGGAACTCCCGGGCTACCTCCAGGGCCAGGTCGAGGCTCTCCACCTCCAGCTCGGCCCGGCGAGCCCGGTCGAGGCGTTCGCTGATGCCGATGGCGGCCAGGGCCGGTTCGGAGAAGAGCAGCTGCTCCAGCACCACCCCCCCGCCGGTGCGGCGCTCGGGCTCCTGACCCAGGGCCGAGCGGGCTCGGTGCTCGTCGATGACGCGGCCGGTGGCCTCCAGATAGAGATTGGGGCGGTAGCGCGATACCGCCAGATCACGGTCGAAGGCCTCCACCGCTACCGCCTGACGGGCGGCGGCCAGGCCGGGACTCCCGGAAAGCGCCAGGGCGACGGCCCGCTCCAGGGAGAGCGAAGCGTCCCCGGACGGGGCCTCGCCCACCAGGCGCGATTCGCCGAGCAGCGCGAAGCTCGGCGACCAGTCCAGGCGGGCGGCGGTCTCGAGGTTGAGCCAGGAGCGACCCAGGGTGGGGCGCGAGGTGAGCGGCTCCGGCGTGCGGCCGGCGGCGAGGTCGTCCAGGCGCAGCGCCAGGCGGCGCAGCCAGGCCTCCGGCTCCAGGGCGCCCGGCGAGGAGAGCAGCGCGCCGCGCTCGACCTGACGGGCATCGGTGAGCGCCACGCTCGGCAAGCCGGCGCCGTTGAGCACGGCAAACAGCGCCTCCTGAGCGGCGGCGTCGAGCCGGGGCAGCGCCAGCACCAGGGCCGCATCTCCCCCCTGCAGCGCCTCGGGGTCGAGCCTTCCGGCACCCTCCACGGCCAGCGGCACCAGGCTGGCGCCGGCCTCGCCGGCGCGGCCGGCCAGGGCCTCGACGGCGGCATCCAGCGCCTCGGCCGGGCCCAGCAGCAGGACACGCTCGGCGCCGGTCAAGGGCTCGAGGACAAAGGGGTCGGTGGCGGCCAGGAACTCCGGCGTCTCCAGGCGGCTCAGGCCGGGCAGGGAGACGCCACCGCCGGGGGCGGAGGGGGCGACCGCCGGGGAACGGCGACCGGCCGAGAGGCGCTCCAGCTCCCGGTGCAGGGCGGGCAGATCGGCTTCGCCGCCGGGCAGCAGCGTCACGTCAAGGGCATGCTCCGCCGCGACAAGAGAGGGCGGCGCCAGCAGCAGGGCCAGCAGCGGAGGGATGAACAGGCGCTTCCATGCGGTGGCGTTCATATAGGCGGCCGTTTAGTGGGCGATGGCACCGAGTATAAACAACTGTTTGAAAGTTGCCAGTTGCTCCAGCTCACCGTCACCGCTCGGAGCTGATCCGCGGACAGGCCTCCTCGCTATACAGGACTTGCAGTCGTCGGAGAACTACCACTCCTGGCTGGTTTCGCGCAGGGCGGCGACCTCGGCCTTGGCCGCCTGCAGGCAGCCGTGGAGCTCCTCGCCCAGGGCGGCGGCGCTGCCTACGGCGATCAGGCCGGCACCGGCCCCGGAGCGGCGCCGGGCGGCGCCCTCGCTTGCGTGCAGCGCTTCCAGCCGGGGGATCAGCCAGGCGAGCCAGCTGCCGGGCTGGGCGGCCAGCTCGCGCAGGCGATGCAGCTCGGCGATGCCGGCCCCCTCGGGGCCGAGCAGCTCGCGCCAGGCATGGCGCTCGAGGCGAGCATGCTCGGTCACTTCCCGCAGCAGGGACTCCAGGGCCAGCTCGGCAAGCGCCAGGGCGCCCTCCTCGGCGGCCATGCGGCGGGCCTCGGCGTGCTCGTCCTCGCCGCAGGGGGTGCCGAGCAGCAGCTCGGCCTGATAGAGCAGCTGATTGGTACGGGCTCTCGGGGTCACTTGCGCTTGTCCTCCACCTGCCAGCGGCTGCCGTCGAAGGTGGCCTTCCAGCCGGTGGCCTTGCCCTCCTCCTCGGTCATCACGAACTGCTCCTTGGCCTTGCGCGAGTAGCGGATCTGGGTCGGGCGGCCGTCTGGGTCCTCGCTGGGGGCATCGAGCAGGTAGCGATACTTGTCGGGCAGCTCCTCGGCGTGGGCCTTGAGCTCGCGCACCAGGGGCGGGCGGGTCTCGCGGTTTCTCGGGAACTTGCTGGCCGCCAGGAAGAGGCCGCTGGCGCCGTCGCGCAGCACATAGTGGTCCTCCACCTTCTGACAGGCCAGCTCCGGCATGTCGATGGGATCCATCTTGGGCGGCGCCACCTCTCCGCTCTTGAGCAGCTTGCGGGTGTTCTTGCACTCGCTGTTGGTGCAGCCGAAGTACTTGCCGAAGCGGCCGGACTTGAGCTGCATCTCGCTGCCGCACTTGTCGCACTCGATGGTCGGGCCATCATAGCCCTTGATGCGGAAGCGGCCCTCCTCGATCTCGTAGCCGTCGCAGTCCGGGCTGTTGCCGCAGATGTGCAGCTTGCGGGTCTCGTCGATCAGGTAGCTGTCCATGGCGGTGCCGCACTTGGGGCAGCGCTGCTTGGCGCGCAGGGCGTCGGTCTCGGCCTCCTCCCCGGCGTCGGCGGCCACCGCCTCCTCCCCCGGCAGCAGGTCCATGGTCGTCTTGCAGCGCTCCTTGGGCGGCAGGTTGTAGCCCGAGCAGCCCAGGAAGACCCCGGTGGAGGCGGTGCGGATCTGCATCTTGCGCCCGCAGGAGGGGCAGTCGATATCGGTAGGCACCGGCTGGTTGGGGCGCATCCCCTCCTCGCTCTCGGCCTTGGCCAGCTCCTTCTTGAACTCGGCGTAGAAGGCGTCGAGCAGCGCACGCCAGTTCCGCTCGCCCTCGGCCACCTCGTCGAGGCTATCCTCCATGCGCGCCGTGAAGGAGTAGTCCATCAGATCCGGGAAGGACTCCTTGAGCCGCTCGGTGACGATATCGCCGAGCTTCTCGGCGTAGAAGCGACGGTTCTCCAGCTTGACGTAGCCGCGATCCTGGATGGTGGAGATGATCGAGGCGTAGGTGGAGGGGCGGCCGATGCCGCGCTTCTCCAGCTCCTTGACCAGGCTCGCCTCGGTGTAGCGGGCCGGCGGCTTGGTGAAGTGCTGCTGGGGGTCCAGGGCGGCCAGGGTCATGGGCGTGCCCTCGGCCAGATCCGGCAGGGTCTGATCCTCGTTCTTGCCGGCCGGCTTCATCACCCGGGTATAGCCGTCGAACTTCAGCACCCGCCCCTTGGCCCTGAGCTCATAGCCCTCGGCCTGGACGGTCAGGGTGCTGGAGAGGTACTCCGCCGGGGTCATCTGGCAGGCCACGAACTGGCGCCAGATCAGCTCGTAGAGGCGTTCGGCGTCGCGCTCCATGCCGGCCAGGTCCGTGGCACGCCGTCCCACCTCGGAGGGGCGAATGGCCTCGTGGGCCTCCTGAGCGCCCTCCTTGCTGGAGTAGCCGTTGGGGGCCTCGGGCAGGTAGCGCGGCCCGAACTCCTCGCCGATGAAGTCGCGCACGCTCTCCACCGCGTCCTTCGAGAGGTTGGTGGAGTCGGTACGCATATAGGTGATGTAGCCCGCCTCGTAGAGGCGCTGGGCCAGCATCATGGTCTTCTTCACCGAGAAGCCGAGCCGGCCGCTGGCGGCCTGCTGCAGGGTCGAGGTGATAAAGGGCGCGTTTGGCTTGGAACGGGTGGGCTTGTCTTCCCGGGAGGTGATGGCCAGGGAAGCCTCGCGCAGCGCGGCGATGCGCTCCAGGGTCTCGGCCTCGGAGGTGGGCCGGAAAGCCTTGCCGTTCTGGCGCACCAGCTCGAAACGTACCGGCTCGCCGGCGTCCGCGACCAGGTCGGCGTGGACGTCCCAGAACTCCTCGGGCACGAAGGCGCGGATCTCGCGCTCCCGCTCGACGATCAGGCGCATGGCCACCGACTGCACCCGCCCCGCCGAGAGGCCGCGGGCGACCTTGGCCCAGAGCAGCGGCGAGAGCATGAAGCCGACCACTCGATCCAGGAAGCGCCGAGCCTGCTGGGCCTCGACCCGGGGAATGTTGAGGGTGCCGGGCTCCTTGAAGGCCTCCCGGATGGCATTCTTGGTGATCTCGTTGAACACCACCCGCTTGTAGCGGGTTTCGTCACCGCCGATGGTCTCGCGCAGGTGCCAGGCGATTGCCTCCCCCTCGCGGTCAAGGTCGGTGGCAAGATAGACGGCGTCGGCCTTCTCGGCGAGCTTCTTGAGCTCGGCCACCACCTTCTCCTTGCCGGGCAGGATCTCGTAGTTGGCCTGCCAGCCGTGCTCGGGGTCGATCCCCATGCGGCGGATCAGCTGCTCCTGGGACTTGCGCTTGCGGTACTCGGCCTTCTCCTCCGGCGACATCTTGCGGGTGGCCGCCGCCTGGCGCGCACGCTCCTTGGGGTCCGAGGCCGCCTTGCCCGAGCCGCTGGTCGGCAGGTCACGAATATGCCCCACGCTGGACTTCACGATGAAGTCGCTGCCGAGATACTTGTTGATCGTCTTGGCCTTGGCCGGCGACTCGACGATGACCAGTGACTTGCCCATAGTGCTCCACTGAAAGTGCACGGCGCGGGCCACAAGCCCACGCCTGACGATGCCATACCGCCCTGACACGGCGGCGAAAAATGCGCCTACCCTAACCCAGCGCAGAACATCGCGCCAGTCGCAGCCGCAGCGGAGTGCCCCTTGACCCTAGACTGCTCCGAGCCGCCAGCGCAAGGCCCACAAACGGCGGCGCCCCCGCTGCCTGTGGCAGCGGGGGCGCGTTCGGGAAAGCCTCGCGGCTAGCGCTTGCGACCGCCTCCCGCCGGCTTGCGCCGCGGGGCCGTGGCGCGCCGGCGCGGGGCTGCCGACGAGGTAGTTCCCTTCTCCGCGGGCTCAGCGGGCGCGTCTGCCTTGGCGTCGGGCTCGGCCTTGGCAGCGGGCTCGGCCTTGGCGTCGGGCTCGGCCTCTGCCTTAGCGTCGGGTTCGGCCTTGGCAGCGGGCTCGGCCTCTGCCTTGGCGTCGGGTTTGGCCTTGGCAGCGGGCTCGGCTTCTACCTTGGCATCCGCGGCAGGCTGGGACTCCATCAGCCCCTCCAGGCCGCTGAACGCCAGGCGCTGGGCCTCGGCCTGGCTGCCGATCCACTCCTCGGCCTCGGCGCGGGCCTGGGCCTCGATGATCGGCGCCTGGTCGATGGCCTGCTCGAAGAGGTCGCGGACCTGCACCAGACGCTCCCGGGAGCGCTCGGAGAGCTCGGAGAGCTCGCCGCTGGCGGCCAGCACGTGCTCGATATGCTCGAGGTGCCTGGCGATCTGCTCGGCGCGCTGCCCCTCGAGCAGCTCGGGCAGCGCCTCGATGGCCCCCTCCCGATCCAGCTTGAGAATGAAGAACTGCTCACGCATCAGGGCCTTGAAGTCGGCCACGGAGAGCTCGGACTCCAGCTCCGCGTGGGTCGCCCGCAGACGCTTGAAGTTGCGCTCGTCGGTGGAGGTCGCCCCGCCCAGCACATAGATGAGGGCGCGAATGACCGCCTCGTGGCTACCGCCCTCGGCGATGCGCTCCCGCAGCTCCGTCTGGCGCCGCTCGATGAAGCGACGATGCTCCGGCTCGGCGCCGGGACGGCGGCGATGCACGTGGGCGTCACCGCCCAGGCCCACCAGGGACTGCAGCAGCGGCTGGCCGTAGACATCCAGGAAGAGGCGCTCGGTGGCGCCGTCGCGCAGGTCGCGCCAGGCGTTCAGGGTGCCGGTGATCTGGCTGGAGGCGATGGACTCCAGCACCCGGAAGAGGTTGTCCTCGTCCAGAGCGTGGCGGTCCCGGCGAATCTTCTCGGCCAGCACCGGGATGGAGGCCATCAGCGGGTTGCGGTCGGAGAAGAGGCGATAGCCCAGGCGATTGGGATGCATGCGGCGCATCCAGTGGGCCGACTCGGGGGTGGCCATGGCGCGCAGCCAGGGCTGCATGAAGAGCCGGTAGAGCCCCAGGTTGATCTCCGAGATCCGCGCCACGGTGGCGAAGCGGGTGTCATCCTCGGGATTGTGCTGGACCACCCGGTCGAGCTCCTCGATGGTGCGGGGCTGGAACTCCAGCAGGTAGTCGCGCTCGATCAGCTCGGAGTCGTCTCGCTCGACCGCCTCGGAAACGGTGGTCTCATAGAGGCCCGGGGGCAGCACATCGATGTAGTCCATGTTGGCGGTGAACTCGGTGTGCTCCTTGCGGGAGACGCTGCCCGAGACGAAGATCCCCAGGTGGCCGGTGCTGTCATGGACGCAGTAGACGATGGTCTGCTCGTTGGCGATTACGTCCTGGGTGCCCTCGTAGAGGTCGCGCACCCAGCCCAGCGCCTGGGGCGGCGGCGTGATGTCGTCGCCCCAGGAGCAGAACACCACCACCGGGGAGCGCACGTTGCGCAGGTCGATACGACGACCGTCGGAGGTGACCATCTGGGCGGTGGAGAGGCGATTGCCGACGAAGAGGTTGTCAACGATGTACTGGATCTCCTCGCCGCCCAGCACCACATGGCCGCCCCACCAGCGTTCGAACTCCAGGTAGCGCTCCGCCTCGGTATCGACGTTGGCGTAGAGGCGGTACTGCTTGGTCCAGTAGGTGTTGGCCGGGTTGAGGTTCTCGAAGTTCTGCACCAGCCAGGCACCGTCGAACTGGCCGGCACCCAGGTCGCTGAACAGGGAGGTCATCCAGCTGCCGCCGGTCATGCCGCCGGTGTAACGCATGGGCGCCTGGCCGCGCACGCCGGCCCAGTAGGAGAGCGGCGAGCCGGCGATCAGGATGGGGCCGAACAGGTCGGGCTCCAGGGAGGCCGCCATCATGATCTGCCAGCCCGCCTGGCAGTTGCCCACTACCATGGGCTTCTCGGCGTCGCTCTCGGCGTGGCGCTCGTTGACCAGGCGCAGGAAGGCGACCTCCGCCTCCACCACGTCCTCGACGGTCTGCCCGGGCTCGGGATAGGGCAGGAAGCCGATGAAGTAGCAGGGGTGGCCGGCACGCAGGGCCACCCCGATCTCGCTGTCGGGCTTGAAGCCGCCGATGCCCGGGCCGTGGCCGGCGCGGGGGTCGACCACCACGAAGGGGCGCATCTGGGGATCGGTGGGATAGCCCTTCGGGGGCAGGATCCGCAGCAGCTCATAGTTGACCGGCCGCGGCAGCTCGCGGCCATCCATCAGCACCTCGGCATCGAAGCCCAGCACGCTGGGGCGGGTCTGTTCGATATGTTCCAGATACTGGTTGCCGCGAACGCGCATCACGTCCAGATAGAGCACGCTGCGCTCGAAGGCGTCCAGCCAGTAGCGGCCGGCGGCTCGGCCGAACCCGAAGGGGTCCAGCAGGGACAGCGCAGCGGCCGGGGGAGTCGGCATGGGAAGGTTCATTGCGAGCTCCTGGCATTGCGGTCAGGGGAAGAAGTGGGGCGTTGTCGCGTCGTCATGGCGACATTTGCTGCAATGCAATATAACGCAGTTTAGCCGCCGCGGCGAGTGAAAACTGCGTGACAGCCGGGCTCAGGCCGGCCGCAGCGGGGCCATCATGGCGGCCGCCCGTTCGGCGCCGAGCAGCTCCGTGAGGCCGCGCCGCGCGCGGCGCTGCGCCTCCTCCCGGCTGCGCCCCCAGGCCAGCAGGCGGGCTTCGCCATCCTCGACCCCGGCGCGATCCAGGCGCAGGCCGGGGCCCCCCGAGAGCCCGACATCGGGAGGCGGGAAGCAGCGCCACTGCAGGGCATGGCCCCGGGGCGCCAGGGCGGCCTGGCGGTCGCGCAGGCGGTCGCCACAGGCCAGGCGCAGCTGGGCCACCGCCACATCCAGCCCGGTCAGGGCCTCGTCCAGGGCCTCCCAGCCGGTGAGCCCCGGCCGCATGTCGCTGAACCCGAGGCGGTTGCCCTGGACGCTGAAGCCCAGGGTCACCAGGCCGCAGAGCTCCAGCCCGGCAAGCCCCTGGCTCGCCAGCTGGCCCAGGTAGGCGCGCTGCTCCGGAGTCAGCCAGGGCACCGGCGCGCGCATCAGCGCCGGGGTCAGGGGCTCACGCACGGCGAGCCAGCGCACCCGGCCCAGGCGGTCGCGGAGCACCGCCAGCTCGACGCGTCGGCCGGGCGCCTCGGGCTCCGCCAGGGGCACCCCGGCCTCGCGCAGCAGCGTGCGGATGGCGCCACCGTCATGCATCGCCTCGACCAGCGCCACCCGCGGCCCGAGGAAGGCGAGGTCGGTGCCCCGACAGGCGCGGGCCAGGGCCAGCTGGCGCGCCGGGGAGGCCTCGCCGGGATGCAGCAGCGAACAGCCCGCCACCAGCGCCCGCGCCACCAGCGCCTCGGGAGGCTCGTCATCCACGGCGGCGCTCAGGCAGGGCATCCCGAGCTCCGTGGCCGCCTGGCGTACCCGAAGGCCGCCGGGGCCGGTGGCGGCCAGGGCGACCCTGGCCGCGGCGACGGGCGGGGCGGTTGGCGTCTGCAGTGTCATGGCGACCCTCTTCCGTGGTGGCCCGGGCGCCCGGGATGGCCTACCCGAGCCCGGCAGTGCTAGCATGAATATCGAATCGACAGGAGGCCGGCGGCACCCTCCGGCAAGCGCCCATGACCACTCCCAAGCTGCTCAACAAGCTGACCTTTCGCCAGCTGCAGGTCTTCCAGGCGGTCCACGACCAGCACTCCTATTCCCGTGCGGCCGAGGAGCTGGGGCTCACCCAGCCCGCGGTCAGCGCTCAGATCCGCCAGCTGGAGCAGGCCCTGGGCCAGCCGCTCTTCAAGTATGCCGGCAAGACCCTGCACGTGCTGCCGGCGGCGGACGCCCTGGCGGCCTCGGTGCGCGCCATCTTCGGCCAGGTCTCGCGGCTGCAGATGGCGCTCTCCGACATGTCGGGCACCATCCGCGGCGAGCTCAACCTGGCGGCGGTCTCCACCGCCCAGTATGTGGTGCCCTTCCTGCTGGCCCGCTTTCGCGCCCACTACCCCAACGTCCAGGTACGCCTCAAGGTGTGCAACCGCAGCCAGGCCCTGGAGCGACTCGCCGAGCGGCGCGATGACCTGGTGATCATGGCGCGGGTCCCCGAGGACCGGGAGCTGGTGTTCATGCCGATCCTCGACAACGAGATGATCCCGCTGGTGTGGCCCGGCCACCCCCTGCTGCAGGCCGCGGACCCGACCCTGGAGGACTTCGCCCGCCACTATGTGCTGATGCGTGAGCCGGGTTCCGGGGTGCGCAGCGCCTTCGAGGAGCTGGCTGCCGAGCAGGATGTCGGCCTCTCCCACCGTATAGAACTCGGTACCAACGAGGCGGTCAAGCAGGGGGTCATGGCCCAGCTCGGCGTGGCCGTGCTGCCACGCCTCGCCGTGCGCCTGGAGCTTGCGGCCGGGCTGCTCGAGGAGCTGGTCCTCCCCGGCTTCCCGCTGCGCCACTCCTGGTGCACCGTCTACCCCCGGGAGCGCTTCCCGACACCCGTCACCGAGCTCTTCCTGCGCTTCGTCCGCGAGCACCTGGCGGAGTTCCACGCCCACTTCCAGGCTCCGCCCCGCCCGCTGCCCAACCACGGCGTCGAGTGCCTGCCGCTGGCGACCTGAGCCAGGTCATGGCCGGGCCAGATGGTCCCCCGGGACGATGCCGCGGCCCTGCGACTATGGTAGATTGGGCGCCTGCAACCCAGTAACCATCAGCCCGCCTCCGGCGGCCGGCGCCTCTGCCCAAGGCGAGCGCCCGCCCCGCAGGCCGGGCCGAGCGAAGGGGCTCACCCTCCATGAGCGACAAGACTTCCAGGCACGTTCCCAGCGGCGAGAAGTTCCGCACCGAGCACGGCTTCGCCGCCATCAAGGACGGCATCAAGCAGCGTCAGCAGCAGGACGAGGGCGGCGGGGTCAGCGGCCGCAAGCCCAAGTGGCTGCGCGCCCAGATCCCCGGCGGCGAGCGCTTCGAGGCCGTCAAGCGCAACGTCAGCGAGCACCGCCTGAGCACCGTCTGTGCCGAGTCCCACTGCCCCAACATGGGGGAGTGCTGGAGCAACGGCACCGCCACCATCATGCTGATGGGCTCGGTCTGCACCCGCGCCTGCCGCTTCTGCGCCGTGGATACCGGCAACCCCGGAGGCTGGCTCGACGCCGAGGAGCCGGCCAACACCGCCAAGTCCGTGGAGCTGATGGGGCTGCGCTACGTGGTGCTCACCTCGGTGGACCGCGACGACCTGGATGACGGCGGGGCCGGCCACTACGCCGCCTGCATCCGCGCCATCAAGGCGAACACCCCCGACGTGGTGGTCGAGGCGCTGACCCCGGACTTCGACGGCGTGCACGAGGCCATCGAGGCAGTAGTGGACTCGGGCCTGGAGGTGTTCGCCCAGAACGTCGAGACCGTGGAACGCCTGACCCGCCGGGTGCGCGACCCCCGCGCCGGCTACCGCAAGACCCTGGACGTGCTGGCCCATGCCAAGCGCCACAACCCCGAGGTGCTCACCAAGACCAGCCTGATGCTGGGCCTGGGCGAGACCGACGAGGAGATCCTTGCCACCTTCGACGACCTGCGCGAGATCGGCGTGGATATCGTCACCCTGGGCCAGTACCTGCGCCCCACCCGCAACCACCTGCCGGTGGAGCGCTGGGTCTCCCCGGAGGAGTTCGAACGCTTCCGCCGGATCGGCCTGGAGAAGGGCTTCATGGAGGTGGCCGCCGGCCCCCTGGTGCGCTCCAGCTACCGGGCCGACCGGGTCTTCGAGAAGAACAACCTGGGCCTCGCCGCCCCGGCGGAGGTACCCGGCCAGGCGCCCGACCCCAACCGCATCGATGCGGTCAACGTCGGCTGAGAAGCTCCCGTCCCAACTCCCGCGCCAGGTAGTCGGCCAGGCGCTCCCCCACCGCCTCGACGCCCGGACAGCCGTCGGCCAGGTCCGCCAGGCGCGCCATCGCCATGCCGGCATAGCCGCAGGGGTTGATGCGTGCAAAGGGGGTGAGATCGCCGTCGACGTTGAGGGCCACCCCGTGAAAGCTGCCGCCGCGGCGGATGCGCAGGCCCAGGGAGGCGATCTTCGCCTCCCCCGCCGGGGTCTGCACATAGACCCCCGGCGCATCGGGGCGCGCCCGGGCCGCGACGCCATATTCCGCCAGCAGGGCGATCACCGCGTTCTCCAGGGCGCTCACCAGGTCGCGCACGCCCAGGCGGGCGCGGCGCACGTCGATCAGCGGGTAGAGCACCACCTGGCCGGGGCCGTGATAGGTCACCTGGCCGCCACGATCGGTCTGCACCACCGGAATGTCACCCGGCATCAGCAGGTGCTCGGGCTTGCCCGCCTGCCCCTGGGTGAAGACCGGGTCGTGCTCCACCAGCCAGAACTGGTCCGGGGTGGCCGCATCGCGGCTGGCGGTCAGGTCGCGCATCGCCTGCCAGACGGGCTCGTAGGGGCGCCGACCCAGCCGGTGCAGTTCGATGGGGGGCAGCGGCGAAGGCAGCTCGGAGGGGGCGGCGGCCATCACACCACCATGTGCACGCGGCCGGTGGCCTTGAGCTCGACGAACAGCGCCTCGAGCTGGGCCTCACCGGTGGCGCGGATGGTCAGCCGCACCGACTGGAAGCGACCGTTGCGGCTGTCGACCACCTCCATGCGGGAGGCATCGAAGTCGGGGGCGTGGCGGGTGACGATCTGGCACACCATCGCCGGAAAATCCTCCGCCGCATCGCCCACCACCTTGAGGGGGTAGCGACACGGGAAGGTGATCTTCGGCGGCTTGCCGGAGGCCGGACGGCTCGGCCGGCGCAGATCGCGAAGGGACTTGTCGGACATGGGCACTCCAGTGGGTTGCGTATGGTGGCATTTTACGCAACCCGCCGGAGAGAGGCCACCGGGCCGGCTAGCCGAACCAGCCGCCGATCAGGTTGGAGAAGAAGCGACGCACCTGGTCGAACAGCTTCTTGACGAAGCCCCCCTCCTCCACCGCCTCGAGGGCGACCAGGGGCTGCTCGCCCACCACCTCCTCGCCCAGGCGCACCTCCAGGGTGCCGACCCGCTGGCCCGCCTCGATGGGCGCGGCCAGGTCGGCCTGGATATCCAGCTGGGCGGTCAGCTCCTCGTTACGGGCCCGGGGCACGGTCATCACCACGTCCCGGTCGACGCCCACCGGCAGCTGGTTGCTGGCACCGCCCCAGACGCGCGGGGTGTTGAGCACCGTGCCGCCGTCATAGAGCTTGAGGGTCTCGAAGTAGCGGAAGCCGTAGCTGAGCAGCTTCTGGGTCTCCTGAGCCCGGGCCTCCTCGGAGCTGGTGCCCATCACCACCGAGACCAGGCGCATGTCGTCGCGCTTGGCGGAGGCCACCAGGCCATAGCCGGCCTCGGTGGTCCAGCCGGTCTTCAGGCCGTCCACGGTGGGGTCGCGCCACAGCAGGCGATTGCGGTTGGGCTGGCGAATATCGTTGTAGGTGAAGTACTTCTCGGCGTAGATCGCGTAGTGCTCGGGGTAGTCGTTGATGATGTAGCGGGAGAGCAGCGCCATGTCCCGTGCCGAGGAGTAGTGGTTGTCGCCGGGCAGCCCGGTGGCGTTCTGGAAGTTGGTGTTGTGCAGCCCCAGGCGGGTGGCGTGCTGGTTCATCATGTCGGCGAAGGGCGCCTCGCCCCCGGCCAGGTGCTCGGCCACCGCCACGCTGGCGTCGTTGCCGGAGGCGATGATGATCCCGTAGAGCAGGTCGCGGATGGCGACCTGGGTGTCCACCTCGATGAACATCTTGGAACCCCCCGTGCGCCAGGCGTTCTCGCTCACCCGCACCATGTCGTTCAGGCTGATGTTGCCGCGGTCCAGCTCGCGCTCGACCAGGTAGGCGGTCATCAGCTTGGTCAGGCTGGCCGGCGGCAGCCGCTCATCGGCGTTGTGCTCGACGATCACCCGGCCGCTGTCGGCATCCATCAGGATCCAGGCGCTGGCCGCCAGCTGGGGCGGCGACGGGATCATGGTCTGCGGCTGAGGCTGGGGCACCGGCACGCTCTGGGCCGAGGCCAGGGTGGAGACCAGCAGCAGGCAGGCCAGCAGCATCGGCAACAGCCGCAGGCGTTTGAAGGAAAGCTCTTTCATGGGGGCGAATCTCACCAACGATCATCAGGGGGAAAGGGACGGCGCTCAGTCAGCGCCGTTGACGATAAAGCTCTGCTCGAAGCCGGCACGGCGCAGCTCGCCCCGCACGGGGTCGATCTGGTCGGCACCGGCCAGGGGACCGACCTGCACCCGATGCACGCCGGTCGAGGTGTCCACCCGCACCGGGCGGGAGAGCTCGGCCTGGAGCCTGGCCTGCAACGCCTGGGCGCTCTCGGCGGAGCCCAGGGCGGCGATCTGCAGGTAGAT
>Ga0209075_1001584_pt1 | contig 21295 bp, 17 predicted proteins | sample Stecom2011_FD_187523 | JGI IMG/M metagenome (GOLD analysis project Ga0209075, IMG submission 187523) | Agricultural soil microbial communities from Utah to study Nitrogen management - Steer compost 2011 (SPAdes) (version 2) | ecosystem: Environmental > Terrestrial > Soil > Agricultural land...
TAAGCTAATAACCTGAGGTTATTATGCTGCAAGATTATATGACGTGTTGTCAATTATCGTTTGTGACCAGAGATTAACGAGACTCACCACATGGCTCGACATGCTTATACTAATTAATTACAGTTGCTGTCAAATCCAGGTCAGCCCCATTATAAATTAGTAGAACAAAGTTACGGAATTTTAAAGAATTTACAATACAGCAAAGGAAATTAAATAGAACTTATTTTTATCTATCGATTTTCTCTGAAATTAGCACTTCATTCTTAACTTTGAGACGTGGATGAAAGAAAGACATATTTTGTAGACGTAATTCTACCTGTTCCTATCAATAACGCTTTTACATATCGTGTTCCATTTGAAATGAACGAGCATGTAAAGACAGGAGTAAGGGTCGTTGTCCCATTTGGAAGGTCTAAACTACAAACAGGGATTGTAGTGCGTGTGCATGAAGAAGTTCCTAAAGATTATCAATCGAAATATGTTGAAGCGGTATTGGATGAATATCCAATCATTACTGGAAAGCAATTCAAATTATGGAATTGGATTTCAGAATATTACATGGCGCCACTAGGTGATGTTATGAATGCTGCTTTGCCTTCAAACTTTAAATTGGGGAGTGAAACTAAAGTCTTGCTTCATCCTGAGTACGAAGGAAACCTAGAGATGCTTACAGATAAAGAATATCAAGTTTATGAAGCACTTGAAATTCAAACTGAATTGGATTTAAAGGAGATTTCTGAAATTCTAGGAATCAAAACAATACAGCCTGTAATTAAAGCCCTCATTGAAAAACGAGTGGTGATTACCCAAGAAGACCTCAAACAAAAATATGCCCCAAAAACTCAACTCTTTGTTGAATTAGCTAAAGAATACCAATCAGAAGAGCAGTTAAAGGCTTTGATTGATGTTTTAAGTGAGGGAAAACGCAAGCAGAAACAATTGGACGCCTTGTTGACCTATATGCAGATGGGAGGGTTTAAAAAAGGCGTTTCTATTCCCATTCTAAGATCGGAAGTGGTGGAGAAAGGAGCTTCTGCTTCATCTTTGAATACACTAGATAAAGAAGGCATCCTACAGATTAAGCGCATGGAAATCTCTCGTTTAACTGAAAGGGATGAGGCAGATTCAGCTTTTAAGGAGTTGTCTGCCGACCAACAAAAGGCTTTGGATGAAGTTCGAGCGTCCTTTGTGGACAAAGATGTTACGCTTTTGCATGGGGTAACGGGTTCTGGAAAAACGGAAATTTATGTTGAACTGATTCAGGAGCAACTCGATAAAGGAAAACAGGTCTTGTTCTTGTTGCCCGAAATTGCATTAACAACCCAACTTATTCAACGTTTACAACGTTATTTTGGAGATAAAATTGGGGTTTATCATTCGCGATTTAATCAAAATGAACGTGTTGAAATTTGGAATGCTTTGTTGCACAATGACACCACGAAGTTTCAGATTGTTTTGGGAGCAAGAAGTGCCGTGTTTCTGCCTTTCAGGAACTTAGGATTGATTATCGTTGATGAGGAACATGAGTCTTCATTCAAACAGTATGACCCAAGTCCTCGCTACAATGGGCGTGATACAGCAATTGTGCTGCGTGCTTTTCATGATGCGAAAGTATTGTTGGGTTCTGCAACTCCTGCGATGGAGACATATTTCAATGCTGAAGATGGCAAATATGGTCTGGTTAAATTGGACAAACGATTTGGTGACTTGCAAATGCCTGAGATTTTTACAGCGAATATCAAGAAAGAAAAAATGCAGAAAACCATGCAGTCAGATTTTTCTGGCTTCTTGGTTGAACACATGAAAAAAGCTTTAGATAACAAGGAGCAAATCATTCTTTTTCAGAATAGAAGGGGGTATAATCCAGTGTGGGCTTGTGAAGTTTGTGGATGGAATCCGCATTGTAAAAACTGTGATGTTTCATTGACTTTCCATAAGCACAGCAACATTCTGAAATGCCATTATTGTAGTTATTTCACTCCTCCAGTTGGGGCTTGTCCGAAGTGCCAGAGTAACCGATTGAAAATGATTGGTTTTGGAACAGAGAAAATTGAAGATGAATTGTCAATAATCTTACCTGGTGTGCGTGTTCAGCGATTAGATTTAGATACAACTCGTCAAAAAAACAGTTATGAAAACATTCTGAATGACTTCGATGAGCGTAAAATCGATATTCTTGTTGGAACACAAATGGTTACCAAAGGATTGGATTTTGATAATGTGAGTCTTGTGGGAATTCTAGATGCAGACATGATGCTGAATCGTCCCGATTTTCGTGCTTTTGAACGCAGTTATCAGTTAATGTCACAAGTAGCAGGGAGAGCAGGAAGAAAAACCAAACGAGGCACAGTGGTGATTCAGACTTATGATCCAGACCATTGGATAATTCAACATGTTATCAATCATGATTATATGGGAATGTATAAGAATGAACTGATTGAACGCAAGAATTACTTCTATCCACCCTTTTATAAAATGATTAATTTGACGCTTAAGCACCGTGATCCAAACAAATTAGACATGATGGCTGCAGATTTAGCTGATCGCATGAAAGAAGTGTTTGGAAGTCGTGTGTTAGGTCCAGAATTTCCTGTAGTGAAAAGAATACAAAACAGTTATCTCAAGGTAATTAGACTGAAGGTAGAGAGGGATGCTTCAAATAAGAAAGTGAAGACGCTATTGCAAAAGAAGATTGATGATTTTTATAGTGTAGCGTATAATAAGTCGGTGAGACTAGTGGTTGATGTTGATCCTTTGTAGTGTTTGTCTAGAAAATATTTATGAAGATTTCTCGTCGTCCGGAATTCTAGGGACTCTAGTCTGTCATTCTTAACAATCCGGTAAAACTTAGTTTTATAGAAATGGAAGAATCACTTCAATTTGAATCATATCTTAAAATCGATAAAGCCTTTTCTTTTCAAATCTTCTTCAACATCAATATCTGACTTTTCCTTCAGTAAGAAATAGCTCATTTTTGCTGCTTTTATTTTAGTGATTGTGTCTTTTAAAACACTGTTTGTGCTCCAGGTGATATTCTGAAATAGAGTGGGAGTAACTTCCTCTGTTCCAATTAGATAATAGCCTCCATCTAAAGCTGGTCCTAAAGCAATATTGTGGTTTTCTAATTGCTGAAATGCGGTATGAATATCTTTTGAATTGATTTCTGCACAGTCTGAACCAATGAGAACAATCTTATCATAACCTTGTTGCAGAACTTCCTGAATCGCATTGTTCATTCGTTCGCCTAAATCGCCATTGCTTTGAATTCTGAAATAGCTTGTTGGACTCACCCAGCGTTGATTTTCAGTAAGATCATCTGTTGAATAAATAAATCTGTCAGCTTCAACTTCTTTAGAAAATTGAGCTGTGTAGTCCAAAAGTTGAATGTAAATACTTAGTGCTTTTTCATCTCCAAGTGTTGCAGCCAATCTGGTTTTACACTTCCCCAGAATTGGATTTTTAGTCATAATAATAAGGGCGTTTTTGGAGTTCATTCTTGTTAAAGTGTTTGTTTTGTTATAAACAAGTAAGTCGTTGATATTTAAAAGTATGCTATTATCATTTTAAGCAATAGTTCCTTGACAACTTGAACCTGCTCCAGCAGTACAACCATAGCAATGTTGACCTATCAGAATATTTCTTTTCAAGAGTTCTTCTTTGTTGAATTCACTTACATGTTGACGATTTCCCTGTACTTTGAGCTGTAACATTTGATTGAAGTCACAATCGTACAAATAACCTTCCCAGTCTACCGAAATAGTGTCTTTACACATAACATTATCCGCTGCTACTGGATTATAGGCATTGATTAAGGTTTCCATATAACTTTCATACTTATTCGCGGCTAAAAGGAAGTCTAAATACCTTGAAATGGGAAGATTTGTGATGGTATACAACAAATTGAACTCAATATCCCAATCTGCTTTTAACCTGACTTTGTAATCTTGTTCTAATGCAGACTGATCAGGAGGTAAACTAGCACCACCAGGATTAAAAACTAAATGCAGGTTTAGTTCTGTATTTTCCTTTCCATAACCCAATTTATTGAGTTCAAGTAAAGCTTCAATTGAGCGGTTGAAAACACCACTACCTCTTTGTTTATCTACGTTTTCTTTTGTGTAGCATGGCATAGAAGCAATGACTTCGATTTTATGTTTTTTGAAGAATTCAGGATAAGTTCTATAATGCTTGTTCGATACTAAAATGGTCAAGTTACTGCGAACGATTGTCTGAACCTTTCTTTTGGTTAATTCCTCCACCAACCACAGGAAATTAGGATTCATTTCTGGAGCACCACCAGTTAAATCGACTGTTTGTACATCTGTTTGATCAATGATACTGAGAATTTGCTCCATTGTTTCCTTGGTCATGATTTCCTTTCGGTCAGGACCAGCATCAACGTGACAATGTTCACAGGTTAAATCACACATATAACCTAAATTCAACTGTAGAATATTGATTGTTCTCGCTTTTAAAGGGAATTGATTGTGTTCTTTCAATTTGTCAATAAAACGCGTTCCAACCAATCGGCTGTTTTCCAGCAGTTCAATTTGATTTCCAGCCTTAGAAAGGTAGCTTTTCCTGCGTTTTAGAGAAAGTAGTTTCTCTTTTTTTGGTGTATCATTCATAGTTATCGATGTTCTTTCTAAAGGGATAAACATAAAAATAAGTAAATAGTTTATAAAAGGACCGTTTATTGGTCTTGGATAGAGTTAAAACTATGCTCCCGATAAGTAATCAGGATTAATGCATCTCTTCCGATGGATATCGGAATTAGCTTCTAAAAATCTCTATATCAAAGATTAGATGTTAGACCTTAGACTAAAAAGTTTATTGTCTAACATCTAATGACCAACTATTATGATAACCATAGAATTTTATTCTCATGTGAACCTATGGTACTTTTAGTCCATAGTGGTTCAGTTAATGGTTTCAGCTTGTTCTAGAGCTTCAAATCCGAATTGTGTAAAGTTATTATCTTTGGTTAAAACATAAATCATTGATGAGAATGTATTCTAAAACTTATTTATTAGCACTTTTTGTATTTATTCAATTCCTTAGTTCAAGTTTATTTGGACAAGGTGCTTTGCCTGAAAACTTTGATTCATGGGTTGAATCTAGTCGTCAAGATTGGAATATCCCTGGAATGGCAATAGGAATAGTAAAAGATGGGAAAGTTATTTATGCTAAAGGATTTGGCGAAAAGCGTCTGAATAGTGGAGAGGCTGTAGATGCAAATACGATATTTAGTATTGCTTCGGTAAGTAAAAACATGACTGCTGCGGCACTTGGGATTCTAGTAGACGAAGGAAAAATAAGTTGGGACGATAAGATCATTCAACATATTCCTTGGTTTCAATTGAAAGATCCATGGGTGACACAGGAGTTGACCATTCGCGATGCTTTGACGCACAGAGTAGGATTGGGTAGGATTCTAGGTAATAGGCTTCAATTCATGACTGAAAGTTCACGTGATAGCGTTTTATATAGAATGCGATACATGGAATTAGAAAAACCATTTAGGTCAGCTTTTGTGTACAACAACCTTATGTATTCATTGGTCGGACAAATCATCGAGCATGTTGATGGCCGCACTTGGGATGAGTTTCTAAAAGAGCGGCTTTTTACACCACTCGGAATGAACTCTGCAAGCACAAGTATTTCTGAAATTAGCGAGAGTGACAATCAAGCTTATCCACACCAAGAAATCGAGGGGAAAATTGTTTCCATACAACGCAGAAATTGGGACAATGCTGGTCCTGCGGGTGGAGTAAACGCATCGGTAAACGATTTGAATACGTGGATGCTGATGCAATTGGGAACACCAGGCGCTTATAATGGAAATACAATCATCAGTAAAGAACAAATGAATGAAATCCATAAACCCCAAATGATACGCGCTAACAAAGACGCATTGTCGCCACAAGCAAGTTATGGTTTCGGTTGGAGCATCACTGATTATAAAGGAAAACGTGTAATTACACATGGTGGAGCAACAGATGGATTCAATACAGCCATGTATCTTTTACCTGAATTAGAATTAGGAATTATCGTCGTGGGAAACACCTTTAATTCTTTAGGAAATGCCCTAGCTTACCAAGTTATGGATGCCTATTTAGGAACAAGCGACATCAATTGGAGTGAACGCTATTTAAAATCTCATAAAAGCACTTATGAACGGGCTATGAAGGCACGCGATGAAATTCATAATGCAAGAATAAAGAAAACTAAGCCTAGCCTAGGTTTGGAAGCTTATGTTGGAACATATTTTTCTAAGGGATATGGAAAAGTAGAAGTAAAGAAGGAAGGAAAAGACTTAATATTGCATTTTTGGGATACAGAAGGATTGGAAGCTCAACTTGAGCATTGGCACTACGATACATTTAGAGCAATTTGGAAAAACCCAGCTCAACGTGAAGAATTTATGCAGTTTCATTTGAACAAAGAAGGTGTTGTTGAAGCATTGGATTTTGAATTTGCTTTGCGACCAATGCTGCTACAAGTAGGAGCGTATCCTTCGAATTACATGCATACGGAGCGGTTTATGAAACAGTAGGAAGGGAAGAAAAAAATCTATTTTTCATATTCGAAAACAGTAAATATTTCATAAATATAGTGTTGACTCTTTAAAGCGTAGCCTTTATTTTGAATATGATTGTTAAAGTCAGTTGACGCATCAGATTGTAGATAAATAAAGTGATTCTTAGGGTTTAAATCTATTTCTTCAATGGCGTAAAGACCATAAATATTTTGCTTCCTCAAGGATTCGTCAATATTTTTATAAATGTCTTCAGTGTGGTACTTTTTAAACAGTTCTATGTCGTAATAATAGACAAAATCCAAAATAAAGCTTTTGGGAGATATAATTATTTCTGTATCCTTTTTTTGAAGGGACTTTACTAACTCAACAGCTTCTTTTACATTCCTTTTATTTGAAATATTGGGCCTTACGGTAGCAATAAAGAGAACACAAATAATTAAAGGAATAATGTAATTAAACTTTGGTTTTTGAATTAGATAATCAACGCATATGGCAACCAATAAACTAAATGCTATTGCAGCAGGCATCAGGTAACGGTCTAAAAACATTGGAACAACAAAAGAAATGCTGAACATGAAGAAGAAGATAAATAGAAACCAGAATGCGATTAGTTTTTGTGCAATTTTAGACGGTTTTGTTTTAAACTGAAGAAAGTATTTAACCATTGCTGCTACAAGGACAAGAATTACCATGACAGCAACAACGGGAGCATTTGTAAACTTCCACAACATGTTGTAAACATCTACAATTCCAGAAGGTTTTGATAACCAAGTTCCGTGTTCAGAAGAATCCAAAAGTCGATTGAAAACCACGAAAATATTGGGAATGTACAGGATCGTAATGATTAGAATACTCATTAGAAGCGGTTTCCAGTATTTCTTAAGCAAGGATTGATTGAAAATCAAGAAAACAAATTGAGTTAGGAGAATAAAAAAACCAAAATAATGCAGGTAAATAATGAATGTATTGATTAGAATCAGCAGGATGAGCTCTTTTGTTAAGAGCTTTTTCGGCTTTTCTACCCCCTTTGAATTACTTGAATTGAATATTTCTAAGAAGTAATACATTGACATCACAGACAGCATTCCCAAAAGAGAGTAAACGCGTGCTTCATGTGCAAAAATGATGTGATAATTGGAAAAAATGAAGAATATACTCGCGTAGATTGCAACTCTGTTGTTTAAATGTTTAATTCCCAATTTATAAATAAACAAAACCGTGATACAACTGAATATCAAAGAAGGAAAGCGAACTGAGAATTCGGAAATTCCAAACCATTTAATCCAGAAATGCAATATGATCTCATAAAATGGTGGATTGTTTCCTGTAGAAAGCAATTGATAAATTGAACCTACATCCATCTGGGCATGGTAAACACTAAATGGTTCATCGCCACCAAGCGAATTAGAATCTAGGAATAAGCCTTTGATCAAAAAGTTGATAAGGATTAAAATAAAAACAGTTATCGTATTTTTCTTATTTCTTAGAAATGCCATTAAATCTAGATTCAAAATGAGGGAGCGCTTACAGTTCTATATGATGCACTTTTACTTACTTTAGAATACCTATAATTTGCATCCATATCTATTGTGAAAATAAGTTTTTTATCAACAGACTGACTTGGCTTTAAGTCAAGATTCCATTTTACTTCTCCTGTTTCACTATTAAACTTACCATTTGAAATATTTTCTATTTCAACTTCTGCTGATTTGGTCTGTGAAATTGGAACTTGGTCAACCATTTCAAATTGTATTGGAAATGAGTTGTTATTTTTTAATTCAAACTGATAAGCGAGTGTTGTTTTCTGTTTTTTTCCAAAGTTTGTTACCTTGAAGTATTTCTGATCAGCTATTTCTGTTCTTCTCATGAAAACACTATTGTCCTTTCCAATAGGGAGGAGTAGTGTGTCTCTCGATTCACTAAATTTAATTACTGATTTACCAATATTATTGCCTGCGAACATAATGTTTGCAATTCCATCAACAAAGCCAAATTCATTCCAACCAGTTACTTGGGCAACCAAATAGACTTCAGGGTCGATATTCGGAAAACCATAATAGTAGAAATTAGCAGGAAGATTTGCCGTCTGAATTGGAAATGTAAAAACAGTACTGTTTGATTTGATAGAATACTTGTTCTTTAATTCCCGCATCTTTAAAAATGATGGAACGGAAAGCTCTAGATAATCAACACCCTCTAATTTTTCAATCTGATTTTGTTGTTCTTTTAATTCGTTTGATGATTGAAAATTGTTTATTTGTCCGCCTCCTGCAAGAACCCAAGGTGACTTTGATACGGGTAATTCGGTTGGTAATTCAAGAGGGAAAGACGATGATAAGTTAATTGTGATATTCTCCCAATCTTCCCCTGTTTGACTCATAACTTTCGCAAGATATTTTATTTCTATTGCTTTTTCTGCTGAACTTTCAACAACAATTTCATAGGAAGGACTCCAGCCAATACCACCACAAACATACTGGATTTTAAAAGGCTCTTTTAATTTTCCATCCACCGACACTATTAATTTCAGAATGGCAGCATCTTCATTTTTTAGGTCAATATTCTCTAATTTTTTTTCTTGTTCAATACTCTTTTCAATTTCTCGAAGTTCTTTTTTAATTTGCAGTATTTTGTCCGAATAAAAAGCAGTCATTTTTTCAAGGTCTTCAACTTTTGAAACAAATCCTACTTCATTGTATTTAATTTCTATTAAAGCCATCTGTTTGTTGAGGTTTTCCTTTCTATCGAGCAATTGATGGAACTCTTCATTTGTCATTTTTCGCAGGATGGATTTATTGAGTACTGTCACTTCTTTATTGCTGACTTTAAGTGAATTTAGAACGATTTTTGAAGATAGGTTTTTAAATATTAATTCATTTATTCCTGGCTTTAGGTTATCCAATGAAATTCTAGTTACAAGAGCGCCAGAGTGGTAAATTGTTACACTTTCTACTTTGGTGTTAACATTTATCTCAGTTGCAATTACACTGCTTGATACTAAGAAAAATAAAAGCGTTACGATTAATAATCTTTTCATTGTTTTAAATTTTATTTGTCTTAATCAGGTTAATATTTTAAGAATGATTTTCCTAAGTGAAAGTAATGAAATAATGAAACAATGCAGTATATTTTCATTCTTATGGTGTTGTTAATTTATTGATTTTTGGTTGCAAGATCCAGATTCCAACAGGATAAAACCAAAGCATAAAGAACTCGCCTATAAAGTCAGCAAATACTACATCTCTTTGCAATTCAACTGTTTTTATTGTTTTGGCAATAAAATAAAATGTATAAAAGATACAGAAAATGGAAAATAAATGAAGAGGGAAAATTATAGCAAAAAGAAGAGCGATAAGTCCAAGGTTGGGGTTTGGATTCATAGATATAACATTCAATAGAATAAAACTAAAAATCAATATAAAGATTAAAATGTAAATAAAAGGGATAAAGAAGAATAGTTTGAATCTCTTAACTTTCAACTTTACATTCACAGGAATTTTATTTTGAAAACCCATTCCAATTGACCATAACCATCCAAACAAGGTCAATGTGGGGATTAAAATAATGAATGGAATGAAATTCATGAATTTAAACATCACGGTAGGATCCGGATTTATAGATGTAAACAATTGAAAAATAGTTGACAGCATCAGTATAATTTGAAAAACAAATGGAATTCCAAAAATTAAAAGAAATAATTGCCAATGCTTAGCTTTTAAGAATAATCGGGTCAGTTTCATTGCTATAATGTTGTTATTCGTTCGTATTCATATAAAATTAGATATATTTTTTAATTGCTCACCTCTACCTTATCTAATATTACACCGATCTCCATCGCAAAATGTAGCGGATCACTCGGCATGATGTGTTCTAGGGTATAATTATAGGTACCCGTTTCTTCATATCTCTTGTTGGTTTCAACAATATGTTCACTGTCCCAGATGTCATAACCTGCTTCACCAATATAATCACCATTGTCTTCTCGTACTTTTAAATCATATTCCTTAACAATTTCTTTCCCACTTGGACTCGTTTCAGTTACTTTCACTTTTGCAACTTGGTATTGATAGCCATTCGCAAAACGAAAAGACAAACTCATGTTATACGCAATGTTATTGTCTTCTATTGGGACTTTAAACTCTCGGAGATCCTTTTTAAGCCATTCTATATTAGGCGATAAATTTTGATGTTTCACATATACTCGCCCTTCGGGTTGACAAGCAAGCAGAACTAAAGTCATTATAATAAAAGGAAGTACATTTTTCATATTTGTAGTTTTTCTATTCATTAATCCTTTCGAATATAATTAGGTGTTTTGATTATCTAAATTAATAATAATTGGATTAAGCCAATATACAAAAGTTATGTAAAAAGAACGTAAATCGGGACACTGATTTTGTGAATAATCCCCCTGTTATTTACCTGTTTTTAAGTCTTTAAACTGAACTCCTTTTGGGAAGTTTGTAAAGTGTTTTTTGTTGAATTATTTAATCAGCCAATCTATTTTATCAGTTTTCATTTGATTGAAAAAATAACCTTATTCCCCTTTCAACTTCTTCTGCATTCGCTCTATATCTTCATAGAAATCAACTTTGTTTGTAGTGTCTTCAGGTAATCTATCGTATGCATTTTGATAAAAATCTAGGGCTTTTTCATAATTTTTCATTTGTTCTTCATATTCACCCATAAGTGAATAACCAATTGTGTTTTCAGGATATGTTTTAATGCACCATTCACTTAGCAACTTGACTTGATCCATTTGTTTTTTTTCTTGCGCAGCGTAAACGACCATGTAAAAATCGTCCTCCCTAACTTCTAACTTATTTCCATACAGCTTTTCTATTGTGGCATATCGCTCCATAAGGTAATTCACTTTATCTTCTATCTCGATAATTTTCATCAATTCATCTTCTGAAATAGGAGCGTAGGGTGAAAAAATAAATTCTATAGCAAAGGGAAGTGCTTTTGGGTAAATGGTGTAGTGCGTACCTTGATTTCCTTCCGTATTATAGAGCAGATAATTGAAGTTTTCGCTCTCAAGTGCTGAAAATTCTTCATTAAATTTATTTACAGACTGTTGATGACCAGATAAATCATTTTCTCCATAAGTTGTAAAATAAAAAATAGGTGTGGAAAGGTTTTGAATTTGAGTTTTCAAGGTGTCGTACATGTTTTCTCCATAATATGGACTTATCGCTATATATGCCGAAAACAATGGCGTATTATCTAAAAGGAAATGATTAACAAAACTGGCTGTATATGAATGTCCAATAAGGGCTCTGTAAGGACTTGTTCTGTACTCTTTATCAATGGTTGGAATAAGTTCCTTTTCAATGAAGTGTTTAAACCTTTCACCTTTTTCATTCAATAAACCTGATTTCCAACTATAGGAACAATCTTCCCATCTTTTAAATTCAGTACTGTCGGAGTTAAAATAGTTTTGACGGATGCTTACTACAATACATTCAGGTGTTTTATCGATATAAGCATAAAAATCAACTGTGCCATTGACAATCATTTGGGAGTATTCCCCATCTAGACAGTAAATAACAGGATAATTGAGCTCACTTTCTGAATAAGATTCAGGAATATGGATGTCGACAATGCGATCTTCTCCTAAAATACCGGAGTTGATTTTTAACTCAATACCAGTTTGAGAAAAAGTAAAAAAAGACATGAAAAGGGCAGTAAGCGCAGTAAGTGGTGTTTTCATTATTATTTTGAATAATTACTATATTAAAAATCAGTAGCTTAAATTGAAAGAAAATAAAGATTCTAAATCATAGTTAAATAAATTAACTACTTAACGATTAATTATTTAGGATAATTACCTCCGAATTTATTTTTACGGAGAAAAGAATAATGGTGTTTTATTAAAAACTCAGGTATACTTAAAAGTACACCCGATTATATATTAGGCATGAATTATTGTCCCAATACTTTAGCATCTACATAGAACACAGAATGAATATTAATATGATAATCTTGATTCATAACTTCATCGGTTATAGTGTTCAAGCGCAAAGTAAACTTGTCTGCTTTGATATACTCTTTTAGATCTGCACCGGTTAAATCCAATTTTAAAACTGAGGTATTGGCAGGAATACTTTCTTTCCAAGCAATTTTAACTTCATTCTGTCCTTCAGCTGAAATATAAATGTCAATTGATTCTAGAAAGCTGAAATCTGCATTTGAAGGAGAAGAGACTGTTAGGTTTAAGGTTGTTAAGATAATTTCTTCGATTAGGTCTTTTCGTGTGTCATTTACTTCAAAAGTTGATTCAGAGTTGGTTTCAACATCTGGTGTTAAAACATCAAATGGTAGATTCATCCCTGTAGATGAAGGGATTACTGCTGTTTCATCAATAATAACATTGAACTGTGTTAACTTGTCTATTTTTTTACATCCTAATAAAGTGAAAAGGAGAGCTATATGCTAAAATTTGTAATTTCATTTGTTGATTTTAATTTGTCGTCATTTTATTAACGGACTTTTATTATTTAGGTTGTGTGTAAGTTTAATTTTATTTGACATTTTTTAATTTAAAAGAGTTTCTGGTTTTTTCGATAAATGCAATAGTTGATCCTATCTGTTCTTTGCTCTTTTTAATATTTCCATATCTTAAAAGATAAGTCCTTACGAAATAAAAAAGTTATTTGTTAAGAAACCAATGAGGATTAATGCAAAGGTTTTCATAAAACTGATTTTTTTAGAGGTTTAGGATGTTATAGGTCAAAACCTAATTAATTTCAAGGACAACAACATCAAAAGCTTCATTACTTGTTAGATCAATAAAAGAGCCGTTAAGGTGCTCTATGATGAATAAGCTCCCCGTTTCAAGAATGAATTTTTCATTCCTAAGCTGTAATTGTATGTTTCCTGAGTCAAGGTATAGAAATGTTTTTTTGTATTCTTGTTTAGCTCTAAATTTATAGCTTTTCGTGGCTTCCATTTTTAAATGATAGAACTCACTTTCTTGCGGTTTAGAGGTCATTACATTAAAATCGGTGCAGGTGCCCATGGAAGAAGTTTTCCAATCTCCACTAAAATGATCTACATCAAAAGCTTGGAGATTTTTACTGTATTGTCCTTCATGCTTAATGGTAATTTCTCCATCCAAAATCATAAGTTTACGCTGTATTCCTGGCAAGGGGGTAAAACTAGATTGTTCGACCTCTACTTTCGCAGTACTTATTCTTAGTTCAAAGTTGCGCTCTGAAAAAGTAGCGTTGGCAGGGGAAATATAAAGTTGGGTACTGCTTCCACCAGACCATTGACTGGGAACAAACTGTTGAGGGGAGAGGAGTGTAGTTTTCAAAATGAACAAGGCTTTATTTGCATGTTTTTGAAATTCAGCTTAATTTATAATATACACATTAAGACAAAGAGTACCACTTATATTAAAAGTGTCTGCAGGAACTTCATTATTATACCAAGAGGTAGAATGTGCTGTTCCAGTAAAGCTAGCTTTTAATGGCTTATATATTCCATCTGAGTCCAAATTACATGTTGTAACATTGAAAACAACGTTTGACACATTTAGATTAAATGTATCAATTTCAATTTCAAACATTTCAGGGTCTAGAGAATAAGAGGTATTGCCCAACTTAAACTTCCCAGGTAATCCCAGCTCTATATGCATATAACTCGAGTTTTGGTCCTTGCCGTCAATTATAAATGCGCTTTCCTCGTAGCCAAACCAATTGTATAGATTGGTGTATTGCGTTGTTGAATCTACCACAAGTTCATAGTGGTTTCCGTCTACATCTATAGTGAAATAACCACTGAATTCTGAACAATTCGGGAGTGTTAACACAGGGGGATTTTCTGTTGCCTCTGGTATGTTGTTTTGACTCTTGTTACACGATAAAAGAATTGAAAAAACTAAAACGATGCCTACTGTACCAACTATTTGAGTAATGCGTTTTATAGTGCTCATATTTATTAATTTGGTTTTGAAAGGACTTAAATTTAACCCTAAGGTAATAGTTAATCTCTAATTATATGGGTACGAAGGTAATAGTTTTGAAAGTTCAATTGATTTTGGGGATGGTAAAAGCAAGGTTTTCGAAAAATAGGAAGAGGAAATGGTCTAGTTCTGATGTTATTCAGTGTTATATATATCAAAATTCATCCATTGGTCAGTTTTAAAGTTGGCGAAGATAAGAATCTAAAAACCAGTAACTTTTTGTGAGATATTCCAAGGAGTGTAAGTTTACGGATGCCAAAGTAAATTCTTCTATCCTTATCAGTTATCTTCTTTTAATGAGGTTAACTTTATTATTGGTCCGGCCATACATGAACCAGCACCATCGAATGGTTTATATTTAAACTTTACCTGCTGACCGTTTTTTGGAACAATTTTGAAATCGTTTAAGTTAATTGGATCGTAACGAATTACTTTATCGTCTTCCTCAACTTCAATTAGCCATGTGCAAGCGTCAAGCCAAGAATAGTCTTTAATTACTCCCTTAGTTGCAACTATCTGTTCTTTTTCACAAGATAAGAGGAGCATTAGAATCAGAACTGTAAAAATATATCTCATGGTTTATTTTGATTATTTTATGACAAAGATTAATATATCCTATTCTTACAAAAATGAAAGTTACGAATTCCCTAAGTTTTACCAAAATAATGCTACCTATTTTGTTTTAAGACCTTTTTATACCTATTACAAACCCCATCAATTTTCAATAGCCAAATAATCCAACTAAATCCTATCTTTGCAGCATGCAAGGAATGGGAGGTCAGGATAAAAAGAAGGAGAAAAACAAGAATGTTTCGTTTAAATGGGCGTTTAAGGAATACATTTGGCCAAGGAAGAGGTTGATTTTCTTGGGACTGTTTTTAATATTGGTCAAGAGTACCGCAGGATTAATTTTACCGTATTCAACGAAGATTTTCTTAGATGATATTGTGCCCAGTGAAAACATGCAAAACCTTATGATTTTAGTTGGAGTGGTTTCCTTAGCGGTTTTGGTTCAAGCGGTGACATCGTATTTATTGACTTTATTGTTAAGTGTGGAAGCACAACGCTTAATTTCAATATTGAGGGCAGAAGTACAACGAAAATTATTAAAACTACCGATCAGTTTTTTCGATAATAATAAATCCGGAGCCTTGGTTTCTCGTGTAATGAACGATGTTGAAGGAGTAAGAAACCTAGTTGGAACGGGATTGGTTCAATTGATTGGTGGATCTTTAACGGCCATTTTCTCTTTGGTGATTCTATTGAATATGAATTGGGTAATGACTTTATTTACCATAATTCCCGTAGCTATTTTTGGCGTTGTTGCCTTGAAATCATTTAAGAAAATCAGACCCATTTTTAGAGCAAGAGGGAAAATTAACGCTGAAGTAACCGGTCGATTAACAGAAACTTTAAACGGTGTTCGCGTAATCAAAGGATTTAACGCAGAAGAACAAGAGAGCGTCGTTTTTGAAAAAGGAGTGGAGCGTTTGTTCCAAAATGTGAAGAAAAGTTTGACGACAACCTCATTTATTACGAGTTCTTCGACTTTCTTGCTTGGTTTGGCATCGGCTGGAATCATTGGATTAAGTGGATATTACATGATGTTCGGAACAATGACGGCTGGAGATTTTATCATGTTTACCTTGTTTCTTGGTTTTATGATTGCTCCAATTGTACAGATGAGTAATATTGGTTCGCAGTTAACGGATGCCATGGCTGGACTCGATAGAACGCAAGAGCTCATGAATATGAAGGAGGAAAACGATGACGAACATCGAACGCATATCATCAAAGATTTGGTGGGCGATGTTGTTTTTAAAGACGTTCGCTTTAGCTACGAGAAGGAGAAAGAAGTGCTACACTCCATAAATTTCGAGGCTCCTGCTGGTTCTGTAACCGCTTTAGTAGGCTCTTCAGGTTCTGGAAAATCCACTATTGCCGGATTAGTGGCTACATTTTTAAACCCTACGGATGGAAAAGTAACCATTGACGGAATTGATTTGGCTACGGTTAATTTACCTTCTTACCGTTCAAATTTAGGCGTTGTCTTGCAAGATGATTTCCTTTATGAAGGAACGATCAGAGAAAACATCCTATTTCCAAGACCCAACGCTTCAGAGGAAGAATTACAGCAGGCCGTTATTGGAGCATACGTAAACGAATTTACCGATAGATTTGACTTAGGTCTCGACACCGTAATTGGCGAACGTGGTGTGAAATTATCGGGTGGACAAAGACAACGCATCTCCATTGCACGTGCACTATTGGCCAATCCAAAGGTGATTATTTTGGATGAAGCGACTTCTAATCTAGATACACAAAGCGAAACGTTTATTCAAAAAAGTTTAAATGAGTTGATGAAAGACAGAACGACTTTTGTTATTGCCCACAGGTTAAGCACCATTCAACAAGCCGACCAAATTTTGGTTATTGAAGACGGAAATATCGTTGAACGTGGAAAGCATAAAGAATTGCTGGAAAAGGAGGGAAGGTATTATGAATTGTATACGTATCAGAGTAGGATTTAGTTAATGATTAATGGTGAATTATTAATTGTTAATGATGAATTGTGACCTTTGATCCTCCCTAGTCCGATGGTTATTGGATCGCGTTGACCCTGATAATTCGTAATTTTCAATTCGTAATTATTTTAGGGAGCCTTAATCCGTCTGCATTTTCTAGTTGGCTTTTCTTTTATTTCTTTGTTAAGCGCAGCAGTAGCATTCCGTTGGTCGCTCTGCTTTCACTAAACAAAATCGAACAAAAGAGTTCACCAAGCTATTCATTTCCGCCGGGGCAGGGTTGACGAGGAGTTATTAATGATTAATGGTGAATTATTAATTGTTAATGATGAATTGTGACCTTTGATCCTCCCTAATCCGATGGTTATTGGATAGCGTTGACCCTGATAATTCGTAATTCGTAATTTTCAATTCGTAATTATTTCAATTCTTAATTATTTAAAAGATTTACTCAATATAACTTCAATCGCTTTTTCTATCAATTCATCTTTTCCTTGTCTGATTCCTTCAATTGTAGGATGCACTTCAATGTCTGGAACTATTCCAACTCTTTGTGTTTCGTCTCCGTTCGGGTAATAAACTCCAATGCCAGAAATCATAGTTCTAAATCCACCTGGAAGCATAATTGTTGATACATTTCCATCAGCTCCTGCTGTTGTACTTCCAAGAATTGTAGTATTGTCACCAGCTCTAAATGCCATTGCCGTATATTCTGCTTGACTTTGAGAAAGTTCGTTGACCAAGACAATTAATTTCCCTTGATAGGTTTCACCCTCACTTGGTATTTCTAATTTTTTGGTGAAAAGAATTTCTCCCGGATGATCAATATTTCCAGCTGTAAATTTCACAAACGGAGTTGAAGAAGAAACGAAAAATGAACCCAAACTAAAAGGAACGAAAGTTGACGGATAATTTCGGATGTCGATGATTATACCTTTCGTGTCCTTGAATTGTTCTTTTATTTTAGAAATATCCTCATCTTTAATCGTTTGAAGTGTTACATAACCAATATTATTGTCCAACATTTTAAAGGACTTTTCATCACATTTTTTGTACCAATTAAATAGGTTGAGACTATCTGCAGAATATAATTTCAATATTTTAGTTTGAACCTTATCATTATCGGAAATAAATTCAATTTCTATTTCAGGTGCGCTAGAACGTAAAAGGTCGGGTCCAAGATCTCTTAATTTTGCAGGAAGATTTGAAGCAGGATAATAGTCAGATTTTTCTTTTACTATTTCATCAACAGGAACACCATCAATTTTAGTGATTATATCTCCGATATTCAGTCCAGTTTCTTTTTGTAGTTCTTCGTTATAATAATCCGTTATCACCCATTTGTTTTCTATAAAACGCAAGTGAACAGGAGGGTAGTTAACGCCTTTCCATTCGTCAATCTTATCATCGCCTCCCCATAAATTGGCATGCGTATCTTGCACATCACCAATGATTTGAAGTGCTGCCATTTCATAATCCAATTCATTTTCTGTAGTAAGAAATATTGGGATATATGCTCTAAGCACAGTGCTCCATTCCTTATCCATCATTTTATTATATGGAAAATAATAGTGAATCATATTCCAATATCGGAAAAGGGATAAAAGCCTAAATCCATCATCTGGATAGTTCATTTCTGTGTAAGGACTTTCATTTTTAAAAACTGGATTTCCTACGCCTTCTGCCATGTCAATGTAATACTGCTTGCCTTGAGAACGGTTTTTATAAACAAAAAGCAATTTGTCCTTTAATGCTTTGTTTTGGTTTTCAATCCATTTTAAATCAGGTTTAAGATATGCCTTTTTATCGATCGGTTTACAATTTTCACATCTTTTTATTTCACCCAAATCATTGATCCAATCGATTATAAATTGGTCTCTATCTCCATCATTTTTCGCTTCTAGATACTTTGGTAAAACTCTAAATAACTCATAATCCCAATTGTAATTTCCTTTTGCTATTTCAGGATGATGATATTTTAAGAATCCCCAAACTCTGCCCAATAGTTCTAGATTATCATAATTCTCATGGGTCAAATTTTTAAGTTGAATCAAAGAACCATTGTCAAATTCTTTGTCAAGCTGAGCCTTTAAATGTACTTTTTCTACCTCTTTTAGGGTTTGAACACTTTCTCCGTCAATTGATAAGGTAAAATCGTCAAACCAAGCTTCTCCATCCCCAGTAAGTATTCCAGCAACATAGATATTCATTGCCTCTTCAGGGTAGTCAAGGGTTATGCTGTATTTTTGCCAGTCTTTCGTTCCTTTTACATCTTGACTTTGCATATTATCAAAAGCCAAAGAACCTGCGTTTCCATCAATTCTCAATACTAGACCCGCAAATCCATTTTCAACATTTTTAATTTTCATGAATCCTTCAAGCCTGATTTTCTTTCCTGAATAATTTGCTGGTATGTTATAAGCAATCCCTCCAAAATCACTACTCTCAATCGAAGTTATTTTTCCAGATTTTGTTCCAGAATGAGAATGAGAATCTGTTTTTAGTTCAAAATCGCCCCATTTAAACCATCCATCAGAAAGTGACGTTGTATCACTTTGATTTTCAAATCCTAAATTGAATTTATCAGACTTTTGGGCTTGACAGATAAAAGTGAAAAGCATTAATGCAGTAGTTAGTGTTTTTTTCATAGATATGTTTTTTAAATACAGAACTAAAGGTGAAATCTTTCTCAAAGAGAAGTAAGAAAGATAAAAATAAAATTTCACTTTGTCCTACTATTTTGTGGAACAGCCTTGTACTTCCTAAAAGCGTTGAACGTTTAATTCGTAATTACTTCAATTCATAATTCTTAAAATCCCAATGATCATAAGTATTAAACAAAGGATTGAAATACTATAAAAAATCCATTCCCTTTTACGACGAGCTTTTGCTCTTTCTCGAATTAGTTTTCTGAACTCCTTCAGTTCTTCTTCTGGAACAGTCTTAAAAACTAACTTTTTTGATTTTTTGTCGGTAGAATAAACTCCGTCTCTATTGTTTTCTTTGAATTTGGATCGATTTGATACACGTTGTGCTCGGTTTTGTTTCATCCGATTAATCATATCCATTACATGTCCAGATCCGAAGCCCATAATTTTATTGATTAGTTGTTTTTTGTTTAAATTTATTAATATCAATTTCTTCGTGTGGTATCCAACTATCAGGGTTTTTTTGATTGGGTTCTTTAATATGGGGCAGTAAATGCTTTTGAAACTCAGGTATATATAATCCATGATATTTATGTAGAAGTCTTTTATCTCCTTTTTTCTTGTCAAATATACTAGTTGTTTGAATCGCAAATAAAGTATCTCTTCCAAGAATCTCGATTCGACATGTTGCGAATGCTCCATTAATAGTTTCTGAACCTAGTTCTAGAAGGTATTCACGGTTAGAAATTTTCGTTTGTTGTCTTATTGGCCAACTAATACTTTCACTAAACCCTCCAAAGGTCAACGTATCATTTTCAATTGTTATATCGCTATAGTAGCCTTTACCTTTGTGGTAAATGAAAAAACCTATTGCATTTTTAGAAACTTCAATCCATCTATTTGGCAGATTATCTAGGTTTATTGTCTTTTGAGGTTGGTCGGCTTGAACCTTGTACGTGTAGAATCTAAGACTGTCTTTTGGTACTTGATAGAGTGCATCAACAAAAGGCTTTTGTTCTTTTGTCTTTTCCAATTGAGGATTTTCGTTGTTCTTATTAGAACAGCCAATAAAAAAGAAAAGTGAGATTATAATTAGTATTTGTTGTTTCATTTTAATTTGCTGAATAATTACATAGAATATGTACGACAACAAGTTAAAAATAAAATTTCACTTTATCCTACTATTTTAATGGAACAGCCTTGTACTTCCTAAAAAGCGTTGAACGTTTAATTCGTAATTTTTAATTATCAATTCGTAATTATTTTCAAGCCACAGCGTGGCGACATGTTTCTAAAAACTCTATGTTCCTATCATCAAAACCCCAGAGGGGTGACATGTTTTTGTACAACTTCACTTTATCCTTCTATTTTAATGGAACAACCTTGTACTTCCTAAAAAGCGTTGAACGTTTAATTCGTAATTTTTAATTATCAAATTCGTAATTATTTTCAAGCCACAGCGTGGCGACATGTTTCTAAAAACCCTTTGTAATAGGCATCAAAACCCCAGAGGGGTGACATGTTTTTATACAACTTCACTTTGTCCTACTATTTTAATGGAACAGCCTTGTACTTCCTAAAAAGCGTTGAACGTTTAATTCGTAATTTTTAA
>Ga0209075_1001585_pt1 | contig 21294 bp, 19 predicted proteins | sample Stecom2011_FD_187523 | JGI IMG/M metagenome (GOLD analysis project Ga0209075, IMG submission 187523) | Agricultural soil microbial communities from Utah to study Nitrogen management - Steer compost 2011 (SPAdes) (version 2) | ecosystem: Environmental > Terrestrial > Soil > Agricultural land...
GCGCCTTGCGGTTTAGGATGTGGGCCGCCTGGCGTCACCGCCAGGCATGCGCGCCCATAGCTCAGCTGGATAGAGTACTGCCCTCCGAAGGCAGGGGTCGCAGGTTCGAATCCTGCTGGGCGCGCCAGCTTGCCAGGCCCGTGGAGTCTCTCCACGGGCCTTTTTGCATCCGTGACTTCGGTTGCCACTCTATCTCTCCTCGTTCTTTCTCCTCTCTCTTCCCGCTCCGTTCCCCCTCGACGTCTATCTTCCATCCATGCCCCGCTTCCATCCATGCCCCGGCACGGAGGCAGCAGGAGGCCGCTCGGCCATACCGCCCGGGATTGTCGGTTGACGGAGATCATGTCTGGCGTCCTTGCTCCCTGATCTCCAGGCGTCGGCTGATCGAGATCAAATTTCATTCATGTTGTTATAAAAAATATTGCCTTTGATATCATGTTGTGATGTGTGAGACTCGTCCGCTCACCCTTGGCTATTTCATGGAAGATGAAGACATATATTGGCAAGATGCGCGGCGAACGTGCGCAACGAGGCATTCCCGACCTGCAGGACGCTCTCTGGTCATGGCTGGGGGCTGCCACAGGCATGGGAGCGATCTGCTGGCTCAGTACCCATTGGCTCTCCCAGCACCTGCTGATCGTCGCCTCCTTCGGGGCAACTTCCGTGCTGCTCTATGCGGCCCCGGAGAGCCCCTTCGCGCAGCCGCGTAACGTGCTGCTTGGCAGCCTGCTTTCCGCCGTGGTGGGCGTTGCCTGCTTCCAGCTGCTGGGCGGCACCGCGCTGGCGGTAACCCTCGCGGTCTCCCTCTCCATCCTGCTAATGCAGCTGACTCATAGCGTGCACCCGCCCGGAGCCGCGGCCTCCCTGGTGGCGGTAATCGGGGGGCCGGAGATCACCGGCCTGGGCTGGTGGTATCCGGTGATGCCGATCGGTATCGGCTGCGCGGTCATGGTGCTGGTCGCCATGCTGGTCAACAACCTGGCCCGCCATCGCCGCTATCCGCACCACTGGTAGCAACCGGGATGCGACGAGGGGTGCAGGAAAAAGCGCAAGCACGCCTCGCGAGAACAGAAAGGATTCTGCCCTCATTTCGCGTCTCGGCCTCTCGGTAGGTCCGCGGTGCTCTGCTATTGTCTCGTTCAGCATTCACGCGCCCGGCATCCTGCCGGGCCCCGTCAGGAGGAGGCAGCAGATGGCAAGTCACGTCCCGGATGTATCCCTACCCGCCACCATGTCGGCCATGCTGCTGACCGGGCACGGCGACGTCGATCGGCTGGTCTACCGTGACGATGTGGCCGTGCCCCGGCCCGGCCCGGGCGAGGTGCTGGTGCGAGTCACCGCCACCGCCAAGAACAACACCGACCGCAAGGCCCGGGAGGGGCTCTACCCGGTGAAGAAGGGCCAGGTGACCTCCTTTGCCATGGGCGGCGAGCCGACCCTGGCCTTTCCGCGCATCCAGGGCGCCGATATTGCCGGGCGGGTGGCGGCGGTGGGCGAGGGAGTCGATCCGGCCCGCCTCGGCGAGCGCGGCCTGCTCGACTTCAACCTCTACCCGGATGCCCGTCGCGACATCAACCTGACGCCGGACTACTACGGCCACGGCGCCGACGGCGGCTTCGCCGAGTACGTGGCGGTGCCTTCCGACCAGTTCCACCACGTGCCCAACCCGGAGCTTGCCGACGCCGAGCTCGCCGCCCTGGGCATGTGCTCCTACCAGACCGCCTACCATATGATGACGTCCGCCCGAGTTAGCGCGGGTGAACGAATTCTCGTCAGCGGGGCCAGCGGCGGGGTCGGCACCGCGCTGATCCAGCTCTGCCGCATCGTCGGCGCCGTGCCCTACGCGGTAAGCCAGCCGGAGAAGGCCGAGGCGCTCATGGCGCTGGGGGCCGAGGCGGTGATCGATCGCGGCGATCTCGATGGCTTCGCCGAGCGGGTGCTCGAGGCCACCGGCGGCGCGCCCATCGATGCGGTGATGGACCTGGTCGGCGGCGAGATGACCGACCGCTTCATCGACACCATGATCCAGGACATGAGGGTGCGTACCACCTACCCGCGGCTCTCCATCGCCGGCGCCAGCGGCGGCAATATCTCCGAGATCCTCTGGACGCGCATCTACCTCTACCAGGTGCAGCTCTTCGGCGTCTCCCACGGCACCCGGGAGGAGGCGGAGCAGCTGGTCGAGTGGATCCGCGGGGGGCAGCTCAGGCCGGTGCTCCACGCGGCCTTCCCGCTCTCCGCGCTGCACGAGGCCGAGCGCTACTTCGTCAGCCGCGGCAGCAACTTCCTGGGCAAGATCGTCATCGTCCCCGATAGCCAGTGGGAGGAGCACGGTGCCCCCTTCGCCCTGGCCTCCTCTTCCTCTTCTCCGGAGCCGCGCCCATGAGCCGCCCGCTGACCTTCCAGATGATGGACACCCACGCCGGCGGCGATGTCAGCCGCATCGTGCTCGGCGGCATCGAGCCGCTGCCCGGCGACACCGTGCGCGACCAGATGCACTACCTGCGCGACGACGCCGACGGCCTGCGCAAGCTGCTGCTCTTCGAGCCCTACGGCATCCCCGAGATGTCGGTGGACCTGATCGTGCCGGCCACCGACCCCGCGGCCGCCGCCGGCTACATCATCATGGAGGTGATGGGCTACCCGATCTATTCGGGCTCCAACACCATCTGCACCGCCACCGCGGTGCTGGAGGCCGGCATCGTGCCCAAGCGGGAGGGGGTGCAGCACTTTACGCTCGAGGCCCCGGCGGGGCGCGTCAACATCGAGGCCCGGGTGGAGAACGGCGTGGTGGAGGCGATCACCTGCGAGGGGCTGCCCAGCTACATCGACACCCATCGCGCCTCGATCCAGGTGCCGGAGGTGGGGGAGGTCACCTACAGCGTGGCCTACAGCGGCGGTTTCTATGCCCTGGTGGACGCCACCGCGCTCGGCTTCTCCCTGGTGCGGGAGGAGGAGCGGCGCCTCGCGGAGTGCGCCCACCGCATCGTCGAGGCGATCCAGGCCGAGCGCGGCTTCTCCCACTACACCCTGGGCGACGTGGGCCCGCTGCCCTTCCTGCACTTCATGGGGCCGGTGGAGCAGGTGGCCGACGACTTCTACCGCTCGCGTTCGGCCACCTATGTGCACCCCGGGGTGATCTGCCGCAGCACTACCGGCACCGGTACCTCGGCGCGCCTGGCGCTGATGCGCCACGAGGGCACGATCAAGCCCTGCGACAGGCTGGAGACCATCTCACTGCGCGAGACCGGCTTCATCGGCACCTTCACCGGCACCCACGCGGAGGGGCCCCACACGGTGGTGGAGAACACCATCACCGGCAAGGCCTATGTGCTGGGCCACACCGAGGTGGTGGTCAACAGCGATGACCCCCTGGTGGAGTGCGGTGGCCTGCACCATATCCTGACCGCCCGCCACGGCTGATGGGAAGGAAGGCTTGTCGCCGGAACAGCCCCGAGCAATTCTTGTCCTCGCTACCTTGACCGAGTCGATTCGCCCGCCAGCCCCTTGAGCGTCGCCGCCAAAGGGGGCAGGCTGGCGCTCATTCTTCTTTCGACTGACCCTCTTTCGACTGACCCAGGAGTCTAACCGTGGCCATTACCAACTTCTCCGACCTGCTCAGCGAGGCACGCCTGCAGCCCGACGCCCAGCGCCTGCTCTTCGTCTTCACCCGCGCCGAGCTGCCCGACAACCCCAGTGCCGAGCAGCGCGCTCGCTTCGAGCAGGGCGAGGGGGGCGTGTTGACCCCGGTGCTCTGCGTCGACAAGGCGCCCGAGGAGCTCTCCGACATGGCCGCCCTGGTGGCGGAGTCGAAGGAGACCGGCATCGAGTGGGATATCGTCTTCGTGGGGGCGCTCTCCGGCCGCGGCGGCGAGGCGCCGAGCGCCGAGCAGGCCGAGGCCCAGCTCGAACGCATGGTGGAGTCGCTCAAGATGGGCAGCGTCGATCAGTTCCTGGCGCTGGACCACCAGGGCGAGGCCGTCCAGATCGGCTGACATCGGGGTGTCATGACCCATAGGGTTGAATTATCACCTCGATGCCACCATTCAATTTTCGCTATCGGGGAATACGGGCTAACATGGCTCCTGTATTCCAGCTAACCCCCTACCAAAGTCTAGAGGAGCATCATCGAATGTCCCTGCTGAACACCGAAGTCAAGCCGTTCAAAGCGACCGCCTACCACAACGGCGAGTTCGTTGACGTCACCGAAGAGACCCTGAAGGGCAAGTGGAACATCTTCTTCTTCTACCCGGCCGACTTCACCTTCGTCTGCCCCACCGAGCTGGGCGACCTGCAGGAGAAGTACGAAGAGCTCAAGAAGATGGGCGTCGAGGTCTACAGCGTCTCCACCGACACCCACTTCACCCACAAGGCGTGGCACGACAGCTCCGAGACCATCGGCAAGCTGACCTACCCGATGCTGGCCGACCCGACCCTGCAGATCTCGCGCAACTTCGAAGTGCTGATCGAGGAAGCCGGCCTGGCCGATCGCGGCACCTTCGTGATCGATCCGGACGGCAAGATCCAGATCGTCGAGCTGAACGCCGGCAACATCGGCCGTAACGCCGAGGAGCTGCTGCGCAAGGTCAAGGCCGCCCAGTACGTTCGCAACAACCCGAACGAAGTGTGCCCGGCCAAGTGGAAGGAAGGCGAAGAGACCCTCGCTCCCTCCCTGGATCTGGTTGGCAAGATCTAAAGGAAACGCTGATTCATTGCTGCGCTCGATATCTTGACCACCGGCGGTGCTCGAAATCCTCACCTAGTAACGCATAGGCTCCGGTTTCTGCGCTCCGGCGGTGGCCAACCTCTCTTCGCTCGCAACATGAATCACCTGTTTCCCGAGCGGTGTTGCTACGAGGCCCCGCCCCGGGCCTCGCCGCTCCCCACCCGGGCACTTCCGCCCGGGTGTCTTCTACCCGTCACGAGAATGCCTGAAGCGACGCCCTCGGTGCTCGCACGGTCCCCTTGTGACTCCGTTTCGCGAACATGAAGGAAAACGCTGTCATGTTGGACGACAATCTGAAAAGCCAGCTCAAAGCCTATCTGGAAAAGGTCACCCAGCCGTTCGAGATCGTCGCGTCCCTCGATGACGGCGCCAAGTCTCAGGAGCTGCACGGTCTGTTGACCGATATCGCCGGCCTGAGCGACAAGATTACCCTGAAGCTCGACGGCCAGGACGCCCGCAAGCCGTCGTTTGCCATCAACCGCCCCGGTGAGGAGACCGGCGTGGTCTTTGCCGGCCTGCCCATGGGCCATGAGTTCACCTCCCTGGTGCTGGCGCTGCTGCAGGTCGGCGGCCATCCGCCCAAGGCCAGCGAGGAGGTGATCGAGCAGATCCGGGGCCTCGAGGGGGAGATGCGTTTCGAGACCTACTTCTCGCTCTCCTGCCAGAACTGCCCCGATGTGGTCCAGGCGCTGAACCTGATGGCGGTGCTCAACCCCAACGTCCACCACGTGGCCATCGACGGCGCCCTCTTCCAGGACGAGGTCGAGGAGCGCCAGGTGATGTCGGTGCCGAGCATCTACCTCAACGGTGAGCCCTTCGACCAGGGCCGCATGAGCCTGGAGCAGATCCTGGCCAAGGTGGACACCGGTGCCGCCAGGCGCGAGGCCGCCAAGCTCAACGAGAAGGACGCCTTCGACGTGCTGGTGGTGGGCGGCGGCCCCGCCGGCGCCGCGGCGGCGGTCTATGCCGCGCGCAAGGGCATCCGCACCGGCGTTGCCGCCGAGCGCTTCGGCGGCCAGGTGCTCGACACCATGGCCATCGAGAACTTCATCTCCGTGCCCCACACCGAAGGCCCCAAGCTGGCCGCGGCGCTGGAGGAGCACGTCAAGGAGTATGAGGTCGACATCATGAACCTGCAGCGTGCGGTCAAGCTGGTGCCGGCGGCCCAGCCGGGCGGCGAGCACGAGGTGCAGTTCGAGTCCGGGGCGAGCCTCAAGAGCAGGACCCTGGTGCTGGCCACCGGCGCCCGCTGGCGCGAGATGAACGTGCCGGGCGAGGCCGACTACCGCAACAAGGGCGTGGCCTACTGCCCCCACTGCGACGGCCCGCTGTTCAAGGGCAAGCGCGTGGCGGTCATCGGCGGCGGCAACTCCGGCGTCGAGGCGGCCATCGACCTGGCCGGCATCGTCGGCCACGTGACCCTGATCGAGTTCATGGACGAGATGCGCGCCGATGCCGTGCTGCAGAAGAAGCTGAAGAGCCTGCCCAACGTCGACATCATCCTCGGCGCCCGCACCACCGAGGTGAACGGCGACGGCCAGCGCGTCAACGGCCTCACCTATGAGGAGCGCGCCAGCGGCGAGATCAAGCGCCTCGACCTGGAGGGCATCTTCGTGCAGATCGGCCTGGTGCCCAACACCGAGTGGCTCAAGGGCTCCCCGGTGGAGATGTCCCAGCGCGGCGAGATCATCACCGACGCCCACGGTATGACCAGCGTGCCGGGCATCTTCGCCGCCGGCGACGTGACCACCGTGCCCTACAAGCAGATCATCATCGCCATGGGCGAGGGCTCCAAGGCCGCCCTCGGCGCCTTCGACCACCTGATCCGCAGCTGATCGGCGGGCTCGGGCGTGACGCCCGGCCCCTGCTTGTGACAGCGACGCCCCCGCAGGCCAGGCCTGCGGGGGCGTCGTCGTTCTGTGACCTTCGTCAGCCGATCATCTGGAGATCAGCCAGAGGAAGGGCAGCAGGGTGAGGGCCAGGATCACCGCCACCGCCGCGGCCACCAGCAGCATCCGCACGGGGTGGTGGCGCAGCCGCGTCCACAGGGTCGGCGCTTCGCCCCGCTCGGCCAGGTCGTCGCGCTCCCGGCGCATCCGCTCGGCCAGCCCCGCCTGGTAGGCGTCGAGCACCTCCCGGGCGGCCTCGAGCTGGGTCTCGTCGTGGAGCCAGATGGCCGCCACCCCGAGCCCCCAGAAGCCGGCACGGGTCTCGTAGGTGTCGAAGCCGTGCGCCTCGAGCAGCGCGCGCACCTCCTCGGCCTCCTCGTCGGGCACGTTGCCCAGCCGGAACAGCAGTCTTGCCACGTCGTGCTCCTTGCGGGCGAGGGTCAGGGCAGTTCGGCGCGCTCGATCACCACGGGCTCCCGGGGCACGTCCTGGAAGGGGCCCTGGCGGCCAGTGGGCACCCGGCGGATGGCGTCGACCACCTCCATGCCCTCCACTACCTGGCCGAACACGGCGTAGCCCCAGGTCTGGCCCGACTGCGGGCTGACGTGGTCCAGGAAGCCGTTGTCGGCCACGTTGATGAAGAACTGGGCGGTGGCGGAGTGGGGGGCGCCGGTACGTGCCATGGCTAGGGTGCCGCGGCGGTTCTTCAGCCCGTTGTCGGCCTCGTTGGTGATGGGGTCGCGGGTCGCCTTCTGGCGCATCTCGGCGTCGAAGCCGCCACCCTGGATCATGAAGCCGTCGATGACCCGGTGGAAGATGGTGCCGTCGTAGTGCCCCTCCTGCACGTAGGTGAGGAAGTTGTTGACGCTCTCCGGGGCCTCGGCCTGGAACAGCTCGATGCCGATGGCGCCGTGGCTGGTGTGCAGGATGACGTCGGGGGCGGCGGCCTCCTCGGCCTGGGCGGTGGAGACAGCGAGGCCCAGGGGCAGGGCGGCGGCAAACAGCAGGGCGGGAATCAGCGGGCGTTTCACGAGAGGTCTCACCTGGTTGTGGAAATCGAGGGTCGGGAAGTCAGGGCTCCCAGCATAAGGCCCCGTGTCGACGCTGTCAGCGCCTGGCCGACGACTGCGTTTATCCAGCGTCCGTCAATGTTTGACATGGGTCACGGAGGAGGGCGGAAAAGAGGTATTGCGTATGGATCTTATGGGGTGATTCCCGGACCATCGCGGCATGAGGGTCGGTGCCGATCACCGGCCCGGTGAATCCAGGCCCGGCCGTGCGGCCGGGCGTCACCAGCGGCAGGAGGGTGCAGCAGATATGGTGGCGGAACTCGGTAACTTCGCGCTGATCCTGGCGCTCTGCCTGGCGCTGCTGCAGAGCGTGCTGCCGCTGGTGGGGGCGCAAACCGGCAGCCTCAGGCTGATGCGGACGGGGCGCTTCCTGGCCAGCGGCCAGTTCGTCTTCCTGGCGATCGCCTATGGCGTCCTCACCTGGGCCTTCGTGGCCAGCGACTTCAGCGTGCGCTATGTGGCCAGCCACTCGGCGCTGAGCCAGCCGCTGATGTACAAGGTCACCGCGGTGTGGGGCGGCCACGAGGGGTCGCTGCTGCTCTGGGTCGCCATCCTCGGCGCCTGGGGTGTGGCGGTGGCTCGCTTCAGCCGCTCCCTGCCCCGGGAGATGCTGGCCCGGATGCTGGCGGTGATGGGCATGGTGTCGGTGGCCTTTATCGCCTTCACGGTCTTCACCTCCAACCCCTTCGATCGCCTGGTGCCCGGCCCCGCCGACGGCCGCGGCATGAACCCGCTGCTCCAGGACCCGGGGATGATCCTGCACCCGCCGCTGCTCTACATGGGCTATGTGGGCACCGCGGTGGTCTTCGCTCTCTCCATGGCGGCACTGATGGGGGGGCGCCTGGACGCCGCCTGGGCGCGCTGGTCGCGCCCCTGGACCATCGTCGCCTGGGTGTTCCTGACCCTGGGGATCGCCATGGGCTCCTGGTGGGCCTACTACGAGCTGGGCTGGGGCGGCTGGTGGTTCTGGGATCCGGTGGAGAACGCCTCCTTCCTGCCCTGGCTCACCGCCACGGCGCTGCTCCACTCCCTGGCGGTGACCGAGAAGCGCGGCGGCTTCAAGGTGTGGACCCTGATGCTGGCGATCATCACCTTCGCGCTGACCGTGCTCGGGGCCTTCATCGTGCGCTCCGGGGTGATCACCTCGGTGCACGCCTTCGCCACCGACCCGGATCGCGGCGTCTTCCTGCTCGCCATGCTGGCCGCCACCCTGCTCGGCTCGCTGACCCTCTACGCCTGGCGGGCGCCCCGGGTCGGCCTCGGCGGCGGCTTCCACTGGTTCTCCCGGGAGTCGCTGCTGCTGGCCAACAACGTGCTGCTCACCGTGGCCTGCGCGGCGGTCTTCATCGGCACCCTCTACCCCCTGGTGCTCGACGCCTTCGGCCTGGGCAAGATCTCGGTGGGCCCCCCCTACTTCGATGCGGTGTTTGCGCCGCTGATGCTGCCGCTGCTGCTGCTGGTGGGCCTCGGCCCCACGGTGATGTGGAAGCAGTCCAGCCCCGCCGAGGTGGTGCGCCAGCTGCGCTGGGTGCTGCTGGCCAGCGTCGTGGCCGGCGGCCTCTGGCCGCTCACCATGGGCGCCTGGCGGCCGCTCACCGCGCTCTCGCTGATGCTGGGCAGCTGGATCCTCCTTACCGCGCTGCTCGATATCCGCAAGCGCCTGGCCGGCCGTCAGCCCCTGGCCACTCGCCTGCGCCGGGTGCTGCGGCCCAGCTTCCTGGGCATGCACCTGGCCCATGTGGGGCTGGCCCTGGTGGTGGTCGCCATCGCCATGGTCAACACCTACGAGGTGGAGCGCGACGTGCGCATGGAGCCGGGCCAGACCGCCTCGGCGGCGGGCTTCGACTTCACCCTGCTGCGCATGGAGGCGGTGCGTGGCCCCAACTATGACGCCGACCAGGCCGTGGTCGAGGTGACCCGCGACGGCCGTCCGGTGGCGACCCTCTACCCGCAGCGTCGCTACTTCGATACCCAGCCCCAGAACCCCATGCACCAGGCTTCGCTCCACCGGGCGGCGACCCGCGACGTCTATGTCTCCCTGGGCGAGCGGCTGGTGGGGGACGCCTGGAGCTTCCGCCTCTACTACAAGCCCTACATGGCCTGGATGTGGAGCGGTGCCATCCTGCTCGCCCTGGGCGGCCTGCTGGCGGCCGGTGACAAGCGCTACCGCCTGTCCCGGCGCCGCGAGCGGGAGGCCGCCGCCAGGCCGGGGGTGAGCCGCGAGGTGACCGCGTCATGAAGCTCAAGCTGCTGATTCCGCTGGTGGCGGTCACGGCCCTGCTCGGCCTGCTGCTGCTGGGCCTGGGGCTCAACTCCCGGGACCTCCCCTCGCCCCTGGTGGGCCAGCCCGCCCCGGCCTTCACCCTGGAGTCCCTGGAGGATCCCGAGACGATCCTGACGGAGCAGGACTTCATCGGCGAGGTGGCCCTGGTCAACGTCTGGGCCACCTGGTGCAGCACCTGCCGCCAGGAGAAGCCCCTGCTGATGGAGCTGGCCCGGGGCGGCATCCCCATCCACGCCTTCAACTACCGGGACGAGCGCGACGCCGCGCTGCGCTACCTGGAGATGACCGAGAGCCCCTACCGCACCATCGCCTACGACCCCGCGGGGGATGCGGGCATCGATTGGGGGGTCTACGCCACGCCCGAGACCTACGTGCTCGACGCCGAGGGGGTGATTCGCTACAAGCGCATCGGGCCGCTCACCCGCCAGCTGCTCCTCGACGAGGTGCTGCCCCTGATTGAAAAACTGAGAGCCGAGAAGCTGAGGGCGGAGAACCTGAGCGCCGAACCGTCGAGGAGGACGTCATGAGCCGCTGGATGGCAGGCCTGCTGATGCTGCTGGCCCTGGCGCTTTCGCCCGGCATCGCCCTGGCCACGGCCATCGGCGAGCCGCTGGCGTTCGACAGCGAGGCTCAGCGCCAGCAGTACGAGACGCTGACCCGAGAGCTGCGCTGCACCGTGTGCCAGAGCGAGACGATCCACGAGTCCAACGCCGAGCTCGCCGCCGATATGCGTCGCCGCGTCTACCAGATGACTCGGGACGGCATGTCCGCCGAGGCCATCGTCGACTTCATGGTGGCGCGCTACGGCGACTACGTGCGCTACCGGCCGCCGCTGCAGGCCAATACGGCGCTGCTCTGGGCGAGCCCCTTCCTGCTCTTCGGCGGCGGCCTGCTGGTCTGGTGGCAGGTGATGCGCCGGCGCAGCCGCCTCGATGATGAACCCGAATTCACCGACCAGGAGCGTGCGGCGCTGGAGCGCCTGCGCCGTGGCGACTGACCCCGGAGGTCCGACGAGATGAATGGCGTCTTCCTGCTGCTGGCCCTGGGCCTGTGCGTGCTGGCCCTGGCCTTCGTACTGATACCGCTGCTGCGCGAACCGCGCGGCGTCGAGGCGCCCGGGCGTCGCGAAGTGTTGCTGACGGTGCACCGTGACAGGGTGGTCGAGCTCGACCAGGACCTGGCCAGCGGCACCCTGACCGCCGAGCGCCACGCCCGCGCCCTGGCCGATCTGGAGCGTGAACTGCTCGACAGCGGCGTCCTGGATGGCGATACCGCTGCCGGCGGTGACTCCCGCGGGCAGCGTCGCGTCGCACGGATCGCCGCTGTGGCCAGCATGGCGCTGCTGCCCTTCCTGGCCGTGGGCACCTACCTCTCGGTGGGCTACAGCGAGGAGGTGTTTGCCGCCCGGGCCCCGGCCGGCCAGGCGATGCCGCCCCTGCCCCAGGAGGAGCCCAGCGACGAGGAGATGGTGCGCGAGTTCAGCCGCCTGGTGGAGGGGCTCCAGGCGCGTCTGGCCCAGAACCCCGACGACCTGCAGGGTTGGGTGCTGCTGGGGCGCACCCTCGGCTTCCTCGACGAGTTCGAGGCGGCGGGGCGTGCGCTGCGCGAGGCGCTGCGCCACGGCGGCGACCGCGACCCCGAGGTGCTGGTGCGCTACGCCGACGTGCTGGCGGAGATCGAAGGCACCCTGGAGGGGGAGCCCGCGGCCCTGATCGAGCAGGCGCTGGCCATCGACCCCGAGAACGCCCAAGGGCTGTGGCTGGCCGGCACCCGGGCCTACCAGGCCGGCGCCCATGAGGAAGCCCGCGCCTACTGGGAGCGCCTGCTGGCCGTGCTGCCGGAGGGCACCGCCGAGGCCGAGGTGATCCGCGGCAACCTGATGCAGCTGCAGCAGCCCTGATGGCATCTGCGAGGAGGCCGAGATGAGCTATCGCTTCAGCCGAGAGACCCTGCGGACGGTGCGCCAGGTGCCGCTCTTCGCCGGGCTGGGCGACGACACCCTGGCCCTGCTGGCCAGGGGGGCCCACGAGCGCTGCTGCCCCCGCGGTACCCGGCTGTTTGCCGAGGGGGAGCCCGCCGACCGCTTCTATGTGGTACTCGACGGCTGGGTGAAGCTCTACCGGGACAGCCCCGACGGCAGCGAGTGCCTGGTGGGGCTCTTCACCCGGGGGGACTCCTTTGCCGAGGCGGCGATGTTCGATCGCCAGGGCTTCCCGGTGCACGCCAGCGTGGCCGAGGAGGCCCGGCTGATGATCTTTCCGGCCGAGCCCTTCCTGGACACCCTGTTCGAACATCGCGACCTGACCCTCAACCTGCTGGCCAACCTGACCGGCATGCTGCGCTCCCTGGTGCTGCAGCTCGACCAGCTCACCAACCAGTCGACCCATCAGCGGCTGGCGGCCTTCCTGCTCTCCCTCTGCCCCGACGATGCCTCGCGGATCACGGTCTGCCTGCCCTGCGACAAGATGCTGATCGCCGGGCGCCTGGGCATGAAGCCCGAGAGCTTCTCCCGTGCCCTGGCGCGGCTGCGCGCCTTCGGCGTGCGCTGCGAGCGCAACTGCGTCCACCTCGAGGACCTGCCGGCCCTGCGCCAGCTGGTCCGCGGGGGAGAGTCGCGCCCCCTGCCCGCCTGTCCCGGCCTCAGTGGCACAGGAGCCTCGGCGACCCTTTCGTCGCGTCCCATGACATAAGTCAACGCTGCGGTCTGCCACTTGACCGCTGTCAAGTGAGCAAAGAGGTAAAGCTGCTACTACTTATACGCAGGTGGAGGGTGTCGCCCGGGCTTGACTGGCTGCAGGTCGGGGCCTTGCGAGACTCCCTCCGGACCCTACCCCAAGGGGAAACAGAGCGAGGCACGTTATGCACAAGAAAGCACTGAGCAAGGGAATCTTCGCCCTCAGCTTCCCGCTGGCCGCCATGATGGCGGGCGGCGTGCAGGCTGATGCACCGGAGATGAGCGCCGAGGAGCTGGACCGCGCCGGGGATATCTACTTCTCCCGCTGCGCCGGCTGTCACGGCACCCTGCGCAAGGGCGCCACCGGCCCCAACCTGCTGCCCGAGAGCACCATCGGCATGGGCCAGCGTCGCCTGGAGAGCATCATCACCTTCGGTACCGAAGGGGGCATGAACAACTTCGACGGCATCCTCGATGAGGAGCAGATCGAGCTGATCGCCAAGTACATCCAGCAGACGCCGGAAGAGCCGCCGGAGATGTCGCTCGCCGATATCCGCGAGACCTGGAAGATCGTGGTGCCCCAGGAGGAGTGGCCCACCGAGCCCCAGCACGACCGCAACTGGGAAAACTTCATGGTCACCATCCTGCGTGACCGTGGCGCCATGGGCATCATCGACGGCGACACCAAGGAGCTGGTCACCGAGGCCGAGACCGGCTACGCGGTGCACGTGGCCAAGGAGAGCTCCGACGGGCGCTTCTGGTACGTCCAGGGTCGCGACGGCCGCCTCTCCAAGATCGACCTGTGGATGGATCCGCCCCAGGTGACCGCCGAGGTGTTCATCGGCATCGACGCCCGCGACGTGGCCGTCTCCCACTACGGCGAGTGGAAGGACAAGTACGTCATCGGCGGCGCCTACTGGCCGCCCCACTTCGTGATCGCCGACGCCGAGACCATGGAGCCGCTCAAGGTCGTCTCCACCCGCGGCTATGACACCGAGGGCAACTACGTCCACGAGGCCCGCGTGGCGGCGCTCTACAACACGCCCCATGCGCCGAGCTTCCTGGTCAACGTCAAGGAGACCGGCCAGGTCTGGCAGGTGGACTACAGCGATCTCGAGAACCTGCGCATCGAGCAGATGGAGACCTCCGAGTTCCTGCACGACGGCTTCTTCGACCCGACCGGGCGCTACTTCCAGATCGCGGCCAACTACAACAACACCATGGTGTTCGTCGACACCGAGACACGCAAGCGCGTGGGCATGCTGGAGACCGGCCTGATCCCGCACCCGGGGCCCGGTGCCAACTGGGTCGATCCCGAGTGTGGCCCGGTGGCCGGTACCACCCACCTGGGCGAGGGCCGCATGACCTTCTGGGGCAACGATCCCGAAGGGCATCCGGATCAGGCCTGGGAGATCTGCGGCAGCGTCGAGACCGATGGCCCCGGCCTGTTCGTGCGTAGCCACCCGGAGTCCAACAACGTCTGGATCGACCAGGCGATGCACCCGGAGGCGGACGTCAACCAGTGGGTCATGGTCATGAACAAGGAGACCCGCGAGCTGACCCCGATCCACGTCGCCGACCGCCCCGCCGAGCATGACGCCGTGGCGGTGCACATGGAGTACGACCAGACCGGTACCGAGGTGTGGGTCTCCATCTGGGCCCGCGGCCGCGGCCACCAGGACGACGGCGCCATCGTGGTCTTCGACGACAAGACCCTGGAAGAGAAGGCCCGGGTCGAGAACCTGAACACGCCGACCGGCAAGTTCAACGTCTACAACCGCAAGAACCACGTCGGCTGAGCCGACCCGCCGGAGCGCCAGGGGGCGCTCCGGCCTCTTTTCCAGCCATTCCTGCCTCCGGGAACAGGCCGCCGAGTGGCTGGGCAAGGGGCCGGACATCATAACGAAAGCAAGGCATCTCGAGAGCAGACAACTGCTGTCATGACATTTTCGGGAGACTGACATGCTGAGGGAGCGACTGCGCAACTGGCGCAAGATCACCATCATGGGAGCGTCGCTGGGGGCCGTGGCGCTCTTCTTCGTCGCCGGTATCATCTTCTGGGGGGGCTTCAACACGGTGATGGAAGCCACCAACAACATGAAGTTCTGCAGCTCCGCCTGCCACGAGATGAGCTGGGTCTACGAGGAGTACAAGGACCGCCCCCACTACCACAACAAGTCCGGCGTCGGGGCCGAGTGCTCCGACTGCCACGTGCCGGACGCCTGGGGGCCCAAGATGGTTCGCAAGATCCAGGCCAGCCGCGAGGTGTGGCACTGGATGCTGGGCACCGTGAACACCAAGGAGAAGTTCGACGGCAAGCGCCTGCAGCTGGCCGAGAACGTCTGGCGCTCCATGCTGCGCACCGACTCCCGCGAGTGCCGCAACTGCCACGACTGGTCCGCCATGGACCTGGAGCAGCAGCCCGCCCGCGCTTCCCGCGAGCACGCCCGCGCCTTCGAGCAGGGCCAGACCTGCATCGAGTGCCACCAGGGCATCGCCCACGAGCTGCCCGAGGCCTGGGACGAGTCCGAGGTGTGGGCCGCCCGTTTCGAACACGACGAGCCGGAGACCGACCTTGCCGAGCGCGGCGAGCCGGCCATGCCCCTGGAGGCCGAGGAGCTGGGTGAGGCGGTGGCCGCCGAGGGCGATATCGCCTCCACCCTGGCCTGGGATGAGGTGCCGGCGCTGGATGTGACCCTCTTCCTGCCGGGCCAGGCCTCCATCGAGTGGATCCAGGACGGCAGCTCCCACGGCGGCGGGCGCGCCTTCAGCTTCGGCGACCGCTGCATCTGGTGCCACGCCGGCGAGGAGGCGGATATCGGCGCCCTGGCCACCAGCGCCGAGAAGATCGAGACCTATGACCTGGGCGACAAGCGCGGCCATGTCCCGATGACGGTGCAGACCGCCTTCGACGACGACTACCTCTACATGCGCTTCCAGTGGGAGGACGCCGAGCATGCGCCGCTGCCCTTCGTCGACGGCGGCATGATGGACCCGGAGAACGAGATCAAGCTGACCGTCAGCTTCGCCGACGACCGCGTCGACATGGCCGACCGCGGCGGCTGCTGGGCCAGCTGTCACCACGACTCCACCTACATGCCGGACGCCCCGGAGCAGGAGGCCCTGGAGCAGAGCGAGATGGCCGAGCGCCTGGCGCTGATGAACGGCGTGACCAAGTACCTCACCGAGAGCCGTACCGAGGTCGAGGTGCGCGGTCGTCGCGGCGCCGCTCGCGGCGGCTGGGACAAGCTCAAGGAGAGCGAGGAGATCGACGAGCTGTTCGCAGGCGGGGTCTACCTGGACATGGCACGCTTCAAGAGCGGCAGCGAGCGCACCGAGTCCGGCTATATCCTCGAGCAGCGCCACTTCGAGGAGAGCGAGGCGGTGGTCTTCAGCGCCGGCAAGGAGGACGGTGTCTGGACCGCCTACATGACCCGCGCCCTGCGCACCGGTCAGCAGGGCGACAAGCCGCTCTCCCTGGACGGCAAGTACAACATCAACTTCGCGCTTCACGACGACCATGCGGGCTCCCGCTTCCACCACGTCTCCTGGCAGCACGGCCTGATGTTCGGCGCCGACGAGGTGGACGAGGAGATGGTCGAGATCAACGCCGTGCGCATCGAGCGCTGAGAGAAGGAGGTGGAATGAGTCAAGCGAGGCAACTCCGCGGCTGGATCGGCGCCCTGGCGCCGGCCCTGCTGCTAGTCGCCGGGGCGGCCCTGGCCGCCCCGGCCATCACCGGCTACGGCAGCGCCGAGTTCGGCATGACCCCCGATGAGGTGCGCGAGCGCCTGGCCGAGGATGGCGTGACCGACCTCAGCGAGGAGCAGACCGCCGACGGCGACCTGCTGATCGACGGTCGCCTGGGGGGCGCTCCGGCGGCCGGCGCTCCGGCGGTGGAGACCGATCTGCGCTATGTCTTCCCCGCGGGCAGCGAGCGGCTGGCGCTGGTGGTGGCCTTCCATCCCGAGGTGGAGGACCACGCCGCGGTGAAGGCGCAGCTGACGGCCGAGTATGGTCAGCCCTGGGAGGAGGAGATGGCCGAGTGGTGGCTGGACCAGCTGGCCGAGGGCATGCCGGCCACCCCGCTGGGCTTCTCCGCCTGGGGCGGTGACGAGCAGCAGCGCCACCGTTTCGTGCGGCTGTGGACCTTCGAGGAGTACCTGACCGTGGAGTACCTGGATACCGGGCTGCTCTCCGGTCGCCAGTAGTTGCCCCCACCATCCTGTTGCACCCTGGGCCGCCCATCCGGGCGGCCCTTTGCACGTGGATACCACGACCCTGATACCGAGGAATATCGAGATGAAGCGTACCGTTCTGCTGGCCACCGCCCTGCTGATGGGATCGGCCACCCTGGCCCCGGCGTCGGATCACGGCCAGTCTGGCCACCATGGCCATGTCCAGGGGGAGATGACGGAGTCCCGCCATGAGGTGCGTGGCATCTATCTCGGCTATGACGCCGAGGCGCACCGCATCAGCGTGGCCCACGAGGAGATCCCCGAGGTCATGCGTGCCATGCGCATGAACCTGCACCTGGCCGAGGGTGATACGGCCCCCGAGCTCGCCGAGGGTGCGCCGATGCGCTTCATCATGGTGGGCAGGGTCGGGGACGGCATGACCTGGTACGCCGAGTCCTTCGAGGCGCTGCCGGCCGACACCGAACTCGAGCTGCCCGAGAGGCTGCGCGAGATGATCGGCCACTGAGGCGGGCGCCCTCTCAGGCGATGGCGTGCTTCTTCATGCGGTAGAGGAGGGTATCCCGGGTCAGCCCCAGCAGGCCGGCGGCTCGGGTGCGGTTGCCTCCGGTCTGGGCCAGCGCCTGGCGAATCAGCTCGACCTCCAGGGCCTCCAGGCTCAGCCCGCAGGAGGGCAGCTGCCAGCCGCTGCCGGAGGCCGGAGCCGCCACGGGGGCCAGCCACCCCTCGGGGAGGCTCTCCGGGGTCAGGGTCTGGCCGTGCAGCAGGACCACGCAGCGCTCCACCAGGTTGCGCAGTTCGCGGACGTTGCCCGGCCAGGGATGGGCGGCGAGCCGCTTCAGCAGTGCGGGGGTGAAGTCGGGGGCCTCGACGCCGTGGCGCGCGGCCAGCTCGCGGCAGAAGCGCCTGGCCAGCAGCGGCAGGTCGCCGTCCCGCTCGCGCAGGGGCGGCAGCTCCAGGGGAATCACGTGGAGCCGGTAGAAGAGGTCGGCGCGGAAGGTGCCGGCCTCCACCCGGGCACGCAGGTCCTGGTGGGTAGCGGCGAGGATGCGCACGTCGACCCGCTCGACCCGGTCCGCTCCCAGCGCCTGGCACTCGCCGTTCTCCAGGAAGCGCAGCAGCTTGCCCTGAGCCGCCAGGGGCAGTTCGGCGACTTCGTCGAGGAAGAGAGTGCCGCCGTGGGCCTGCTGGACGCGGCCGCGTTTGTCGGCCTGGGCGCCGGTGAAGGCGCCGCGGCGATGGCCGAAGAGCTCCGACTCGACGAGGTCCACCGGAATGGCGGCGCAGTTGAGGGTCACCCAGGGGCCGGCGGCGCGGCGGCTCTCGCGGTGCACCAGGCGCGCCATCAGCTCCTTGCCGGTGCCGCTCTCGCCGAGAATCAGCACCGTGGCGTCGGTGGCGGCGACCAGGCGGGCAGAGCGCACCACGCTCTGCAGGGCGGGTGACTCGCCGACCAGCTCGGCGGTGAGCGTCTTGTGCTCCTGAGCTTGCGTCATGACATTCCCCACTGGGTGATCAGCAGCGGCACGGGGGCCAGGGCGATGATGGCCAACCCGGCCAGCCGGCGGATGACGGGGTGGCGCAGGGTCGCCGCCACGCGGCTCGCCATCACCCCCACCGTGAACAGCATGGGCAAAGTGCCCAGCCCGAAGAAGAGCATGAAGAGCCCGCCGCGCAGGGCGCTCTCCGTGGTCAGCCCGTAGAGCAGTGCCGAGTAGACCAGCCCGCAGGGGAGCCAGCCCCACACCAGCCCGAACCCCCAGGCCTGGGGCAGGCGCCTGACCGGCAGCAGACGCCGCCCCAGCGGCTCCAGGCGGCGCCATAGCGGTCGTCCCAGCCGCTCGATGCGCGAGAAGCGCGGGAACCAGCCGGCGATATGCAGCCCCACGGCGACCAGGAAGAGCATGCCCAGACTGCCCATGACCAGGCGGTCCGGCGTGCCCACCAGGCCCATCAGCCAGCCGGCGCTGGCGGCCACCAGCACCCCGGCCACCACGTAGCTGGTGATCCGGCCCAGGTTGTAGGCCAGGTTGAAGGCCATCAGCCAGCGGGGCTGGCGGCGAACCTCGGGGGAGAGGCTGAAGGTGAGGGCCCCGGCGATGCCGCCGCACATCCCCAGGCAGTGGGTGCTGCTGAGCAGTCCCAGCAGGAAGGCCACGGTCCATTCGGCCGGCATCGGCAAGGGTCTCCTGAACGCTTCGGCTTACCGGGTGTGAGTCCTGAGTTGGCCCTGATTCTATCGCACTGGCCGCGGCAGGTCCTCGGGGCGAGGAGGCGATATATGGCGGGGTGCCATGCATCAACAGGAGAGCTCGATATAGGGTTATGCCTCCGATCCTGGCACGGAAGGTGCATAGGCTAGGTACCGTTTCGTTGACGTGCTTCGCCCCCTTCTCAGGGGGCTTTCTTTTGTCCGCCACGCCGCCCACCCGGGCCCGGCGGGCTGCGTGGCGGCTGCGCAGCGACGCCTCGGGGAGCCGGATGTCGACCCGGGCGGGGTGGCTGGCTGTGGCATATGCCACAGCCGGTGGGCCAAATGCCCCTCCCGAAGGTGTCCGGCAGGTGGCGCCTCCTCCTCCTGGCCCCTGCAGTGCGTGGAAGAGGCGCGATGGCACATTAATTGCTTATTAAGCCGTGTCTACAGGAAACCTAAGGGAACAGGATTGATGTCACACGCCTCTCGCTTTCTCCGCACCGGCCTGGCGGCCGCCGTCTCGCTGGCCGCCTGGCAGGTAGCCGCCGCCGAGCCCGCCATGTCGACCATGGTGATCACCGCGCCGGCCATGACCGACCCCTACCGGGTCTCCACCGATGCCCGCACGCCGCAGCTGCCGCTGCCCGCCGCCGATGGCGGTGCCTTCCTCAAGTCGATCCCCGGCTTCAGCGTCAGCCGCAAGGGGGGGACCAGCGGAGACCCGGAGCTGCGCGGCCTGGGCGGCTCCCGACTCAATATCCAGCTGGACGGCGCCGGCATCCTCGGCGGTTGTGGGGGGCGCATGGATCCGCCTACCGCCTATGTCTTCCCCCAGGCCTATGATCGGGTCGAGGTGATCAAGGGGCCCCAGAGCGTGCGCTACGGTGTGGCTCCGGCCGGGGTGGTGCGCTTCGAGCGCGACAAGCCGGTGCTGACCGAGTCCACCGTGGAAGGCTTCGCCAGCACCACAGTGGGCAGCCATGACCGGTTCGACCTGGTGGGCGATATCACTGCCGGCAACCGGGAGGGCTATGTGCGCCTGATCGGCACCCTCTCCGACCAGGACAACTACGAGGACGGGGACGGCAAGGAGGTGCACTCGAGCTACAACCGCTGGAGCGGTACCGCCATCGTCGGCTGGACCCCCGACCCCGACACGCGCATCGAGCTCGCCTTCGACCGCAGCGACGCCGAGGCGGCCTACGACGACCGGGGGATGGACGGCACCGAGTTCGACCGTACCGGCTATACCCTGACCGCCAGCCGCCGGGATATCACCCCCTGGCTCGACGAGGTGGAGCTGCAGCTCTACTACAACGACGTCGACCACGTGATGGACAACTACACCCTGCGTCAGCCGCCGGGCATGCCGATGGTACAGAACCCGGACCGCCGTACCCTGGGCGGGCGCCTGGCCGCCGAGCTGGCGCTGGCGCCCGCCACCCGGATGGCGGTGGGGGTGGACTACGCCGAGAACGAGCACCGTTTCCGGAGTGCCGGCGGCATGCAGGCCTTCGCCTACCGCGACCTGCCGCGCCAGGAGGTGGCGCGCTTCAATGACTACGGCGTCTTCACCGAGGTGGAGCAGGAGCTCTCCGAGCGCAGCTGGCTTACCCTGGGCCTGCGCGTGGATCGCAGCGAGGCCGAGGCGCGCAGCGCCGACGGCTTTGCCCGCCTCGAGGGCTTCGGCGGAGCGGAGCGGGGAGAGACCTTACGCTCGACCCTGTGGAGCGGCTTCGCCCGCTACGAGTACGCCCTGGACCCTCGGCCGCTGAGCCTCTTCGCCGGGGTGGGCCGAGCCGAGCGTGCCGGGGACTTCTGGGAGCGTCGTCGCGTGTTCGACCTGGAGACCGAGACCCTGACCCAGGTCGATACCGGGGCCAGCTGGAACGGCGACCGGTTGACCGCCAACCTGTCGCTGTTCCACGGCTGGTATGACGACTATATCCTGGTTACCGAAGGCGGCCGCAGTGCCGATAATGTGGATGCCAGGACCCATGGCCTCGAGGCCGACATGCGCCTGCGGCTCACCGACAGCTGGGACCTGACCTCGACCCTGGCCTGGGTGCGCAGCAACAACACCAGCGAGGATCGCCCGCTGGCCCAGACGCCGCCGCTGGAGGCGACCCTGGGGCTGGACTACGCCCGCAACACCTACTTCGGCGGCGTGCTGCTGCGCGGCGTGGCCCGACAGGATCGTATCGCCGAGGGGCAGGGCACCATCTACAGCCTGGATACCCGGGAAACCCCCGGCTTTGCCA
>Ga0209075_1001586_pt1 | contig 21281 bp, 15 predicted proteins | sample Stecom2011_FD_187523 | JGI IMG/M metagenome (GOLD analysis project Ga0209075, IMG submission 187523) | Agricultural soil microbial communities from Utah to study Nitrogen management - Steer compost 2011 (SPAdes) (version 2) | ecosystem: Environmental > Terrestrial > Soil > Agricultural land...
CAAAAGATGGTCTATATTAAATAGTCCATCTTTATATGTATCCGTAGCTTAACTGGATAAAGCATTCCCCTCCGAAGGGAAAGAGTGCCAGTTCGAACCTGGTCGGATACACCATTTTAAATTTATGGATTATATATATGTAGATAGTTCACATATACCGTACTTAATAATGAGACGGTAATATTCAAATAAGTAAAAATAGATTCAAAGACTAATTATCTAGTTAGAACATTTTCTCGAAGTCAAAACAATAAAATAGAAAACTATGTTGTTAACGCAATATGGAATAGATTAAACAGACCGGATTTAAAACCAGTAACACAACAGGTTGTCAAAACTGAAAAAGGAAGATATTTTATAGATTTGTATTTTCCAAATATAAATTTTGGTATCGAGGTCGATGAAGAACATCATAAAAATCATAAAGAAGCGGATATTAAACGATTTGAAGAAATTTATTCAAATATGTCTAATCAAAAAAAGTTTCAATTTTCACAAAATGCAATATCAGGAGAAACCCCTGATTATAAAGAAGAACGAATTACATGCTATGGTGTCTCTTTTGAGCAACTAGAACAACAGATTGATGATGTTGTATTAAAAATAAAATCAAAAATAAAAAGTAAAAAAATTGAATGGTATGTTGATTATCAGAAACAAGTTGATAGCTTGACTGAACAAGTTCTTAAGGTAGGGGATAATATTGTGTTTCCAACCATTGATACAATAGTTAATTCATTGTACAAAGGTGATTTGAAAAAATATGGTGTAAGAAAAGGTACTTATCGCACCCAAATATTTAATGAAGTTCCCGAGTTAGATAATCATATATTATGGTTTCCTAGATTGGCAGTCAAAGAAAATGGTAAATTTAAAGCAAAGGGCGACTGGAATAATCAACTAGTAGATGATTATATTCGTGAATATAATGAATCAAAACCTTTAGAAAATAAGAATACAAAGAATAATAATGGTACAAATAAAGAACCCAATTATCGTATCACTTTTGCACGTACTGAAAATCTACTAGGTGAAAAAGGTTATCAATTTATTGGGATTTTCGAAAAGATAAGCTCTGAGATTGAAAGTAAGGCCGGTACTAAATACTATGTTAGTGAATATAAAAGAATTTCTGATCAGGTTAGAATATACCCAAAATAACATCTAAAATATAGATGAATGTTATTTTGAATTGATCCTAAATATAATAAAATTCTCAAACGAAATATCCTCTTATTTTCACAAAATAGCAGTTCAAATCATTTATAATTTATTTGTCTTTGTTAAGCGATACTTCATCAGTTGTTTTATAATGATCTAAAACATGAACCTGAGCCTCTAATTGCTTCAAGTCACTTTGAAGCAATAGAGGCTTTTCTTTTAACATCTCAATTAATTCTTGTAGAAGATATTGATTTTGATGTAGTATTTTTTCTACATCCTTTTCACAGGATTCAAATATTTCATTGGCTACAACTAAAACATCTTCCTTAGCACGCTCTGTTGAAAGTATGCCGGGATCGTTAAACATTAATGTATCTGAATATTTAGTATGGATTAAACCTTGTCTGCTAATAATGTCTTCTAGCATATATCTTGCAGAAGCAATATCAGAATAAGCACCTACACCTGGTTCATCCAGTAACATCCTTTCAGCAACAATACCACCCAAGTTGATTTTTACCCGGTTTAAGATATCTGAAAATCTATGACTTGGCATCTTACTAGAAAATTGTACAGAACCTAATGAACTACTATTAGGTCTTACATCTACTTTAGTAATGACTTCTTTACCATATATACTTAATGCAACCACAGCATGACCTGCTTCATGAACTATTGTATGTTCAAGAACTTGTTCGGAAATTTCAGGTAGTATTGTATAACCATTATTAACAACCTCTATCACTTCAATTAATAAATCATTAGTTAAGAGATCTAGATTTCTTGTAGCCATTTTTATTTTGGCTTCATTGACATAAGTATCAATGTAGGCACCATTAACATTACCCATAAATTCTACTAGATAATTAAAATCTAAATCATGAGGTGTGTTATGTTTTTCTAATGACTTTAGAAGGATAGTAGCTTTTGTATCATTAGATAAACGCTTAAAGAAAATCTTTCTATCAAAACGTCCGGGTCTTAACAAGGCTTTAGGTATATTTTGGATGTTATTGGCACATGCAATAACCAGAATGCCATCATTATTAATTTGTCCATCCATTTCTGTAAATAAATCTGCTGAGACATCGATTTTGTCGATCTCATCGATAAAAACAACAGAAGGTATAGACATTCTTGCTTGTTCAAATGCTCTTGCAATAGAACGATCATCTTCTTTATTACTATATTTAATTCGATCGGGCGTAAATACATTAAAACCAAACTCATTAATAAAGGCATTAGTCACCAATGTTTTACCAGTACCAGGAGGTCCGACTAAGAGTAGACCACGTGGTACATAAATACCATCTTTTTCTATAAAGTTGTTATCCTTCATAATTGAGCCTAACTCTTTAAATTGACCAATAATATCATCCATACCAAATACATCATCAAACTTAATACGCTTTTCAAATTTTGGTTTTGATTTTTTCTTTCTTGTATCACTTATATAAGTAATATAATTAAAATGTAATGGCAACTTTTGAAATGCTTTGTAATTGTCACAAATCCTAGGTTTAAATACATCTTCTTGTGTTGTAATGATTTGGCGAAGTTTCGCATCAATTGTGTGCATAATGAATTCATAATCAGCAAAAGACTGATAAATTTCATTGACATCTAAGTTTATAATTTTATGATAACGATCGACAATGTTTTTAATATCTTCTTTATATGCTTTAAGTTCATCAGAGTGACCAAATATATCTTCAAGTGAAAAATCATAATTGCTCACTTTAAAAGCAACGATTAACTGATCATCTTGATTGGTAATTTTAAAATATATTTCTTTTGAAATAGGAAGCGTATCAAAACTATAAGTGAGTATATCTGTTCTTTCGAAATTACATAGCTCATATAAGTTTTTGATCGGGATGTTTTTAAATACTTGTTTGGCAAAGTAACGAATAGTCTCAATAGAGTTTGAGCTAAACTCATTATTGAAAAGCGGCTTTAAAGGTACTTTATATTTTCCAAATACTAAAGCATGAGCTGAATTATCCTTTTTACCTATAATTTTAATGTCCTTTTTAAAGGCAGGACTGAGTTTCCATTGATTACGATTATAACGCATGTAATACCTCCTTTTAAGTCTTACAAATATAAATATACAAAGATTTAAGATGTTTCAATAATTTTTCATGAATATTTTTAATTTTCTTAGTGCACCAAGTTCTATTTGGCGCACTCTTTCTCTGGAAAGTTTTAAATGATTGCCAATTTCTTGTAAGGTATGTGATTTTCCATTAAGACCATAACGCATGCTTAAAATAGTTTGTTCATTCTTTTTCAAAGACTTTAATAATTGGTTGACATAGTCACTCGTTGATTGTTGTAAGGTATATAAATCCGGTGTCAATCTTTCATCTGAAAATGTATCTAATAAAGAGCTATCACTTTCATATTGATGATCTAATGATAGTGTATCTACCATATAATCTTCGATAGAAATAACTAAGGATAGTTTTAAACCAGTATGTTTAGCAATTTGTTTAGCAGTAGGGTTATGTCCATGTTGTTGGAAATATGTATTTTTATATTGATTTATTTTTGATAAGGATTCATAGACATGAGATGGTATTCTAATAACACGGTCATTTTCAGTAATTGATCTAGCAATTGCTTGAACAATCCACCATGTAGCGTATGTAGATAATTTAAAGCCCTTGTCCACATCAAACTTATCGATAGCTTTCATTAAGCCAAAAACACCTTCTTGGATTAAATCATCTAGTTCTAAAAATCTAGTTTTATATTTTCGAGCAATACTAATAACTAACCTCATATTAGATAATATAAGTTTTTCACGTGCTTTTAAATAGAGATCAAACTCATCTTTATCCTTAGTGGTTAAGTAGTTTTTGATAATTCGGGTAAGTATTTTTTCTTCTTCAAAACTTAGTAAATGATATGAACTTAAATCATACATACCCCTTCCTTTTAAATTAGAAGGGGTATGTAGCGGATGATTGTTAAATGACATGATGTCTCCTTTTTCATACATTTAAATGAATTTTAATTGGTAATGGTTTTTGCTGTTGGTGTCACATACCCGGTATACTGGCGCAATTGCTTGAAGAATTAGAGCTGTTTTCTTTTCTGTTAATTTAAGTGCTGTTGCGATATCTTCAATTTCAGGGTCTACACCGTGAGTTTGTTTATATTGATGTTGGTACTTTTTGATGCGTGGTATGTCATTGATCAGTGGTCTAACGGTGATGAGGTTTGGTAGTGTAATGCCAATAAAGTTGAGTGCTTTTCGCATATAGGTATAAGCGTGATTGAAAAACTTTCCGCGGCTACTATCAAAAGTAGCAGAAGCCTCCCACATAGCAAGAAACGCAGTTTGGATTAAATCCTCGATAGTTACACGGTAATTTGAAAACTTTAATGCGGTGAATACTGCATGTTTTAAATTAGCATGGACCAACTGAGTTCTAGCCTCTTGAATCTTTGCTGCATTAGATGCATGTAAAATGATATTAGAAATGTTATGTTCTTCCATAGCACTTAATGCACTAAAAGATTCTAAATCTTTTAGTAATTGATTAACATATGAATAATTCAGTGAAAATCACCTTCCTTAAAATTATTTTTGATTCGTAGATAATAATAAGAAAAAGAAAGCCTATTAATTAAAATAGGCAATTATGTTAAATTTAATTTAGTTTTACTTATTTTGTTTCAATGGTAATAAAGTTTTCACCCTCAGGATTTTCTGGAATAATAGTTTTTAGTTCCTTTAATGTAAGTTCTAATGCAGTCGTTAAATCCATATGCTTTTCGATGATATCAAATATTGGGTCTTCACCAATATAACCATGTTTAAATCTTCGATCATACCAAGTATTACCAAAGAAGATGTCTTGAATTAGTGGTTTGTCAAAGTTGTTGATAATAAATTCTAGGTGTCTAGGATATCTAACAAGTTTTCTAGCTACAAAGCCTTCCTCAACGGTGATATCTTGTATGTGTGGCCATAAATTATAATAACCTTCTAAAAACTCCTTACGATAAACTTGTATGTTATATCTTGCATTGTTTCTAAAATTATCATAGTAATTACGTTTTTTTCTAGGGATTAATAAATTGGTATGTGATCCAATGTAGATAGTAGAAACTATACCGTTATAATCTGTCCATGGTGTTCGCTTATGTGGAAGTAATGTATAGATAACTGCTTGTAGTCTTTTATTAAAAAAATTAATTAAAAGACTATCTGTTATGATATTTAAGTCAAACAAACAAAATGCACCACTGCCAATATCAATCACTTTACTTTGTAGGGCATTTTGTTTATTCAACCAAGTGACTATTTCTTCATAATCATCAGAGGTAATATATGAGTAATCCCAATTTTTCAATGTCTTTAATATATTGATTCCTTTTAGGATAACGTCTAATCTATACTTTAAACTACCCGGTACTTTATAATCTTTAATCTCATTATCATCTAAAGAACGAAATGATTTTACTACTGTAGGTAGAGACTGAAATTCGGGTTCAAACTCTATTTTATTGTTCTCAATTTTGTTGAATAAATCAAAAAAAATCATAAACACCTCCATATTTTTTGGACTTAAAAATAAGTCTACATATATAAATATACAAAAGTATTATAGATTTTATACTATGTAATAATTATTTAAATATCATTTTTAATCAACCACAAACAAATTTCTTGACAGCGCTTTCATAATAATATATAATATATTTACTTAATCGTTAACTTAAATGAAGTTAATGAAAAATTCCTAAAGGGGGAAACAATGAAACGGGTAATTTTTGTACTCTTAAGTACATTGGGTTTACTTGTCTTGGTCGCTTGTGATACTACAAGTACTGATCCGGACATTAAGGTTACTGGTATTATGTTAAGTGATACAGTTGGGCAAGGAACTGAAAGTGATCCTTTCACGTTTACGCTTGAAGAAGGTGAGACTATAACATCTACAATTACAGTATCACCTCAAGACATTATAAGAGATCTTAAGTTTACATTAAAGAAAAAAGTTGGTGACAAGTTTGAGAACTTATCTTCAGGTGATGTTGCCGGTTTAGAGTTTACTTCAAACAACTCAAATACTAATTTAAGTGTTAAAGCGCTTAAAGAGGGAACGCATTACTTTACAATCGGACAAGATGATCTTGTTGTTTATGTGCGTATTAATGTGACTAAGGAAACTGGAGAAGAACCTGAACCACCAACAGAAGTTGACTTTACAAAAACGCTTAAAGTATTAGCAATAGGTAATAGTTTTAGTCAAGATGGTATGGCATATTTATACCAAGTTGCAGAGTCTTTCGGTGTAGAAGAAATTATATTAGGTAATTTATATATTGGTGGTGCAGAGTTAAGTTTACATGCTGGCAATATCGCTAATGCAAGTGCAAGTTATGCATTCCAAAAAAATACTAGCGGTACATGGCAAACAGAACACAATAAAACACTTAAATATGGATTACAAAATGAAGATTGGGATATTATTACTATTCAACAAGCAAGTGGTAAAAGTGGTAGACCAACGTTCTATGAACCACACCTCACTAATATATTGAAGTTTGTTCAAGAAAATAAAACGAATGAAGATGCAAAAATCTATTGGCATTTAACATGGGCATACCAACAAGATTCAACACATGGAGAATTCCCATTTTATGAATCGGATCAAGATGTTATGTATGAGTCAATTATTTCAACGTATAATGAAAAAGTCAAAACTAAAGAAGATATTCAAGGTTTAATTCCAGTGGGTACCGCAATTCAAAATATTAGAACAAGTTTTATTGGAGATACTGTAACATCTGATGGTTACCATTTAAATGGTACTACAGGAAGATTTACAGCAGCGCTAACATGGTTTAAAGCAATCACAGGTTTATCAATAGACGATATCGAATATCGTCCATCTGGTGTAACAGTTGAACAAGCTGATGCCATTAAAGAAAGTGTAAATCATGCCATTGAAAAACCACTAGAAGTAACTTTATCTACACATAACGAAGGTGGTTCACCAATTAATTTAAATGATCATACATTACTAAAATTAAACTATGTAATTGGTTATTACATGTCAACGAGTTCTTATAAGCTTTATAATGATGCAGCAAATTCAGTATACTTTACAACTCACGATACCATTTTAAGTAAAGAAAACTTACCGGTAGGTAGTGTCTTATTATTAGAAGATGGATATCAATATAGAGTGAATTTCTTTACTGCATTAGAAGGTCCAGTAACGGATAATATAAGAACGGATAACATAACAGAAGCGTTTATAGAAATTGATGAAGCATGGTGGGGCGACTTTGAGTATGTTGCATTTAATGTGGCACACAAAGGCAATAGCATTGATATTACGAGCTCTTACCAAGAGGTAGCAGATAAGTTTAAAATTTATGCTGCACCTGGTGCACAAATACCACCGATGCCACATGTAGATGAACCATTATTCTTTGTTTCAGGATATTGGAATGATAATGCAACCAGAATTACTAACAACGGTGGATCATTTGATTTGGGCTTTGCAGCATCGAATGTTTTAAGTAAGGCGTATTTAGAAAATTATGCTGCTGTTACAGTAGCCAATGGTTATAAAGTACGCGTAATTTATTTAACATATGATGGATTTGGCGGTTATAAGGTTTTAAGTAGAACTGTTAATTTCCAAGGTAAAATTGATTTAGATGAAACTTTCTGGGGTAACTATGAATATGTAGCATTTAATATATCAAGTGAACCATCATCAGATATTTCTGGTATATTAGATACTTTACCTGAATTATTGACATTTAGCGAAGTTGAAATGATTGAACATCAAGATGAACCATTAGCATTTGAATTAGGTTATTGGGCGGTCGATGATTCAAGTAAAACAGATGATAATCATTTTGCATCTACCAATATTGTCTCTAAAGCATATTTAGATGACATCATTACAATTAGTGTGGTAGATGGTTATGAACTTAGAGCAGTATTCTTTACATATGATGGACAAGGATCCTATGTTGCAGTTGATAAAACAGATCCAACGACAACTGAATTTGCTTTAGATAGTGCATTTTGGAGCATACATACATTTGTTGCATTTGAAATTACTAAGACTGAACCAGCCGATTTAAGTGTAGAACTAGATAGTCTAATAGATAAAGTCAACTTAAGTGAAGAAGCTTTAGTACCGCATGTAGACGAACCGTTAAACTTTATATCTGGATACTGGGCAGACTTTGCAACAAAAGTTACTAATAATGGCACTTCATTTGATTTAGGCTTTGCAGCATCCAATGTTTTAAGTAAGTCTTTCTTTGATGCATATGGAACCATAACAATTGCACCAAACCATCAAGTACGTGTTGTATTTTTATCCTATGATGGCTTTGGTGGCTATAAAGTATTACATAGAACAGCAAATCTACAAGGTACAATTGAACTGGATGAAGCATTTTGGAGTACTTATGACTATATAGCCTTTAATATTTCGACCATACCATCTTCAAACTTATCAGAGTTATTAGATACGTTACCAAGTAAGTTTACACTTGGAGAAGCAGCTGAAGATGAAGGTATTCAATATACATTTGTTTCTGGTTATTGGGCTGATAATGCAACTCAAATTACCAACAATGGTGGATCATTTGATTTAGGCTTTGCAGCATCAAACCCATTACCAAAAGATACATTTACAGATATTGACTCTATTGAAATTGCAGCGGGGTATCAAGTTCGCTTTGTATTCTTTACAACCCAAGACGATGGCTATAAAGTACTTTTCCGTACTGCAAATATAACAGGTGAAGTGGTGATGGATGATGAGTTTTGGGGAAGTTATGAATACTTAGGATTTAATATATCTACAACCCCATCAACTGATCTATCAGATCAATTAGCTACGTTACCTGAAAAACTAACATTTAAAATTTTAGATGAAGTCCCACATATAGATACTGATTTTGAATATCAAGCTGGATATTACGCTGATGGTGCAACGTCTATAACTTATGGTGGCTCTACATTTGACAAAGGTTTTGCTGCATCCAATATATTTAGCAAAGCTTATGTCATGGAATATACACATATCCTGATACCAGACAATTATCAAGCAAGACTTGTATTTTTAAGTTATGATGGCAAAGGTACATATAAGGTGATGCATAGAACACATAGCACCAATGGTCAAATAGTCATTGATGATAATTTATTTGGCACATATGAATATCTTGCATTTAATTTATCTACGATACCAAATTCAGACCTTTCAGAACAATTAGAACAATTGAAAGATGTCATACAATTTGTAAACTTAGAACCAACGAGTGATACGATGACATTTAAACTAGGATATTGGAATAATAATTCTGCCAGAATTGACTCAGTTTCTGCCAATCATGTTAACTTTGTAGCAACCAATGTACTTAGTAAGGACTTTGTTGGGGTAGATACGATCATTGCTATTGAAGAAGGATACCAAATTAGAGTTGTATTTATTCATGTAGAATACAATGTGCCTGTTGTATTACTTAGAACAGATAACTTAACAGGCACTGTCGTTTTAGATGAGACAATGTGGAGCACATATGAATATGTGGCATTTAATATCTCAAAAGTGACAACCGAAAATATTAGTGAAGAAGTCGAGTTAACTGGAAGTAAAATTACACTCAATAAAGTACCATCATAAAGTTATAAATAATGGTTATGGAGAGTATAAATTACTCTCCATAATCTAAATTAAGAGGTCAATATGAGAAAAATTACATTAGGAATTATTTTAATTTGTGCACTGATTATAATGATCGGCTGTACAAAAACACGAAATACAATTACTTTTTTAACCAATAGAACCGACTTACGAAACACCATATTAAAAGATGCAACCAATGAATTTGAAAAGCTTTATAAAGATAAAGGGTGGAAGGTTCGGGTAGAAACAATTACGGATTATGAAAATGTTGTTTCAACAAGGATTAGTGGTCGTAATTATGGTGATGTACTATTGATACCACAAACGGTTGAAAACAAAGATTTAAATAAGTATTTTGAGGTTCTTGGGACAACAGAGCAAATGACTGAAGATGGTTGGAAAGGAATTCATGCAAAAGCATATCAAGGTGATGTTTATGGCTTACCAATTGCTTTACAATCATCTGGTATTTTAATTAACTTAGATATATTTAATAAGGCAAATGTTCATGTTGCTGAACTAACCACACCAGAATTGTTTTTAAGTGCAATGGGAAAAATAAACAATTATGGTAAGGAAAATATTTCAGATTTTAAAGCGGCATTTTATACACATACTGCTACTGGTTGGGGACTTAGCCAATGGGCAGCAGGTATTACAACAGCAGCTGGCGATGCAGATTATATGAACCTTATCTTACCGTGGGATAAACAAGCCTTTTACAATAATGAACTCGAAAAACCGGGTACTATCGGTAAAATGTATGCATTATTATATGACTTAATTACGAATGATTTAGTTGAATCCAGTCCAACAACAGATGCCTGGGAAGAAAGTAAGATTTGGTTTGCTCAAGGAAAAATTGGTGCGATGGCAGTGGGAAGTTGGGCCATTGTTCAATTTGAAGAAGCTGCAGAAATGTATCAAACAGGAAAAAGTGAAGATATTGGTTATATGCCATATCCATTTGAAAATGAAGATGGAGAACTTTATGTATCCATATCTGCAGATTATACAATTGGCGTAGCTAAAAATTCAAAAAATAAAGAGTTAGCAGAAACATTTGCAAGGTTTTTTGTTGAAACGTATAACTTTGCGGAAAAAACTGGAAATATCCCACCTAAAGCAGATGCGAACTATCCAGCAAAAATACAAGCATTTAGGGATAGTGGTGCCATATTAGTTGAAGAAACTCCAGCACCATTTGAATATGAAGGTGCTTTAAGTTTAGCAGAGAAAAATGCTGCAAGTAGTGTAACAGATGAAAAAAGAATTGCAATCTGGGATTCGGTTTGGATCATGGATTTTGCGACAACAGCATTTGATGTTCGGGATAATCGAAGTCAAGCGACTGTCGAATCATTATTAGAAGCAATACAACAAAAATGGAATAATGGCGTTGAAGAAGTTGAAAAAACTTTTGGTTCAAAGCCATAGAACAAGAGGATGACATATGAATTCAAAAGTAAGAATGAGTGATATAGCCAAAGCACTTAATGTAAGTACAGTAACAGTTTCTAAAGCACTATCGGATAAAGAAGGTGTAGGTGAGGAACTTAGACAAAAAATAAAAGACAAAGCTCAAGAAATGGGTTATAAAATTTCTTCAGTTTCAAAGGCGATGCGTACAGGAAGACAAAACAACATCGGTATTTTAATTGCTGAAAGATACTTAGAAGAAGACTCTTACTACTGGAGTTTATATCAAAATATACTTTTGGAATTAGGTAAAAAACAATGTTTTGGTATATTAGAAATCATTAATTCAGAACAAGAAAAAGAACTGGAAACGCCAAGAATTATATTAGAAAGTAAAGTAGATGCTATTATTGTAGTCGGTCAATTAAAGCGTTCGTATTTAAAACATTTATATGAGGAATCAAATGGTAAGTTAATGTTTTTAGACTTTTATGATGTTGAACTACCAGTTAGCAGTGTTATTGCAGATAACTACAATGGTGGTTATGGCTTGACAAGATACTTAATTAAAAAGGGTCATGATGATATTGTCTATTATGGCGATATACATGCAACGACCTCGATTATGGATCGTGGCATGGGCTATTTTAAAGCAATGTTAGATTACCGTAAAATATTACGAAACAATTGGTATATTTCTGATAGAAATGAAGAAGGTTTATTAATTGATCCGGTCCTTCCCAAAGATATGCCATCAGCATTTGTATGTAATAGTGATCTTTCTGCCAGAAAACTATACGATGCATTAGTAGAACAAGGCTACAAAGTTCCTGGTGATGTATCACTTGTAGGGTTTGATAATTATCCAAATGATGCATTTAGTATTGGTATAACAACAATGGAAGTTGGTAGGGATAAACTGGCTATGTCTGCAATCAATGTCATAGAACAAGTTCTTGATGGTTCACAAGCTACCGAAAAGGTAAGCCTAGCAGTTAAATTAGTAGAAAAGGAATCTGTCGTTAATAAAACATAACTTAAAGGGGATCTTATGAGTTATAAAAAACAAAAAAATTTGATTATCATCCTATTTTTAAGTATACCGATATTACTGTTGTTGATGTTTACTTATTTACCAACCGTATTGGTAGCATACTTTTCAACCTTGAATTGGTCTGGAACAGATGATGCAACTTTTGTAGGATTTCAAAATTATATAGCAATTGTTAGAAGTGCAGATATATTTATGCCACTTTTAAATAGTGTATATTATTTTATCGGTGCACTCATTCAAATGGCAATCGCTTTATTTTTAGCAACTGTTTTATCATTTAAGATAAAATTTAAAAACTTCTTTAAAGGTATGTTATTTTTCCCCTACCTTATTAATGGGATTGCTGTTGGTTTAATTTTCACCTTCTTTTTTAGAGAAAATGGTGTATTAAATGAAATCTTAAGTTGGTTTGGCCACAATTCGACAACCGATTGGTTAAGGATAGATATACTAAATAACAGCTTACTTGCTGGTGTATCTATATGGAAGTATATGGGCTTTAATTTGGTGATGTTTATTGGGGCTATCCAATCAATTTCTTCTGATATTTATGAGGCTGCAGAAATTGATGGGGCCAATAAGTTTCAAATATTTAGACATATCATTTTTCCATCGATTAAGAATATCATATTGCTTAATTTAATACTCGCTATTAAAGGTGCAGTCAGTGTTTATGAATTACCGTATATCATGACTGGTGGCCAATGGAATACATCAACATTTGTCATTAAAACGATTCAGCTAGGTATTAATGGTAGATTCTTACAAATTGGACTAGCATCTGCAATGTCGTTTGTATTATTTGCAATCATCATGCTCGTTACTAGATTACAACAAATCTTGTTTAAAGAAAAAGAACAAGAAAATCACTTGAAATAGGGGTGCGGTATGAAAAACTATAAATATAAACAAGTTATAACCAACATCTTAAAATATACCATCATGATTATGGCAGTATTAGTTGTAGTTGTTCCAATTGTACCGATTGTATTAGGATCTTTTAAAGATAGTGTAGAATTTCAAACCTCAGATGTTTTTGAATTACCCAAATCATTTACACTATCGAACTATGTAACAGCATTTACAGATGGCAATATGATGATGGGATTTATAAATACAGTGTTGATATTGGTCATATCGCTAGCAATTTCAATTTTGACAGGTGCAATGACAGCTTACGTTTTGCATCGATTCAACTTTAAAGGTCACGGAAAAATTAAAGCACTGTTTTTAATTGCAGCACTACTACCTTCAATTACCAATAATATTGCAACATTTCAAATTGTTTCAAGATTAGGTATCTTCAATACAAGGTTCGTCGGTATATTATTGTTTAGTGGGACAGATATTATTTCGGTGTATATCATGTTACAGTTTTTAGACAATATTTCAGTGTCATTAGATGAATCAGCCATGATGGATGGTGCCAGTTACTTTAAGATATTTTTTAAGATTATATTACCTTTACTCATGCCAGCAGCCATTACCGTTGGCATTATCAAAGGTGTAGCAATCTACAATGATTTTATAACACCGTATTTATTTATGCCAAGCAGTGAACTTGCTATGATTTCAACAGCGTTATTTAACTTTAAAGGGCCATTTGCAGCGCAATGGGAAGTGATAAGTGCGGGCATAATTATTACAGCTTTACCAATCTTAGTCATATTTTTAATCTCACAAAAGTGGATTTATAATGGCTTAGTATTGGGTGCAGTTAAAGAATAAGAGAAAGTGGAGATAGGTAAAATGAATATGAATAATTTTCCTTGGGAAGATAGAAAAGAAAATGATGTTTCGCCAGTATGGCGTTATCGTAAAAATCCAATTATTGGTAGATATCCTGTAAAGGATGTTGCTAGAGTTTTTAATAGTGCCGTCTTACCTTATAAAAATGGTTATGTTGGTGTGTTTAGGGCAGAACACCATGACGGTATTCCTTATTTACATGTAGGGTACTCAAGTAACGGTATTGATTGGATGATTGAAGAAGACAAGATTAAAGTCTATGATGATCAAAATAAATTGGTTAAATATAAGTATATGTATGACCCACGTTTAGTTGAAATTGAAGGTGTATATTATGCAATATTTTGTACAGATAATTATGGAGCGACACTTGGTTTAATTTCAACGAAGGACTTTAAGACATTTACAAAGATTGCTGATCCATTTTTACCATTTAATCGTAATGGTGTATTATTTCCAAGGAAAATTAACGGAAAATACTACATGATGTCAAGACCTTCTGATTCTGGTCATACGCCATTTGGTGATATGTTTGTTAGTGAATCCAAAGACCTAGTATATTGGGGTAATCATCAATGGATGATGGGTAAAAATGAATTATGGTGGGAAAACGTAAAAATTGGTGGTGGCAGTATACCAATAGAAACCAAAGAAGGGTGGCTCATTTTTTATCATGGAGTTACAGGCACAGCCAATGGATTTGTTTATAGTATGGGGGCTGCAATATTAGATTTGAATCATCCATCAATTGTTAAGTATAGATGTAGTAACTGGTTACTCACACCAAGTGAAAGTTATGAAGAAGTTGGTTTTGTACCAAACGTCATCTTCCCATGCTCTGCATTACATGATGAAAAAACTGGTAGAATAGCAATTTATTATGGTGCAGCTGATAGTTATATCGGACTTGCTTTTACGACGGTTGATATTGTCGTTGACTACATAAAAAAACATGCACAAAAATGAATTATTTAAAATACTAACTGAAGAAATTTATCCGTTTTGGAATCATTTATATGATCCTAATGGTGGATTCTTTAGTTTAGTAGATAATGATGGTAACATACATAAAGAAGCTGATCGTGGTGTATTATTACAGTTAAGAATATTATGGTTTTACTCCAAACTATATTCAGTGTACCCAACAAAAGAAGTGAAAAAATATGCACAACATGCATTTGACTTCGTAACTAAGTACTTCATGACGCATCAAGGCACCATTTGGAAAATCGATCATCAATTTTACATAGTAGATGACACCATACATATTTATAATCAAGCATTTACAGTCTATGCATTAAGTCAGTATTATCAATCATTTAAAGATGATAATGCCTTAAAAAAAGCTTTAAATATCTTTGAAGTTATGGAATCCATGAGAGATGAAAATGGTTATATTGAACAACTAACAAAAGGCAATCGACTAGCAGATTTAGGATTTCATGCAGACAGAACGATGAACTCTATTTTGCACATGATTGAAGCCTATACGTTACTTTATGAAGTAAGTGAAAATAAAAAAGTTCATCAAGCACTTATATATGCTTTGGAGTTGATCTCTAACAAAATATATAACCCGACTAAAAATAGATTAGAAGTCATGTTTAATCATGACATGATAAGTCTAGTCGATTATCATTCATTTGGACATGATATTGAAGCGAGTTGGTTACTAAGACTTACATTGCCATATATCGATAATCAAAACCTTAAAAATAAAATCATCAATATATCGGATGCTCTTGTAAGTGAAGTATATCAAAAAGCTTATAAAAATGGTTATGTAATTTCTGAAAAAGTTTTGGGTATAGCTAGTGAATCAAAGGTATGGTGGTGCCAAGCTGAAGCAGTTGTTGGTTTTCATAAGGCATATGAAATAAACCATTTAACGCCATACAAAACAGCTAGAGATCAAATCTTAAACTTTATACACCATCATTTTATCCATCATGCACATAAAGAATGGTATTGGGAACTAAATATAGAAAATGAACCCAATTTAGAACGACCACTGGTATCAAATTGGAAGTGTCCATATCACAATGGTCGAATGTATATTGAACTGGTAAAGGGGATTAAATAAATGAGTTTATTCAAGCGACTAATTAAAGAACAAAAAAGACTTAATAATCAGAAAAATAAAGTTGACAAATCATTTTATAATGGCGTTGTTACGCGATATAAAAATCCAATATTAACCGCGGATCATGTACCAATTTCATGGCGCTTTGATTTGGATCATAAAACGAATCCGTTCAATATAGAAAGGCTTGGAGTAAATGCTGTTTTTAACAGTGGTGCGCTTTATTTTAACGATGCATTTTATTTGGTGCCACGCATTGAAGGCACCGATAGAAAGTCGTTTTTTGCACTTGTAAAATCCAAGTCTGGTATTGATAAATTTGAATGGATAACACCCATCCTATTTGATAAATTAGATCATGAAACAAATCTATATGATATGCGTTTAACTCATCATGAAGATGGTTATATCTATGGTGTGTTTTGTAGTGAATCACTAAACCCAAACCAAGAACTCATCATGGATGCAATCGCTAAAGCAGGCATAGTTCGTACAAAAGATTTATTAACATGGGAAAGGTTACCTAATTTAGAAACACCAAGCCCTCAACAAAGAAATGTTATTTTACATCCTGAATTTGTTGATGAAAAATATTTATTTTATACAAGACCTCAAGATGGTTTTATTGATGTTGGTAAAGCAGGTGGCATTTCAGGTGGATTTGTTGAAGATATTAAAAACCCTAAAGTTTCAAAAGAGATATTAATCGATCAAAGAATCTATCATACGGTTTATGAGACAAAAAATGGTGGCGGCACTGTACCAATTAAAACAAAGGCAGGCTTTATTCATATTGCACATGGTGTTAGACAAACAGCAGCTGGCCTTAGATATGTATTGTATGCATTTTTAACAGACTTAAATGATCCTTTAAAAATTGTTGCCAAACCAAGTGGATACTTATTAGCGCCCATCAAAGAAGAGCGTGTAGGGGATGTATCCAATGTTTTATTTTCAAATGGGGCGATACTAAAAGATCAAACCATTTATCTATACTATGCATCATCTGATACGAGACTACATGTTGCCACAATAAGCTTAGAAGCGATGTTAGACTATTTATTAAACAACCCTAAAGAATCATTCAACACATATGATTCCACACTACAGCGTATCAATCTAATTAAAAAAAATAATCAAAAGGAGCCGAAATGAAAAAGTTTAGTTTAGGTATTATAGGATTCATGCTATTTATGCTCGTAGCATGCACAACTCCATCAGATAATGGAAAAACAGGTGCTGATCTCCAAGCACCAATCATAAATGGTGTTAAAACAATTTATCATGAAATCGGACAACCAACACCAAATTATATGGGGTCAGTTTCTGCATTTGATGAAACAGATGGCAATGTAACAGACAGTTTAATTATCGATACAAGACATGTCAATCTTGCCGAAGAAGGCGTGTATGAAATCACCTATTATGCATTCGACAAATCTGGAAACCGTGCATCCGTATCAACGACAGTCAACGTATCACCTCCCGATATAGTTGAACTTGTTCAGCCAAACTACCCTGACAAAGAAGGGTTAATTAAAGCAGATATGGGTAGTTATACATTAATAGGCAGCGATGATGCAATATTAGAAGCAATGCCACCATTAATTCATATCAACTACAATGAGGCAACATCAACCGAGCTGACATGGCAAACCTATCATGTACTACAACTTGCTTCTAATAACTATACAAGAAAAACACATTTAGGTTTTAATGTGCTTGGTAGTGGTGTATCTATTTATATAAAATTAATGACTGCTGAAGGTCAATTAGTAGTAGAAAGAGAAGTTGCTTCTACTATGTTTTGGCGTGAAAGTTTAATTGAGATACCTGAAACTCAAAGATATTTATTAAACAAAAATCTAGAATTATTCATTTATGCACCACGCCCAACATCAACACCATTAGCGGGTAGTGTTTCTATTTCAGGCATATGGTTTGAAGGTGATAAAGAACCGAATGAAAAACTTGAATATGATGAAAACAACTTCAAAACAATTTATACACTTGATATTTCTAACCTATCCAATGAACATGACAGCTTTGATGAAAATGGACAAGCTGGCGGTGGACTCGTTACAATTGAATATGATGAATCAGTTGGAGTGACGATAGAAAATAATGGATTTAATGATTGGGCCAATGTTGCGTTTAGAGTGCCTGATAAAAATAGTGAAGGGGAACAACTCATATTAACCGATGTTGAATTTGTGGTCATAAAGCTTTCAGTAAGTGCAGGTGCAATTGTAAAAGCTAAAGCGGATTGGAATTCGCCAGACTTATTTGAGTTTAATGGTACAAAAGATGGTTCAATGCAATATTGGATGTTACCTGTAGGACCAAACGGATACGCTGCGTGGGCAGCAGTATCCATTGCTGCAAGTTACTTAGAACAAGGAACAACAAGCGGTACAGTGGTCATTGAAAGTATCTTCCTTGTACAAAATATAGGACAATGAAGTATATAAAAATAAACAGGGGGTTACTATTAATGTTATCCATGCTTAGTATACTCCTAACGATAAGCGTTACACAGGCTACAATTACAAGAAATACACCATTTGTCACAACAAAAGATGGTAAGTTTTATATTGGAGATGATGAGTTTAGATTTGTTGGTACTAATAATTATTATTTACACTACAAAGATAAACTCATGATTGATGCAGTATTAGATGATGCCCAAGCTGCGGGATTTAATGTCATAAGAATGTGGGGGTTTTTAGATGGGGACTCCAATTCGGTAGTAGAAAATAAAGCATATATGCAACCGAGTCAAGGTGTTTATACGAGACCAACTTGGGCAGAACATGATTTTGTCAGCGGTTGGGATCAAATGGATTATGCTGTATCTGAGGCTGCTAAAAGAGATATTCGTCTGATCATTGTCTTTACAAATTACTGGGATGATTTTGGCGGCATTATAGAATATGTTAATTGGTATAACAAAAAGTATGGGTATACAAAAGGTGATATCGGATTTTTAGAGAAAAAAGACTTCTATACTAATGAAGAAGTTAAAGGATACTATAAAGATTATGTACGTCACCTAATACAAAGAACCAATCAATTTAATGGTAGAAAGTATATAGAAGACCCAACAATATTTTCTTGGGAATTAATGAATGAACCAAGAAATCCTAAGTTAGATGGTGGCAAGATAGAAGATGTAACTAACTGGGCCGATGAAATGAGTAAGTTTGTTAAAAGCCTAGATCCTAATCATATGGTTGCATTAGGGGATGAAGGTAGTTTTAATAACCGTTCTGATTGGGATTATATGCAACAAGCCCAACACCTCTATGATGGTAGTGAAGGCGTAGACTTTGAAGCGGTACTTGCATTAGATGCAATTGATTTTGGAACATATCACTTATACCCTGAATCATGGGGTATTAATCATTCTCATATGGAGTGGGGTAGAAAATTTATTATAGACCATATCAATGTTGGTAAAAATTTAAATAAACCCGTGATATTAGAAGAGTTTGGAATTAGTGCAAACTTAGGTAGAAATAGAGAGTTAATTTATACAGACTGGCTAAAAGCTGTTTATGATCATGATGGTGCTGGCGTCTTATTTTGGATGTATGCAAGCATTGATACATCTGAACATGCAGTAGATGGTGGGTATTATCCGGATTATGATGGTTTTAGGCTAGCAGAAATACCGGATAAGTATCCAGAACTTGAAGTCTTAAAACAATTTGCTAAACGCTTCAGCGGTCTTGAAATACCTTTTGTTGAAAAAATACATATCATCAGTCCATATACAACATCAGGTTTTATTGAAATTGAAAGTGATTTATATGAAAATCAAATTTTTCCAATTCAAGTTCATATTGAAACGACTAGAAAAGTTGATAAAGTAGAGATGTACTTAGATGATGAATTATACACTACTCTCAAATTTGATACTGCTTTAAATGCCTATACCACAGACTTTAATATGCGACATATATTTAGAGGTAGTAATGTCTTTTTAGAGTTTAAAGCATATTTAGGTAACACAGTCATAGACTCTGAGACAATTGAAATCAGAAGGTTACTTAAATTTGATTATTTTATCAATGAAACCTTTACTTTTGATCATAGTTTTAGACCTGATGATATTCAATTAATTTATTATGGGGCTTATAACGCAGATTATATAGATTCGGAATGGACAAGTCTTAATGATGGTATGATTAAAGTTTCAGTTGATCATAACAGAGATCATTTTTGGTCAGAATTAAAAATGGAAGTGATGAATTTAAGTTCAAGCTTACTCAGATCAAGTTATGGTTTAAGTTTTGATATATACTATGAAAAAGACAAATTGATTGAAGGTGTATTAAAGCCGACGGATGAAGCTTATGAGACAGCACCAGGGTTTAGACATTATGCTGCGCTAGATCCAGGGTGGATGAAAATTGGGCTTAATGAGCATAATATTAAATACTATGAACTTGAAGAAGTTCAAATTGATGGTAAAGCATACTTAAAACAACATGTTATGATACGCTATAACGCATCCAGTAATCATTCAAAACTTGTATTAGGATTTGTAACAAACCATTTATTATATGAAGGTGATATTTATATTGATAACTTATCATTCTATGATAGAAAACTTTCAAGCGAAGCACTAGAAGAAGATGACTACATTGATTGGTATTTAGAAAAAGAAATATTGGAGCAAGAACGCATCACTAGATTAATTATATGGATATCAGTTACAATTGGACTTGTAGTTATAGGTAGCTCAATTACTACCGTTGCTATCCTAAGAAGAAGAAAAAAGTAAGTAAAGGGACTGTAACGAAATAAAATAGATATAGTCTTTAAAACAAAAAAGCCGCTCTGGTGATATGATACCTCTAAAGTAGACACAGGAAATAATATAAATTAAAACTATATTATTACTATAAATACTTGGAGGTATTTTATTTTGAGGAAAAACAAACGATTAAGTTATGAAGAAAAACTAAAATTGTTGAATATTTAATTAAGCATGAACTTGATTATCATGGCACCGCTGTAAAGTTCAATGTAAGTTATCAACAGATATACACATGGTACAAAAAGTATCAATCCTTAGGTGTCAATGGACTTAATGATAACCGTGGTCGAAAAAAGCAAACTG
>Ga0209075_1001588_pt1 | contig 21277 bp, 22 predicted proteins | sample Stecom2011_FD_187523 | JGI IMG/M metagenome (GOLD analysis project Ga0209075, IMG submission 187523) | Agricultural soil microbial communities from Utah to study Nitrogen management - Steer compost 2011 (SPAdes) (version 2) | ecosystem: Environmental > Terrestrial > Soil > Agricultural land...
CGGCTTTTCCACACTGGCCGGGGTGGAGCTTGCGGGAGCAGGCTCAACACTTTCTACAGGGGCCGGCGCGTCCGCGGCGGCAGCTGCGGGGTCAAACTTGCCTTTGCCATGCAGTTGATCGAGCAAGGCTTCAAATTCATCGTCGGTGATTTCGTCACTGTCGGAGTCAGCTGCGGGAGCGGCCGCCGGAGCACTGCTCGCCACCTCCGGCGTAAACTTGCCCTTGCCGTGTAACTGATCCAGCAGGGCCTCAAACTCGTCATCGCTGATTTCATCGCTGTCAGCGTCCGCGGACAGAACAGCAGACTCGGTCTCGGCCGGCTGGGTATCCGGATGCTCCAGGGCATTCAGCAGTTGTTCGAACTCATCATCGGTAATATCCCCCTGCGGGGCGGCTTCCTCGGCGGTGACTTCTTCTGCCGGCAGGTTTTGTGAAACAGGTTCGGGGGCGGCAGTCTCGGTCTCTTCCTCGGGAAGCGCCAGTCGCTGCAGTTCAGCAATCAATTCCGGGCTTGCCGCATCGGGTTCTTCCCGTTGCTGAACCTGTTCAAACATCTCATTGACGGTATCCAGTGCCTGCAGCACCACATCCATCAGTTCCGGGGTGACCCGGCGCTTGCCATTACGCAGCGTGTCAAACACGTTCTCCGCGACGTGACAGCACTCCACCAGGGCTTCCAACTGCAGGAACCCGGCGCCGCCTTTAACCGTATGGAAACCGCGGAAGATCGCATTCAGCAGCCCCATATCATCAGGGTGCTGTTCCAGATCCACGAGTTGCTCGGACAGTTTTTCCAGGATTTCACCTGCCTCGACTAAAAAGTCCTGCAGGATCTCCTCATCAGCCTGAAACCCCATTCACAACTCCTCAGAAACCTAAACTAGAGAGTAGATCATCAACGTCATCCTGAGAGGAGACTACATCCGAGCGCTCATCTTTCTTGAGCTGGGGCCCCTCCCCTTTACTCACATCAGTGCCGGCAAAAGAAAACTCGTGCTGAATCCCGGTAATCTGATCCACCCGGCCCGCCATTTTGACCAGCCGTACCAGATTTTCCTCAACTTCACGCACCAGCGTCGTGACCTTCTGAATCAACTGGCCAGTCAAATCCTGATAGCCCTGGGCCAAAAGGATTTCGGACAAGTTATCATGAACCTGATCGCTCTTTTGAGTCAGATCGTTCAGAAACTTGTCCATCCGCTTATAAAGTTGCCGAAACTCTTCCGGCGTCAGCTGGCGCCGACCCAGCTTGTGCCACTCATTGCGCAACCCATGGGCTTCGGTTTTCAGATCAGCCGCAATCGGCATGCTGGCCTCAACCAGATCCATGGTGCGGTTCGCCGCATTGCTGGTCAGGTTGACCACATAGGTCAAACGGTCTGAAGCATCGGAGATTTGCGACAGCTCGGCCTGCTGACGCGGATCATTTCCCGCATCGATATGAAAGTTGACCAGTGCCTCGTGAAGACTGCGGGTTAACCGGCCCACCTCCCGGTAAAGCCCCCGATCCCGGGTTGCATTCAGCTCCGCGACCAACTTCAAGGCTTCAGCAAAGTCGCCAGCCTGAACCTTGGACATCAGGTGTTCGGTCTGCTGTCGCAGCTGTTCCTCATAGTTATCGCTGTCCGCCTCGACAATGGCATCCGCGTACCTGACGATTTCGTTATTACTCATGACCCCAGCCTATAGTTGAATCTCTTCGATTAAGCGTCGATACGTTCGAAGATTTTCTCGATTTTTTCCTTCAACACAGCCGCGGTAAAGGGTTTGACTACATAGCCGTTCACGCCGGCTTGCGCAGCGGCAACAATCTGGTCGCGCTTCGCTTCGGCGGTTACCATCAGCACTGGCAGATTTTTCAAGCCGCTGTCCGCCCGGACAGCCTTGAGCAAATCAAAGCCCGACATGCCGGGCATATTCCAATCAGTGATCAGGAACTGGAACTTGCCGGTTTTCAGCATGGGAAGCGCGGTAGTACCATCATCCGCCTCTTCCACATTGGAAAACCCCAAGTCTCTCAGCAGGTTTTTAAGGATCCGTCTCATAGTGGAGAAGTCATCCACCACCAGGATCTTCATGTTCTTGTCCAATGCGACCTCCAGGATGCCGACAGAAAAAACCCAATACTTTGCAGAGCGTTTGCCAGCAATCATTCATGCTCAAGCGACAGCACAAGCACCTATATTCAAGCCGAATGACTATAGTCTAGCTGGCTCCGAACGAGCTTCCAGTTTTTATGGTGCCAATTCGAAGCCGAATAAGCGGTTTTCGTTAGTTTCAGTGATCAGGAAATAAAAACGACCCGGTCGTTACACCAAAACCGACCACAGGAAAGCCATCCAGACCTAACGCCAATCAGCCAACCGCGACCGCAGGCGCAGCATGGTCTGACTGAGAATCTGACTGACCCTGGACTCACTGACCGACAAGATTTCGCCGATCTCCTTGAGATTGAGCTCTTCATCGTAGTAAAGCGACAGCACCAGACGCTCACGCTCAGGCAAGGCGCCGATGGCTTCTGCCAGACTTTGCTGAAAAGCCCTTCGTTGAAGCCCTTCAAGGGGGCTTGGAGTGTCCTCTCCAACGGATTCCGTTACGGCTTCACCGTTGTCGATCAATTCCTCGAAACTGAACAGGCGGCTGCTGGCACTGTCCTGCAAACTGGCGTGATACTCCTCAAGGCTCACCCCCAGCTCCGCCGCCACCTCCGCATCCTGAGCATCGCGCCCGGTGCGGTTTTCAACCACGCGTATCGCTTCCGCAATACGCCGGGAGTTACGATGCACGGACCGCGGCGCCCAATCGCCCTTGCGGATCTCGTCCATCATCGCGCCCCGAATCCGGATCCCCGCATAGGTTTCAAACGATGCACCTTTGCTGGCATCGTATCTGCGAGCCGCCTCTAGCAGGCCGATCATACCGGATTGAATCAAATCGTCCAGCAATACCCCAGACGGCAGTCGCGCCGACAGGTGATAGGCGATCCGCTTGACCAGGGGCGCATGGCGCCGGATCAACTCATCGCCATTATCCTGTCGCGCATCGGCATACATACCAAGACCGCTTGCTACTGCCATTGCAATCCTGTTCTAACCTGAACCGTCAACCTTGCACCAGGCGTTCCACAAAGAACTCCAGATGCCCTCGTGGGGTGGATGCCAGCGGCCAGCTGTCCACTTTTTGGGCAAGCGCCTTGAAGGCCAAAGAGGCCTTGGCCCGGGGATAAGCCTCTAAGACGGGCCGCTGTTTTTGTACTGCCTTTTTTACATGTTCGTCAAAGGGAATACTACCCACATATTGTAACGCCACATCGAGAAAGCGATCAGTCACTTTCGCAAGTTTGGCAAACAACAGACGTCCGTCCTGCTCCGTTTTCACCATATTGGCAACAACCCGGAAGCGGAACAGACCATAATCCCGGTTCAACAGCTTAATTTGTGCATAGGCGTCCGTGATGGAGGTGGGCTCATCGGTGACCACCACCAGCACTTCCTGGGCGGCGCGAATAAAGCTCATCACCCCTTCGGAAATCCCAGCCGCGGTGTCGATAATAAGCACATCCAGCTCATCGCTGATTTCACTGAACGCAGCAATCAGGCCGGCATGCTCTTGCAGCCCCAAATTTGCCATGCGCTGAGTGCCGGAGGACGCCGGCACGATCTTGATGCCGCCAGGCCCCGTGACCAGCACATCCCGCAGACTACAGACGCCAGCCAGGACATCTTCAATGGTTCGGGTCGCGCTGATCCCCAACAGGATATCGATATTGGCAAGACCCAGGTCGGCATCCAGCAGCACCACTCGCCGCCCTTGCTCGACCAACGCCAACGCCAGATTAATGGAGACGTTACTTTTACCTACCCCACCCTTACCGCCGGATACTGCTATTACCTGAACCGGATGTTGTGTACTCATGCCGGTAGTTGCCCCCTCAAAATCTAAAATTCGTTCTGCCTACAGGCATTGGCTGACTGTTTCGGCACTTAGTAAGTACTGGGCCAAAACGCAGCCTGTGACTCAATCGCCTCCATTGACCCTTCACCGGCTGCCTGCTGCCACGCACTCAGACAACCATTTCCTGCTCCCGGACATTTCGCTCTCTACGCGCGTCCGGACGAGTTCCTTCCTGGGAATTGAGCGCCGCCAGCGCTCGGATCACGAGCTGATTCGCCCGGGCCTGGTGAATATCATCGGGAATCCGCTGACCATCAGTGACATAAGCAACCGGCAGCCTGTTCAGAACCGCCAAGCTGATGGCCTCTCCCAACGTCAACGCTTCATCGAGTTTGGTGATGATGCAGCCGGTCAGGCCCACCACCTTGTAGCTATGGTAGGTGGATTTCATCACCTGTGACTGGTTGATGGCTGATACCACCAAATGGTTTTGAATCCGGTGACGGGACGACCGCAATTCATCCATCTGCTGCGTCCAGGCCTGATCATGATGGTTCAGGCCCGCGGTATCAATCAGAACCAGCTTTTTATCGCGTAGTGTATCAAGGATAGCATCAAGTGAATGATTGTCATCGACGACCCGAACCGGCACCTCCAAAATGCGCCCCACGGCCAGAAGCTGCTCATGGGAAGCAATCCGATAGCGGTCTGTGGTTACAAGGGCGACATCTTTGGCGCCATACTTCAATACATAACGAGCTGCCAGTTTACCAATAGTGGTGGTCTTGCCGGAACCAGTTGGCCCGACCAAAGCGAAAATCCCACCCTGTTCGGTCAATTCTTCCTCAACTGTTTTCACGGAACGGGTCAATTGTGCCAACACATAGCGCCATGCGGCCTGCAGATCACCACTACGCTCGACCTTGGTGACCAGCTTCTTCTGCAGCTCCGGGAAAATCCCCATCGCGGTCAGACGCTGCTCCAGCTCCCGCTGCAGATTACCGATTTGGCTCTGCATCTGCTGAGTCAGCAGATCCTTCAGCATGGAAATCTCAGCGCGCATTTGAGCAATGGCATCGACAGACGCCTCCGTCGCGCCAGCGGTGACAACCTCAACCGGAGCCGAATGGGTGGGCGCGGAGTGAACGCGTCCAACTTTTGACTCAACCGCCGATGCGCCAAAATTTTGACCGGCCAGCTTGGGCTCGTCCACCACCAACTGGGGCCGCCCGGCGGCACCTGTGGAACGCCGGACCGCGGCGATCCGTTGACGGGACTTGGCCAGCTCCCCTTCGAGCTGACGATGGCGCTCTGTCTCCCGCTGGATCAGCTCTGTGGTGCTCTTGCTCCGCTCGGGCTCTGGCACCCGATTGCGCAGTTCAGCTTCGTCATAATTCAGGGCCGCCATGATTTCAACCTGGCCATCCACCTTGCGACTGGAAAGAATGACCGCCTCCGGCCCCAGCTCTTCCCGGACCAGCTTCAGTCCTTGTTGCATGTTTGCTGCAATAATACGCTTCACTTTCATGACGGACTCCTCTTGCCCGCAGCCTGTCCATTGTTCGACAGGCTGTCACCTAATGCTTTGAATACTCAGGCTTTTAAGCCTTGTCGCCCTTCCCTTCAGGTGCCGCTCAGGCACTGACGGTCGCGACAATGGTGATCTGTTTGTTATCCGGTACTTCCTGGTAAGACAGAACATGCAGGCGCTCCACACTGTGACGAATAAAGCGGGACACCACGCTGCGAAGCGGAGCGGACACCAGCAGGATGGCCGGCTTACCCATCATTTCCTGTTGCTGCGCCGCTTGCGCCAGTGAACGCTGGAAGCGCTCCATCATGTTCGGCTCCAGGAGCAGACCGACTTCGTCAAAAGATCCACTCTGCTGAGCTTGTTGCATGGATCTATGCAACAACTGTTCCAGATCAGGCTCCAGAGTAATCACCGGCATTTCAGGATCATTACCACAAATGCTTTGCACGATTAGTCGGCGCAGGGCAACCCGCGCTGAAGCTGTCAGCTGGCTGATATCCTGGGTCTTGGGCTGCACGCTCACCAGCGCCTCGGCAATGGTGCGCATATCCCTGATAGGAACGTCTTCATGCAGCAGGTTCTGCAGCACTTTCAGCAGCAGGCTCAAACTGAGCGTGGTCGGCACCAGCTCTTCCGCCAGTTTGGGAGAGGCTTTGGCCAATTGATCCAGCCACTGCTGAACCTCTTCGTGACCAATCAGCTCATAGGCATGGGTGCTCAGGATCTGGTTCAAATGGGTCGCCACCACAGTACTGGCATCCACCACCGTATAACCCAAAGTCTGGGCCTGCTCTTTATAGGCCTGGTCAATCCAGACCGCCTCCAACCCAAAAGCGGGATCTTTGGTTTCAATCCCGTCAAGACGTCCAAAGACCTGGCCGGGATTGATCGCCAGCTCACGGTCCGGATGAATTTCGGCTTCGGCAATGGCAACGCCCATCAAGGTGATGCGATAGGCGTTGGGCATCAAATCCAGGTTATCGCGAATGTGGACGGTCGGCATTAAAAAGCCCAGCTCCTGGGACAGCTTCTTACGCACCCCCTTAATCCGCGCCAGCAACTGCCCGCCCTGGGCTTTATCCACCAGGGGAATCAGGCGATAACCCACCTCCAACCCGATCACATCCACATTCAGGACGTCGTCCCAACCCAACTCCTTGGTTTCAGGAGAAGGCATGGAGGCTGGCGCGCCCTGACCCTGCAGCCCGGCCTTGCCGGCTCCACCATCCCGGGAGATGGTCCCACTACGCCCCATGGGCGCAGCCACTTCCTCGACCTCTTCCTGGTCCCGTTTCTTTTTCAGGTAATACGCCAGCCCGCCAGTCACGCCACCCAACCCCAAAAAGGCCAGATGGGGCATACCGGGCACCAGTCCCATGACCGTCAAAATACCGGACGCCACCGCCAGAGCCCGGGAGGAGCCGAACATCTGGCCGGTAATCTGCTTCGACATCTCCTGGGAGGTGGTAACCCGAGTCACCATGATGGCTGCCGCCGTGGAGAGCAACAAACCGGGAATCTGAGCGACCAGGCCATCGCCAATCGTCAGCAACGCATAGATTTCTGCCGCATCGGAAAAAGTCAGACCGTGCTGAAGGATCCCGATCGCAAGGCCCGCCAACAGGTTGATAAAAAGGATGAGCAAGCCGGCAATGGCGTCGCCCTTCACAAACTTACTGGCACCATCCATGGAACCGTAGAAGTCCGCCTCCTGGGCCACCTCTTGCCGACGGGTCTTGGCCTCCTCCTGATCAATAATCCCGGCATTCAGGTCGGCATCAATTGCCATTTGCTTACCGGGCATCGCATCCAGGGTAAAACGCGCACTAACCTCGGAAACCCGGCCCGCACCCTTGGTGATCACGATAAAGTTGATGATCATCAAAATCGCGAAAACCACCACCCCCACGGCATAGTTGCCGCCGATCACCACTTCACCGAATGCTTCGATCACCTTACCGGCAGCATCGCCCCCCTCATGGCCATGCAATAGCACCACCCGTGTTGAAGCAACGTTCAGCGCCAGACGCAGCAAGGTCGCAACCAGGAGCACCGTCGGGAAAACGGCAAAGTCCATGGGCCGCATGGCGTACACACACACCAGCAACACCACAATGGAGAGCGCGATATTAAAGGTAAAGAACACGTCGAGCAGAAACGGAGGAATGGGCAGTGTCATCATTCCCAGAATGATGATCACCAGCAGAGGGATCCCCAGATTGCCTCGGCTTAAGCTTCTGATGTTGTTTAAAATCAGCGCGCGATCCATAGACCTGACACCTAAAAACTCTCGACTCGTCAAAAAGTCGACGACCAATGTGCATTTCCCATGTGTTCTGCAATTTCCAGGCCAGCAATCCAAGCGCTTGTTTTTCCTTAAAATTTTTATCCCAATAAAAGCGGAATAGCTGGAGGTGGCTGAAAAAAGATGGCTAAGAGGCACGCCACAAAATACGTAAGCATTTATTTCCTATGAAGAAAGGTTCACCTTGGCGGCTAAGGATCAGGATCATTAAAGCCTACATTTAACAAAGCGACGGGCTGTCCTGGCACTGACACCGTCGGGCCAGTCAGCCACCAGACCGCCCTTTCCTCCAGCAACAGCAGGGCGATGTTTTTACTCCACTTGCGGAATCATTCAGGCGTAATGAGGAGGATCGTAAAAATGGAACCCACCTTCCGACATAAGTTTGGTCGCCAGATAACGACCTTAAGTACGGCAACCCTATTGCTGATGAGCGCTCCCGCCTTCTCCCAGTCGACCTCCCAACAACAAGCCGACCCTGCCGGACAGGCCGGCGGCTCCCCGATCACGCAAGACTTTAGCCAGGTCGACAAAAATCAGGATCAGAAACTGAGCTGGGACGAGGTGGAAAGCGAGCTGAGGGAGCCGCTGAGCCAGGCCAACCTGAATGAAGAGCAGGTTCTGTCCCGTTTTGACCGGGACCAGAACAACAGCCTGGATGAAGAGGAATTCCGCCTGCTGGTCAGCCAGCTCAACCAGTCCAGCAGCCAGATTCCCCATGAAGGCCAGGCCGCCCAACAAGGCGGTCAGCAATCCGAAATCGTGGTCGACGCCCAGCAGCCCCGGATTGCGGTAGAGCAACAGCGCCCTCAGGTTCAGGTCAACCCCGCCGAACCGGATGTTTCGGTACAACAACGCCCTCCGGAAGTTGCTGTCCAGCAGCAAAAGCCCGAAGTATCGGTGGAGCAACAAAAACCTAAGGTCATCGTCACTCAGCCGGAGCCCGAGGTCAGCGTCAATGTTCCCGAGCCGGACGTGCAATTAATCCAGCCCGACCCCGAGGTCAGCGTACAACAACCGGAGCCTGACGTTCAGGTACAGCAACAGCCGCCTGAAGTCGCGATTCAACAGGGGCAGCCCGATGTTCAGGTTCAGCAACCTGAACCCCAGGTCTCGGTCCAGCCCGCCACGCCGGAAGTTACGATGGAACAACCCCAGCAACAAGCCGAGGTACAAGTGGACCAGCCTGAGCGGGCAGACGTGCAGGTACAGCAGGCCGAACCTGAGGTTCAGGTGACTCAGGCCGAGCCCGAGGTCAACATTCAACGCCCGGAAGGCGCCGATGTTGATGTTCAGGAAATTGAGCGGATGGAAGCCCCGGCCGCCGGTATTCCACCGGAAACGGACCCACAGGTGGAACAGGCCCAAACTGCCGAGACAAATCCCCTGCAAAGCCTGAGCATTGCCCAATTGGAAGAGCAACAGATCGTGAATCCCAATGGTGAGGCCATTGGCGAAGTAGATCAGGTGGTGATCCGCCAGGATCGCTCCGAGATCGGTGTGACGGTCTCCACGGGAGGTGGTTTCTTCGGCATGGGGGGCGATATGGTGCTGATTCCCCTGGACGAATTAACCATGCAGAATAACCAGCTGGTCTGGAATGCGGCCTCCGACCCCCAGCAGGTGGAACAAGCCGGCCAGTATGATCCCAAGGAATACCAGCATATTTCACCCAACGAATATCAAACGATCGGTGACGTGGAAAAAAGCATCCAGCAATAATCCATCAGCAATAACCTCTTCGCTGGGAGGGGACCTCCCTCCCAGCGCCAACACCGCCTCCCCGGGCTCAAAACGAGATTTTGACGGAGGGGGCGCTCCGCGTGGCCTCTCCGTGATAAACAACTTCGATGTTGTTGCCGTCCGGGTCCAGAACAAAAGCCGCATAATATCCTGGATGGTAGGCCCGCTCCCCAGGCGCTCCATTGTCGCGCCCACCATGAGCCAGAGCAGCCTGATAGGCTTGCTCCACCATCCCCCGACTCCGAGCCTGAAAGGCCAGATGGTGACGCCCGGTCAAGACACCCAGGGCGGCCGGACTGTCCGCCGTTGAAACAAAGAGTTCATCAGCCCAAAAGTAGCCCTCCCCCGCGCCTCCCAGGGGAACCCCCAATATCTCGAAGATTGCGGTATAGAACTTCTGGGCGGCCTCCAGATCGCGCACGACCAGTTGGATATGATCAATCAGTCGTCCCCGGTGCAATTCCTGTGCTTCCATGTGGCCCTCCATTCATTTTGTTCAACAGTCTAAACAGTTTTTAATAATTGAATCTGGATGCTCCGTACCAGTCGTCAGGGTCTCAAGGGGGAGAAGATGTTCAACATACTACGTGGGCTGGTCTCAGGCCTCATTGCCACGCTGGCGATTTTGCTGATCTTTCTGTTCACGGATCTGGCCGGTCTCTCCTTTCGCCTCAATACCATGCCCTTGCTGGCGGATATCTCCACAAGACCGAATCCATTTCTGGTTTCCCCTGTTATAGGCTGGGCGATCCACTTTCTCATCTTCAGCCTGATCTGGAGCTTTCTCTATAGCCTCGCCGCCGTCAAAAAACCCGGCCATTCCGTGCGCAGCTATGCCCTGGGCTTCTGTCTGTTGGCCTGGCTGATCATGATGGTGTTCACCATGCCGCTGGCCGGCAATGGCTACTTCGCGCTGAAGCAAGGCGTCTGGCCCTTCATCTTGGCGCTGTTACTCCATCTGGTTTGGGGATGGTTGGTCGGCGTTGTCTATGAACGACTGCCCTCCACTTCCTGACAGCCCCCTGTTTTGGTCGCTTTCTCCCCGAATTTAAGTGACCGCTTCAGCCACGACCTGCTGTTTCTCGGAGCGTTACCGGAAACTTCTTACAAAAATCTCATGGGATATTCTTTGACGCCTCCATCCCCTTGTGTATACTGATCTGAGCTAGATAAATTTCAGTGATGTTTATTTTCATCAAACAGACGTATTGCCTGCAGTGCCTCGTCCTGATCTGAGAAAGTAAGACCTGCAATTTCTCTGCTCACTTAAAGCTATATCTCTCAGTTACAGGATTAGGTAATGTCAAACGTTTCTACTGGCACCGTTAAGTTCTTCAACGAAACCAAAGGCTTTGGATTCATCACTCAGGATTCCGGCCCTGACGTATTCGTTCACTACAGTGCTATCAGCGGTTCAGGCTTCAAAACCCTGTCCGAAGGTCAACGCGTTCAGTTCACTGTCTCCCAGGGCAAAAAAGGCCCGCAGGCTGACAACGTAACTGCGCTGTAAGACTTGCTAAACGACTGATCCAACCAGTCTTGGTCTGGATCCTAAAAGGGCAGCCTCAAAGCTGCCCTTTTTCGTATGCCTGAAAACTATAGCGCGTTGGCGCTTTAACGGTCTGGAGAATCATCAGGAACTCCATACTCAGGATAGGATCATGCAAGCATTCCCGAGCTACCGAACCCTCATTACCTGTCTTTGTTTGAGTCTCGCCAGTTATGCCGCGGCCAGCGAACCCCAGCCGCAGACTTTTGAACAGTCCACGCTCTGCATCCAAACAGCAACCCGGCACCATTCCCTGCCCGTGGAAGTTGCTTCAACTCCGGAGCAACGGGCCTTCGGCCTGATGGAGCGCACGTCACTCCCCGCTGATGGTGGCATGCTGTTTCTGTACCCGGCCCTTCAGCCCCAAAACCATGGTCTGTGGATGTATCGCACCCGTATTCCTTTGGATGCCGCATTTATCGGTGAGGATGGCGAGATCCTGCGCATTCAGTCCATGCAGCCCTGTCTGAGTTCCAACCGGAGGGAGTGCAGGGTGTATCGGGCGGGCGTCGAGTACCTGATGGCACTGGAGGTTAATCTGGGCTTTTTTGAGGAGCGAGGAATCCGAGTCGGAGACAGACTACTTGGGCTGGATAGCCCCTGTCCGCCGCCCGGTGAAAAATAGGCTTAGGCGACGCTGGGCCAAGGGCAGGCCAGACGCTTGCAGACCACCATACGGATGAAATCCGTACGCTGCGAGCCTCCCACCCTTTAAATCAGGATACTTCCTGCCGATTACGCAACTTCTGGACTTTTTGATCCGCGGTCTGGCTGCACAGGGAACCAAAGTCGCTCTCACGGACCAGCAGGGGCTGAGACACATTACCTTGCAGCTGAACGTCGTAGCCCAGATCAATCCAGCCTTGGCCCGAATCCACCGCTTGCAAACGGGCGAGCTGTTGAGGGTTCGCATTGCTGCAAATCGTGTTCTGGATGCTTTGCGCACCGCTATACTGGGCATCCACCTGACTGATCAATTGAATGGCATCAACGCCCTGCAGCTGCTCGACCGCATCACTCACCTCGGTCGCCACGGCATCGGTCGCCTGATCCTTGATCAGCACCAGTTGATTCAGTTGCTGAAGATCAGCCTGATTCACCACGTTGGAGACACTCTCTTCCACCGCCAGCTTGGCTGCCGCCGTTTCAATCGCTGCCAAAACCACGGTATCCGCCACCATGCCCGTGGCGACCCGATAGATTCCCAGAGCCGGCGCGGCCACACCAGCCACCGTTTTGACGACTCGTCCCAAGATGCCAGACTCTTGCTGCTCTTTTGGCTCAAGCTCCAGGCGAACCACGGAATCGCCCGTCACCTCACCGGAATCATAGACGGCAGTAGTCATGGCGGAATGGGACGAGGCGGTATTTAACTGGGGGGCCTGGCTGGCACAGGCGGTCAAGGACAATACAAACACACTAGCGGTTAGTTTCTTAAACGTGCTCATCATTGGTTCTTATTCCGAAAGGATGACTTGATACGCTACTTTAAGACTGCTAAGTGAACGTAATGGAGTGTCACACGGAGGGTCTGCCAGAAGAGCACGCCGATCCTGGCATTGAGTGGAGCATGTCAAAAAGGGTTCTGATCCATCAACAGCAAGACAGGAGCAGAATGACATGCAACTACATGAAAATCTATGATTGGGTCTGACAGAACCACCACTTGATGCGGGCCTCTAAACCTTGCCGCATCCAAGCCCGGTGATCTACGTCGTATATTCTTACAGCAGTGGCGGGAAATTAAAACTTACCATTTCTTTAGGCATCCCGGCGCAAATCATCCGGTATGGGCATCTCTCCCAGCTTATCCGGCCGTGGCCCCTGCCCTTTACGGAACTGACGCAACTGGAACACGTAAGCCAACACCTGGGCCACCGCCATGTACAGGCCCGAGGGAATCTCATCGCCGATTTCCGTACTATGGTAGACCGCCCGCGCCAGGGGGGGTGAGCTCAGGATTTCAACCTTGTGGGCCGCGGCGATTTCCCGAATCTTGAATGAAATATTGTCGGCCCCTTTGGCGACCACAATCGGCGCTTTCATCGTCTTGCCATCATATTTGAGGGCAACCGCGTAGTGGGTCGGGTTGGTAATCACCACATCCGCCGTGGGCACGTCCTGCATCATCCGACGAAACGCCATCTCACGCTGCAACTGGCGCAGCCGGCCCTTCACTTCCGGCTTGCCCTCGGTATCCTTGTATTCGTCCTTGACCTCCTGCTTGGTCATGCGCATGTTCTTTTTGTAATCAAAGAGCTGGAAAGGCACATCTATCGCGGCAATCACAATGGTTGCCGCCGACATGATCAGAAAGGCCCAGGCAATAGTCATGGTGGAATGTTCCATCGCCTGCTTGATTGGCTCCATGCCGATCTGCAAAAAGTCAGGGGTCCAGGCCTTCAGCACCAGTACCGCCACCGTGCCCACCAGCAGAACCTTGAGGATGGCTTTCACCAGCTCCACCAGCGACTTGAGGGAAAACATCCGCTTGAGCCCTTTCAGCGGGTCCAGGCGACTGAACTTGGGCATAGCCGCCTTGCCGGAAAACAGCCAGCCCCCCAATCCGATGGGCCCGGCAATCGCCGCAATTAACAGCAGCACCATGAAAGGCCCCAGTGCCCAAGCCGCTTCGACCGTTGCCTGAGCAAGATAGATCACCATCTGTTTGGTATCGAAGATCGCCTCGCGGGGGATCTGGAAACTATGCTTCATGGTGTTTTCCAGCGCCCCGGCAATCATATTGCCGAACATCAGCAAGCCGGCCGCGCCCGCCATCAGCACCGCCATGGTGCTGAGTTCCTTGGATCGGGGAGCCTGGCCCTCCTCCCGCGCCTTTTCAAGTTTTCGGGGGGTGGCCTCTTCGGTTTTGTCCTGACTGCTGTCGTTCTCTTCTGCCACGATGACTGTCTACCGTAGGGACTCTTAATAAGAACCGATCACGAATTTGAGCATGGCGAACATTTCTTCCGTTAGCAATTGAAACTGGGGGAGAAAGCCACTCATGCTGACCCAGACCACAAACAGGCCAAAGACCAGGGTGACGGGAAAGCCAAGGCTGAAAATGTTCATTTGCGGCGCCGCCCGGGTCATCACACCAAAGGCGATGTTGACGATCAGCAAGGCGGTCACCACCGGGAGCGCAATCATCAGCGCTCCCACAAACATCCAGCTCAGCATCGAAAACAACTGGGCCAGTCCCTCACTGGAAAATCCCTGAAGGCCAATGGGAATGGTGCGAAAGCTCTCCACCAGCACTTCAATCAACACCAGATGGCCGTTCATGCCCAGAAACACCAGACTGACCATCATCAGGTAAAACTGGGACAAGACGGTCACCGAGACGCCGTTGCCCGGGTCCATCATGGAAGCAAACCCCAACCCCATCTGCATGGCGATGATCTGTCCCGCCACCACAAACAGTTGAAACAGCACCATCACCAGAAAGCCCATCCCGACACCGACAATGACCTGGTAGAGGATCACCTCAACGGACTGCCAGGAAATTGCATCAATCAGCGGCAAGGGCCCCAGGTTGGGTACCACCACCAGGGTCAACAGCAACGCAATGCCCAGCCGGACCCGGATTGGCACCATCTGGTTGCCAAACAGGGGAACGACCATCAGAAAGCTGGCAATGCGAAACAGCGGCCAAAGGTGACGCCCGACCCAGGTACTGATTTCAAGACTGGTCCACTCCGGCATGACGCTCTCCAACCCTGCCCGGCATTACCCGATCAGGGCCGGAATCTCCATGATCAGCCGGTTGGTATATTCCATGAGTTGCTGCAACATCCAGGGCCCGGCAAAGATCACCATCAGCAGGGTGACGATCAAACGCGGCAGGAAGCTCAGGGTCTGTTCGTTGATCTGGGTGGCGGCCTGGAACACGCTCACGATCAACCCCACAATCAAGCTGGGCAGAATGATCACGCACACGATCAAGACGATGAGGAACAACGCTTCCCGGAAAATATCGAGGGTCACTTCAGGCGTCATGGTCTACCTCCCGCTGATTGCTTCCCATGGGCGACTAAACGCCGAAACTGGCAGCCAAGGTGCCGATAATGAGCGCCCAGCCATCCACCAGCACAAACAGCATGATCTTGAACGGCAGGGAAATAATCAGTGGCGACAGCATCATCATACCCATCGCCATGAGTACGCTCGCCACTACCAGGTCAATAATGAGAAACGGAATAAACAGTAAAAAGCCGATCTGAAACGCGGTCTTGAGCTCACTGGTGACAAAGGCGGGCATCAATACCGTAAAGGGAACCTGCTCGGGGGATTCATAGCGGGTGTCGCCGGCCAGGCGAATGAACAGGGCCAGATCATCCTCCCGGGTCTGGGCCAGCATGAAATCCCGCATGGGCAGCGAGGCCCGTTGCAGTGCTTCCAAGGAGCCCACTTCTTCATTCAGATAAGGCTGCAGTGCCGACTCGTTGATGCGGTCAAAGACCGGTGCCATCACAAAAAACGTCAGAAACAGGGCAATGCCCACCAGGATCTGGTTCGATGGCGTCTGCTGCAAACCAATCGCCTGGCGCAAAATGGCGAATACAATGATGATGCGGGTAAATGACGTCGCCATCATCAAAAAGGCCGGAATAAAGGTCAGCGCCGTCATCAGCGCCAGAACCTGGATGGTTACCGAATACTCTTCGGTGCCGTCCGGAAGGGTTTCCATGCTGAACGCGGGAATCCCCGCCTGCGCCCACACGCCCTGACTCCAGCCCAGCGTGGCGAACAGCAATAAGCCCAAGGAGAGTAATCGACTCAACTTCATTCCGCCTTACCCTTACGGAGAACTGCCTGCAGCCGTTGGGCAAACTCACCCTGCGCCGGAGTTGCGGCACTCACGATCGGTTCTTTCAAGGTATGGAGATGGTTGATCTGCTGTGGTGTGACCCCCACCAGAATCTGCTCTCCCCCCACTTCCACCAGCACAATCCGCTCGCGGGCCCCTACGGACAGAGAGGCATGAATTTTGAGATGGCGGTTGTTCAGGGGACTAAAGCCGGTGAAGCGTTTGAGCAGCCAGCCGGTCGCGAAGATCATCAAGATCACCACCACCAGCGCCACCATGACGTTAAACAGGGTCTTGCCGCTGGCATGTTGTGGTGGCTGAGCGCGTTTGAGGGCAGGTTCCGCCCCTGGCGTGGCCGTGCTGGGAGAGGCGGCTGCCGGCGGAGCCTGTTCAGCCGGCTTGGCAGCCTCTACAGCCTCGGGGTTGACCGCCACGGTAACCTGGGTTTCCGTGGCGGGCTCTGACGCGGGGACATTGGTTTGATCCTGACTCCAGGCACTATTGCCCAGCGCCAGGATCAATCCCAACCCCATTCCCAGCCAGGCTCTCTGAGCAGTCGGTCGATTCATCAGCGCAACTTCTTGATACGCTCGGAAGGGCTGACCACATCGGTCAGACGGATGCCGAACTTCTCGTTCACCATCACCACCTCGCCATGGGCGATCAGTGTGCCATTCACCAGCACGTCCAACGGCTCACCGGCGAGTCGGTCCAGCTCAATGACCGAGCCCTGGTTCAGCTGCAGCAGGTTGCGGATCGCAATCTGGGTATTCCCCACTTCCATGGAGATGGTGACCGGAATATCCAGAATGACATCCAGATCCGGCGGTGTACTGAGTTCCTGATCCTCCCCTTCTTCAAAGCTTTCCAGGGGAGCTGTTTTGACGCCGTTCTGTTGCATGCCTCGACCTGAAGAACCCGTCTGTTGTTCGGCCGCTTCAGCTTCCGCCAAAGCCGCAGCCCATTCGTCATCCAGACTTGTACTCTCGCCGGTCTGCTCCTGCAGGGCCGCAGCCCACTCATCCGCCAGCGCGTCTTCGTTACTGTTAGGATTTTGCTCAGACATCATATCGTCTTGGGGGCGTTCGTTTTCAGCCATTCCGACTCCTTGCCCAGTGACCCACTGGGACGCTGCTTGACTCGTTCAATAATCTTCAATGCCAAATGTTCGTTGCTTGAGCCCAATTTGGCCCGGAATACCGGCACGCCATTGGCCTTCAGGGTGACGCTCTCCGGCATTTCCACCGGGATGACGTCTCCGGGCTTGAGCTTGGCAACTTCTCGCAGGGAAATCTTACGCTCTACCACTGTGGCGTTGATGGGAACCCGGGCCTCCATGATGTCCTGCTGCAGGGCGTTGATCCAACGCTCGTCCACATCATCCACATCACTTTGCACCCCTGCATCCAGTACCTCCCGGATCGGCTCGATCATGGAGTACGGAATAGCCACGTGCATATCCCCGCCGCCGCCATCCAGCTCGATATGGAACGTACTGACCACCACCACTTCACTGGGGCTGACAATGTTGGCCATGGCGGGGTTAACTTCCGAGTTGATGTACTCGAAATCCACTTTCATCACCGCATTCCAGGCTTCTTTCATATCCTGGAACACCTGTTCCAACACCATCTGCACAATCCGGATCTCGGTGGGGGTGAACTCCCGTCCCTCGATCTTGGCGTGGCGGCCATCGCCACCAAAAAAGTTGTCGACCAGTTTAAACACCAGCTTGGCATCCAGAATGAACAGACTGGTGCCCCGCAGGGGACGAATCTTCACCAGATTCAAGCTGGTTGGCACATAGAGGGTATGAATATATTCGCCAAACTTCAGGATCTGGATACCGCCCGAGGCCACATCCGCCGTGCGGCGTAACAGATTAAACAGGCTGATACGGGTATAACGGGCAAAACGCTCATTGACCATTTCCAGGGTCGGCATTCGGCCACGAACGATCCGGTCCTGGCTGGTAAGATCATAGACTCGGACACCGGTATAATCGGCATCGTCCTCGGTATCGATCTCTCCATCGTCAACCCCATGTAAGAGGGCGTCGATTTCGTCTTGTGATAATAAGTCCTGCATAAAGAATCTACTGCATGACGAAGTTAGTAAATAACACCTGCTCGATGGTCACGCCAGGTGATTCCCGCTTCAGAAGCTCATTGATGAGGTCCGTCGACTTCTGTCTCAAGGCCTGCTTTCCTTCATCGGTCAGGAGCGTCTCAAAGTCCTGCTCTCCAAACAGCAAGTTCAACTCATGACGGATTAAGGGCTGATGCTGCTCCATAATCTGCAGCGCTCTGGTGTCACGGGTCAGCACCGTCACAAAAACCTGCAGGTAACGCTGCCGCTCCATATGGGTCAACGTCACCAGAAACGCCGGAGGCAAATCAAGATAAAGCGCCTTCTGCCCCACTCCGGCTCCCGCCGCGTCTGCCTCGGACTCCTTGGAGTCGGTCAATAATATCCAGGTTAACAGCGCGGAAACCAGCATGGTGACCAACACCACCCCGGCAATCATCAGGATCAGCTTGGTTTTAGCGGGGTCCTTTACTTCCTTTGCAGCCGCACTGCCGGCTTTTTTTCTGTTGCCTGCTGCCATGTCAAATAACCGTCACCTGTCTACCACCTTAATCTATCTTGAGCAAGCAGCGTGCCAAGCCTGGATTGACACCCTCTATATTCCCACTGAAAGCCAGTGGCACGCCCAATGCCGCAGTTTGCATACAGTGTAGTTCAGTTGCCGCAAGATGCAGAGCAGAAGAGAGGCCACCAGGGGCGGTGGCCGATATCTGGAAAAGCGCCCGATGACAAAAAGTCGTCATCGGCGCCAGGTTCAGGAAGGGATTATACGTAAGTATTGATCAAGCCGGGTAACCCAGTTTCAACCACGTGGCTTTCGGAGGCCAACTCCTCCTCGGCTCCTCCATCCACAAGACCAGCCCCGGTAAACTGTCTGGCAGCTTCCGACTGTTGTCCCTGTTGCTGGTCAGCCTGGGCGGACACGTCAAATTGGGCCAGCCCCATCCCGTTATTGGCGAGAGCCTCCCGCAAACGATGGACATGCATCTCCAGGGCTTCACGCACGCTGGCGTTCTGGGCCTGCACCTGGATGGTGGCCTGGTCTTGATGGACCTGGATCTTCAGCTCCACCGGTCCCAGCTCGGCGGGGTTTAAGTGAATCTCCGCGCTTTTGATGCTCTGGCTGCTCAGCCAGAGCACTTTGTTAATCATCTGCTCTCCCCACTTGGGGTCTTGAAACGGCACCTGCACACTGGTGGTGTACTGGGTCAGGGGAGCCTGTGCCTCCCGCACACTGGCGGTCGACAAAGGAGAGGCGGCATGCAGGCTTTGCAGTTGCATCTTGAAGTCCGTCAGACTGCCCTTACCCGCCAGATCCAGAAGCTTGCCGGCATTTTCCGGCTTTAATAACGCCTCTCCTTCCAGCATTAGTCCATCCAGGTCCAGTTCGTCCAGCGACATACCCTCCAGGCCTTCTTCAGCCATCGCCCCACCTTGGGCGAATTGGAGAGACTGCGTCCCTCCCAGCTGATTGCCCATCAAAAAGGAATTCCCCTCTTCGACAGTTGCCCCATCCGTTACCTGTCCCGGCGCAAACTGCCCGGCGACCGGCAGAACTTGGGCTTCAGGCGGCAAGTTATTTCCGTCCGCCGCCTGGGGTTCGTGCTCGGGCTGGGATGGGCGCCGTGCGCCTTCAGTGGATTTGGGTCGAGCTTCGGCGGTCGAAGGCCGGGAGTTTTTCTTCTCCACAGACCGCTCACGGGCGTCCTGGGCAGATCTTCCTTCAGCAGGCCCGGGCCGCTTGGATTGAACGGGGGAAGCGGCTTTAGAGCCAGAGACCGCCGGCGATTGCAGACGCTGGGTGAGTAAGGCGCCGAAGTCCGCTCCCACGGATTCCTTCTGACGCCCTCCGCGGGAAACCGCATCAGACTTGGCTGAAGTCTGGATGTCGAACATGAAGATATTTGGGCCAACCGCCATTCCATCACTCCTCAAACCGCTGCAACAAAAGCGGCAACAACTATTGTTTGAGGTGATATAGCATTTTTCGGGCCAATTAGCGCCGACGGGGTGGCGGCGGCTCTCGTCTTAGAGGTATTCCTGCAGCAGTTGATGCACCACGGCAAACTCTTCCTCGATGGATTTCATAACCTCCGGCGCCTGGGACAGATCCCCCGCACGTCCCATGCGCTCCCCTTGCAGACAGTAACTGGCCAGCAAAGGCACCCCGACATTGCTGCAGCTGCCTTTCAGACTGTGACAGGCCCGCCCAAACTCCTCAGCCTGCCCCGCCTCCAGACTTTCACGAATCTGGTGGATGCGAATGACCGAGTCCTTCAAGAACGTCTGTAACAGAAGTGAAAACTCCTCTTCCATCACTTCCTGTAGTTCAGCCAAAGCCCCAAGATCAAGATGTTCTGTATTGGTCATTATCCGCACTTCATCCTTACTGCAAATCCACTGACTGCTAGCCCCCGCGCTCGGGTGCGCACTCCTGATTGATTGAGCTGGCATGCTCCTGGCTCCGGTCTGCTTGCGGCCTGATCTCGGAGCCGCCGGTCTCAGGGATTCCCCCACGCAAACTCGGCTTCCACGATGTTACCGCAGCCGAAATACTCAAGCCTGCGGCAAATGCCACAGAGCAGCGGAACGCCACGTCCGCTATAGCTGTTGTTGAGCGGCATCGTCCGGGCGAAGGCATGGTAATCGAACCCCGGCCCACTGTCCTCCAAACGAATCAACAGCACACCGCCCCCCTCCTGCATCCGGTGCCGCACCCGAAACAAGACCCAGCCGCAGGACACTTCCTTCAACCGACGCTCCCGCTCCTGATAATAAGCGAGGAAACCGCCAGGGGTTTGCTTGTCTTCCGAATTCAACCCGAGGATGCCATGTTCGAGCGCATTGGAATACAGCTCTGTAAGTACCGTATAGATCTGACCGCTATAGGCGCGAAGCCGTGGCACTTCCAAAATATTGTGCAAAATCAACGGCACCGGGTTGAATTGGCGCAGGGTTTGCCCTTCAACCTTATAGGTGAACTCCCAGGCCTCCGGCCCCTTCAAGGCACTACCGGACAGGCGCTCGGCTTCAATCCCCAGCGCCTGTTCGGGCATCACGGTGACCTCCACCATGCCCAGGTCGTCGCTCCGCTGTGCCCCTCCGATAAACTCAAGAACCCGCTGGTGGACCTGATCAAACAGATCCCCAGGATTGGGAGTGTCACTGAAAACCTGGCGCAGGCGTTGCTCCCCAAACAGCTCTCCCTGGGGGCTACAGGCTTCCACAATGCCGTCGGACCATAGAAAAATGCGGTCACCCTCATCCACCTCAAACTTGTAGGTGGTGGTGCTGAAGGCTTTCGCCTCCAACACACCCAGAGGCAGGTGATTGGAGGAGAGCGGGATCAGTTC
>Ga0209075_1001589_pt1 | contig 21270 bp, 22 predicted proteins | sample Stecom2011_FD_187523 | JGI IMG/M metagenome (GOLD analysis project Ga0209075, IMG submission 187523) | Agricultural soil microbial communities from Utah to study Nitrogen management - Steer compost 2011 (SPAdes) (version 2) | ecosystem: Environmental > Terrestrial > Soil > Agricultural land...
CGCACGAGAAAACCTGTCCAAATATGCTCAACATGTCGGCCGCTACATCGCAGTTCCCGTCTTGTACACATACCTGGCTAACCCTCCCGCGCAAACAATCGCCCGAAAGTCGTTAGCGTCGCTGATGATTTGAAGAGGCTCAACCTAGTTCCAAGAAGGAAAGTTGCAATGTCTACTACTACCGGCACCGTAAAATGGTTCAACGAAGCTAAAGGCTTTGGTTTCATTCAGCAAGAGTCTGGCCCAGACGTATTCGTACACTTCAGCGCTATTCAAGGCAGTGGTTTCAAAACCCTGGCTGAAGGCCAAGCAGTACGTTTCACCGTGACCCAAGGTCAGAAAGGCCCACAGGCAGAGAACGTTACTGCTGCCTAAGTTGTGCCTCCCCTGCGTGGCTTAGCCACGTAGGGGAATCTTTATTCCCTCAGTTCGTGCTTTACCCCTCCGTTGTTTCTGCTTTATCTAAAACCTTTGATGGCACTGTTCAGCCTTAGGCTCCGATCAGCGCTCTAGTTTTGTGTTGCTGTTGTGTCGACAAGGCTGCCCAGACAGGCGCGTAACCGCCCTGCCCTTGCTATACTCTCCGCTCCTTTTTAGCCCAGACAGACCATGGCCGATCAGAGCAGCGACTACACAAATTGGTTTCGTAACTCCTCGCCGTACATTAACGCGCACCGGGGCCGCACCTTTGTGGTGGTCATTTCCGGCGAGGCCATCGAGCAACCAGACTTTCACCATATCGTCCACGACTTGGCCTTGCTCAACTCGTTAGGAATTCGCTTGGTGCTGGTGCATGGTGCACGGCCGCAGATTAGTGCGCGGCTGGCGGGCAGTGATGTGGTCAGTCGCTTTGAAAACCACACACGGATTACTGACAGCAAATCACTGGATGCAGTGTTAGATGCAGTGGGTACCGTGCGCTTGCGCCTTGAAGGTTTGTTCTCCATGGGTCTAGCCAACTCGCCGATGCATAACGCCAGCATTCAGGTGGTAAGTGGGAACTTTGTTATCGCCAAGCCGGTCGGTGTGCGTGGTGGTTTTGATTATCAGCACACCGGCGAAGTACGACGGGTGCAGGTGGTGGCCATTCAGAAGCAGTTGGATATTAGTAATATTGTGTTGCTGTCGCCGGTGGGCTGCTCGCCTACTGGGGAGCTGTTTAACTTGAACTCCGAAGAAGTGGGTTCGGCGGCAGCGATTGCGTTGAAGGCGGAAAAAATCATTTTCCTAGGAGACAGCGAAAGTGTCACCGATGAAAGTGGTGCGCTACTGCGGGAAATGTCACCACAGGAGGCCGGTCAGTTAATTGCTTCTCAGGTGATTAAGCACGATGCCACTGAGCGCCAGTTGATTGCTGCTTGTCATGCGGCCAGCAATGGCGTTGCCCGCGCTCATCTAATTAATTTCCGTGATGATGGCGCATTGCTGAGTGAATTATTTACTCGTGATGGTTGTGGCACGCTAGTTACTAAAGAAATGTACGAGAATGTGCGTGGCGCTTATATCGAAGATGTCGGCGGTATTCTTGAGTTGATTGAGCCGCTGGAAAGTGCGGGCGTGTTGGTACGTCGCTCCCGCGAGCTGCTGGAAAATGAAATTAAACGCTTCACCATTATTGAGCGTGACGGCATGGTGGTGGGTTGCGCCGCGCTGTACCCGTTTGATGACGGCAAAGTTGGCGAGCTTGCTTGCGTTGCGGTACATCCTGATTATCGCAGTGGCAAGCGCGGCAAAAAAATGTTGGAACATATTGAAAAGCGTGCCGTGCAACAAGGCATTCGTGAATTGTTCGTCCTCACCACGCAGACGGCGCACTGGTTCCAAGAGCTTGGCTTTAAAACAAGCAGTGTTGACGATCTGCCCGGTGAAAAAAAATCGCTGTATAACTACCAGCGCAACTCCAAGGTATTCAGAAAACAGCTCTGAGGTTTTGCATGCCAGATTATCGTTCAAAGACATCTACCCATGGTCGTAACATGGCGGGCGCGCGTGCTTTATGGCGTGCCACCGGAATGAAAGACGGTGACTTCGGTAAGCCGATCATCGCTATTTCAAACTCGTTTACCCAGTTTGTGCCCGGCCATGTTCACTTAAAAGACATGGGGCAGTTGGTGGCACGGGAAATTGAAAAAGCCGGCGGCGTAGCGAAAGAGTTCAACACCATTGCGGTGGATGACGGTATCGCTATGGGCCATGACGGCATGCTCTACTCATTACCCAGTCGCGACATTATTGCCGACAGCGTGGAGTATATGGTTAACGCGCATTGCGCCGATGCCATCGTTTGTATTTCTAACTGCGACAAAATCACCCCGGGCATGCTGATGGCGGCGATGCGCCTGAACGTCCCCGTGGTGTTTGTTTCTGGCGGCCCGATGGAGGCCGGTAAAACAGCATTGGGTGATCGCAAGCTGGATTTGGTTGACGCCATGGTAGTGGCCGCAGATGACAGCGTTGATGACGCCACCGTGGAAGAGTATGAGCGTAGCGCTTGCCCCACCTGTGGCTCTTGCTCGGGTATGTTTACTGCCAACTCAATGAACTGTTTGACCGAGGCATTGGGTTTGTCCTTACCGGGCAATGGTTCCGTGTTGGCTACTCACTCGGACCGTGAAGAGTTATTCCTTGAAGCCGGTCGTGTCATCGTCGAGCTGTGTAAGCGTTACTACGAGCAAGATGATGAATCGGTGTTACCACGCAACATTGCTAACTTCCAAGCCTTTGAAAATGCCATGACGCTGGATGTTGCCATGGGCGGCTCCACTAATACGGTGCTGCATTTATTGGCCGCTGCCCAAGAGGGTGAAGTTGAATTCACCATGGCGGATATTGATCGTATTTCTCGGCGTGTGCCTTGCCTGTCAAAGCTGGCGCCGGCAACCTCGGAATACCATATGGAAGATGTCCACCGCGCTGGTGGTGTGATGGCCATTCTTGGCGAGCTGGATCGCGCTGGCTTGATTCATCGTGATTGCTCAACCGTGTACGCCCCGACTATGGGTGCGGCGCTGGATCACTGGGACATCATGCGCACAAAAGATGAGGCGGTGCTTAAGTTTTACAGTGCTGGCCCTGCCGGTATCCCAACACAGACGGCATTTTCACAAAGCACTCGCTGGCCCACGCTGGATAAAGACCGTGAGAATGGCTGCATCCGTTCGAAAGAACATGCCTATAGCCAGGACGGTGGCTTGGCTGTGCTGTACGGCAATATCGCCGAGCGCGGCTGTATTGTTAAAACTGCCGGCGTAGATGATTCAATTTTGGTTTTCACTGGTCGGGCACGCATTTTTGAGTCGCAGGACTCAGCAGTGAAAGCCATTCTGGCTGATCAAGTTGTTGCTGGTGATGTGGTGGTGATTCGCTACGAAGGCCCCAAAGGGGGACCTGGCATGCAGGAAATGCTGTACCCCACGAGCTACTTAAAATCGAAAGGCTTAGGTGCAGTTTGTGCGCTGCTGACTGATGGTCGTTTCTCTGGTGGCACCAGTGGCTTATCGATTGGTCATGCTTCGCCAGAAGCAGCCGAAGGCGGCGCCATTGCTTTGGTGGAAGAAGGCGACACCATTCATATTGATATTCCTAAGCGCACCATTGAGATGAAGGTGTCTGCTGAAGAGCTGGCTCAGCGCCGTAGCAAGATGGAAGCACGGGGCAAGTTTGCTTGGAAACCCAAGGAAATTCGTCATCGCAAAGTGTCGGCAGCATTGAAGGCTTATGCCGCCATGACCACCAGCGCCGATCGTGGCGCGGTGCGTGATTTGAAGCAGCTTGGAATTGAATAAGTAAGGAACAAGGAAGGAAGCCGAGCGTGGCGGCCAAGTTGGCCGCTCTTAACAGGAGAATGGATTGAGCCTGAAAAGCACTCTGATGCCGTTACTGGCCCAACTGCTGACCAGTCAGCGCTTGGAACAATTACGCGAGCGGTTAGTTATCTTGGCTGGCCGTGTGCGCAATCAACCACGGGAGGCGGTGTTTTATTTTCGCGTCGATGATCCTTACAGCTGGTTATTGGCACAGCAGTTATCTCAGCTTGGCCGTGACACCGGTTTGCGTATTCGACCGCGAACCATGCTGCAAGTGCCGACAGAAATGTACCCGCAGCCGGAGCTGTATAAGCAATACAGTATTCGTGATGCAGCGCTGGCGGCGCAGCTACACAACTTAAACTTTGTTGCTAATAACACACCCTCCCACAGCGATGCTTTTGCGGCCAGCCGAATTTTACTGGCCCATGAAAATGACCCCGGTTATTTATCGCTGGCGCAAACGGTATGTCGTCATTTGTGGAGCGGCGATATTGATGCGGTACATGCTTTAGGCACGCGCACAGACGTCATGCCTGAAAAAGAGGCACGCAAAGAGTTAGAACAACGGCGCGATAATTTTTTGAAAGAGGGACACTACCTAACAGGCACGCTGAATTATGGTGGTAGCTGGTACTGGGGGCCGGATCGGTTAGATCATTTACGTGAGCGCTTGGCGCGCGAGCGTGGTGAAGCGCTATCAGGTGGTTTACTAGAGTGGCGTAAGCTGCGCTTAACTCGCCCACCCCGCGGCACCCAAGGCGAAGTACTCGAGTTTTTCTTTTCCTTTCGCAGCCCTTATTCTTACTTGGCCTTAGAGCGCGCACTTAAGTTAAGTAAACACTATCAGCTCGATCTTAACATTCGCCCAGTATTGCCGATGGTGATGCGTGGGCTGGCAGTGCCTAAAGCGAAGCGCATGTACATTGTGCGTGATGCTGCCCGAGAGGCCCGTCGTGCTGGTGTGCCCTTTGGCAAGATTTTTGATCCGGTTGGTGCAGGAGTGGAACGCTGTATGGCGATCTGGCCACTGGCTGAGCGGGAAAATAAGCTGAGCCGATTTGTGCTGGAAGCTGCACGGGCGATTTGGAGTGAAGGTGTTAACGTTGCCAGCGATGCCGGCCTAAAAAAAGTGGTTGAAGCGGCTGGCCTGTCATGGCCCAACGCTCAGTTGGCACTTAAAGATAAAGGCTGGATTGAACAGGCCGAGCATAATCGTGCTGACATGATGGCGGCGGGCAGTTGGGGAGTACCAACTTTTCGCTTACGTGGTGTCACTGTGTGGGGGCAGGATCGTCTGCCCATTATCGAAAAACTATTACTTGAGGAAATACAGTCATGACAATTGCCTATTGGTGCGTACTGGGCGCTATTTTTCTGCCCTATGCTTTTACTTTTTTTGCCAAATTTCATGGTGACTTTGGTCCTAAGCAAAATCACAACCCACGAGAGTTTTTAGAAAACCTAAGCGGTGCTCGTAAGCGTGCGCATTGGGCGCAGATGAACAGCTTTGAAATCAATCCAGCATTCTTCGCTGCAGTATTGATCGCCCATCAAGTGGGTACGGCGGCTCAGGGCATGATCGATAACTTGGCCATCGCCTTTGTTATCAGCCGTGTGCTGTTTGGTATTGCCTACATTGCCGACAAAGCCACGCTGCGCTCGCTGATCTGGTTCACCGGCGTTGGCATTATCGTTGCGTTGTTCGTGCAGTCAGTATGAAGTTGCTGTTACTCGTTGGCGCACTGAATGCGGCGTTAGCAGTTATCATGGGCGCCTTTGGTGCCCATGGTTTAAAAGCGCGCGTTGATGCGGCTTTGCTAGAAACTTGGGCGACGGCGAGCCTGTATCATTTTCATCATGCATTGGCGTTGTTGCTTGTCGGCATACTGGCCAAGCAGTTTGGCAGCAGCGGTTTTGTCGCAGCGGGCTGGACCTTGTTTGCTGGCATGCTGATTTTCAGTGGTAGCTTGTACCTATTGGTGCTCAGTGGTCAGCGTTGGTTGGGCGCGGTGACACCGATAGGTGGCACGGTGATGATTGTTGGCTGGCTAATGTTGGCTTGGGCTGTTTATCGTAATGCGTAAGGGAGTGGCTGTATAAATGCTGTTGACCTTAAATGGCAAACCCCATCAGTTTGAAGGCACTACTGTCCACGAGCTCATTGAGCAGCTTGGCCTGCAAGGGCGACTAGCTGTAGAAGTAAATGAAGACATCGTGCCCAAAAGTGATCATGCAACTTATTCATTATCTGCTGGAGACGTGGTCGAAATTGTTCACGCCATCGGCGGCGGCTGATTTTTTTAATTCTGTTAAAAGCCAGCCGTACTATTTTTTTAATCGAAGGCTTTCGTCATGACTGACACACTAACCATTGCCGGTAAAACCTACCAATCACGCCTACTAATTGGCACAGGTAAATATAAAGATTTTGCTGAAACGCAAGCGGCCATTGAAGCCAGCGGTGCGGAGATTGTGACGGTCGCAATCCGTCGCACTAACATCGGCCAAGATGCCGGCCAGCCAAATTTGCTCGATTTTATCTCGCCGGATAAATACACCATTTTGCCTAACACGGCGGGCTGCTATACCGCAGAAGAGGCGGTGCGTTGCTGCAAGCTAGCCCGTGAATTATTGGATGGCCACAATCTGGTGAAGCTAGAAGTGCTGGGCGACCAGAAAACGCTGTACCCCAACATGGTGCACACGTTGAAAGCCGCGGAGCTGCTGGTTAAAGACGGCTTTCAGGTGATGGTGTATACCAGTGACGACCCGATTCTTGCCAAAGAGTTGGAGTTGATGGGCTGTGTTGCGGTGATGCCACTGGGCTCGTTGATCGGCTCGGGGCTGGGCATTCTTAACCCGCACAACATCCGTCTCATTATTGAAGAAGCTAAGGTACCGATTATTGTCGATGCCGGCGTTGGCACCGCCAGTGATGCCGCATTAGCGATGGAGTTGGGCTGTGAGGGTGTGTTGCTCAACAGCGCTATTGCTCATGCCAACAAGCCATTGTTGATGGCCAGTGCGATGAAAAAAGGGATTGAGGCCGGACGCGAGGCATTCCTCGCCGGGCGTATGGAAAAAAAGGCCTACGCTAGCGCTTCTTCACCGCTTCAAGGGGTGGTGCGTTAACGAACATTGAACCGATGGCCCAGTTGACGAGCACAGGAGCGGCATAGTCCCGCTCCTTGTCTCATCTTCTGGCGCTAGATGTTCTCTAGCGAATCCAGCAATTCAAAAAAGCCCAAAGGTTCGTCGCGATTATTGCGGCGTTCCAGTTCTTCCAGCGCGTACTGTTCGTCTTCAATCAGGTTGCGCATGGCACGGTTGACCAAGTCAGACATGGACTCGCCGCTTTCTGCCGCTTTTAGGACCATGGCCTGATACAGGTCTGAGTCAAAGTGGATGGTTGAAGCTCCAACCAGTCTGCTGCTACTCATGATGGCTCTCCACGGCTAGGGAACCACTGCTCACTCCGCAACAATGCATTGAGGAATGCAGCGGTTCATGAAGTCACCCCCATCTCACCCTTTTTTCGCAGTGCGGTCAATCCTAGAAAGCGACAAGCGGTAGCTAATAGCGCCAGATAGCAGGTTGGCAATGGCCAGCGCCGCAAACACACCGTTGGCGCCAAACCAGAAGGAGGCCAGCCAGGCCATTGGGATGTACAGTAAGAAGGAGCGGATTAAATACAATCCCATGGCACGAAAGCCCATGCCCAGCGCGTTATAGGCCGCTGCCGCGACGATGACAATACCATAGCCGGCAAGGGTGATTGGCACGATACGCAGGTAGCTAACGATGCCTGCTGTTACAGCAGGGTCATCACTGAACAGCGAGGCCAGCCAAGGGCCTGCCAACCATAGCAATAAGGCCATAGCGGTAGCCCAGAGAATACAAAATAAGAAACTATCGATCAGGGCGGTGCGGATTCGATGTGGCAGCCCGGCACCATGGTTTTGCCCGGTAATGGGGCCAATCGAGGCAGACAGCGCCAACATGGGAATGGCCGCCATGGCCTCGATACGCCCAGCCACGCCAAAGGCCGCCACGGTCTCACTGCTATAGCGGGCCAAGATGGTTGTTACGATGGCCAGCGAAAAAGGATTAATCATATTGGCGAGAGAAGCCGGCACGCCTACTGCCACCACTTGACGCCAAGATGAGCGCACCTCCTCCCAGGCAGCCTTCTCAAAAACGATTAAACGCTCGCGGAAGACCAGCACGGACAAGGTCAAAACCATGGAAAATGCCCGTGCGATTAGGGTTGCCCAAGCGGCGCCCTCCATACCCATAGCAGGGACAGGGCCAAAGCCAAAGATCATGATGGGGTCGAGGATAATGTTGACCACAGCGCTAAGAATCATGGTGAGACTGGGGACGCGGGCATCACCAATGGCGCGAAGCAGACTACCGGCCACCATGGGCACCACTAGAAAGGGCATGCCGAGATACCAGATATTCATGTAGGCCATCAGCAGCTCTAAAATCTCGCCAGAGGCGCCCATGGCAGCAAAAAGAGCTTTACTAGTGAGCCAGCCCAAGCCCGAGAGAACGATGACCACTAGTACCGCAAGACCAAGACTGTCAGTGGCAAGGCGCCTGACACGGTGCTGGTCACCGGTACCAATGGTGCGTGCAATCACCGATGAGCTGCCGGCGCCAAGGCCGATGGCGACGGAGGAAATAGCAAAGGTGACAGGGAAGGTAAAACTGATCGCAGTCAGCTCGGCAGTGCCCACTTGGCCGAGAAACCAAGCGTCAACCATGCCAATCGACATGACTGCAATAGCACCCACGGCCATCGGCATGCCCAGTCGCCACAAGTGGCCACGAACATCGCCGTTAGTTAGATCCTGTCGTTTGCGCATGGGCCGCTTTGCATTAGAGCATTCCGAAGTAACAGTACTTGTCGCTGCTACAGCTGGTTATTTTTGTGTGAGTGCGAGTAGAGCGTGGGCATAGCGGTTGACGTCAAAAGGCTGTTCTGTGGCGAAGGTGGTAGCAATGTGCTCTGCCAAGGTCTCCGCCATTAGCGAGAGGGCTGCTTGACGCTCTAAGCCTTGGCCGAGTAGCTCCAGCAACACCAAGCCGGCTTCGCGCGGATGGCCTTCGCTGATTTGATTCTCTACGGCTTCAATCAGTTTTTTTAAAGCAAAATCATCTTCGAGCTCGTCCATTCCTTCCACGGGCTTCTCCAAATTGGCGGTGGCTATAGCGTTGGCCGGCATTATACCCATCTATAGCCACCCCTGCCCTGTGCCATTGCAACGATTGCCGTACAATGAGCCTCCCGACTTAGACATAGAACGCCATGCTCGATTTTCTCAAACAAGATCAGGATCCGCTGACCGGTAAGGTGATGCGTAAGGTGCGCAGTTTCGTCTTGCGCGAGGGTCGTTTAACAGCCGGTCAGCAAAGAGCGCTAGATACGCTGTGGCCACGCTTTGGTTTAGAGCGCAGCAGTGGCGAGCTTGATGCTGTCGCAGTGTTTGGCCGTGATGCACCGCGGGTGCTGGAAATTGGCTATGGCATGGGCCAGTCGTTGGTACAGATGGCTACCGCTGAGCCAGACAAAGACTTTATTGGTATTGAAGTGCATCGCCCTGGAGTGGGGTCGCTGTTGATGGCGATCGAAGAAGCCGGCATCAGTAACTTGCGTAGTTATTGTGACGATGCTGTGGAGATTCTTGAGCTGTGTATCGTCGATAACAGCTTGGCCCGAGTGCAGCTCTACTTCCCTGATCCTTGGCATAAAAAAAAGCACCATAAGCGTCGTATTGTTCAGCCGGCTTGGTTGCAACTGGTGCAGCGCAAGCTGGCGCCGGGCGGCATGCTGCATATGGCCACGGACTGGCAAGACTATGCCGTGCACATGTTAGAAATGATGCAGGCTGAATCGGGCTGGGAGAACCAAGCTAAAGATGGTCATTATGTTGAGCGCCCACAATGGCGTCCGGAAACGAAATTCGAGCGCCGCGGCGCAGGACTAGGTCACGGTGTTTGGGATCTGCTTTATCAAAAGCAGTAAACATTTTCTAGCCGTAAAACTTCTGCTAGATCAGGCATGAGTGCCCTGCATATCCGTAGAGTGACTCAGCGTAGCGGCCACCTCGGAGGAGTATGCAGGGCACTCATGCCTTGGCACGATGGTTGGCCAAATAGGGTGTATGTTTTGTGCTTGTGAAGGCCTTTCACTTTTACTCTGACTTCTTTGCCGGTTGTATGGTGACCACCTGACCAATTGCCGGTTCATCGCTAGGAAAGTCTCGTGGCGGCGCTTCATCTAGATCACGCACCATGCCACAAGCGATACACTCCATACGAATAGACTCGCCCTCTTCCACTCGAACAATTTTATCTAGGGCGCCACACTTTGGGCAGCTGGCGCCGGCGATAAAGCGACGTTTACTCATGCGGGAATGCCACTGTGACGTAGTAAGGGCTCAACACTGGGTTCGCGGCCGCGGAAATCAACGAACAGCTCCATCGGCTCGCGACTACCGCCGCGGGCAAGAATCTTTTCACGGAAGGCACGACCGGTTTCCGGGTTAAACACGCCCTCTTCCTCGAACTTTGACCAGGCATCGGCAGACAATACTTCGGCCCACTTGTAGCTGTAGTAACCGGCTGCATAGCCGCCGGCAAAAATATGGCTAAAGCTGTTTTGGAAGTGATTAAAAGCAGGTGGCTTGAGCACGGCAACTTCATCACGCACTTGATCCAACACTTGCGCAATCGTGTTGCCGTTTAGAGCCGCATGGATGCGCATATCGAACAGAGAAAACTCTAGCTGGCGCAGCATACCCATGGCACTTTGGAAGTTTTTTGCCGCCAGTAATTTGTCCAGCTTGTCTTGCGGTAGTGGCTCTCCAGTTTGGTAGTGAGCAGACAGCATGGCGATACCTTCTGCGGTCCAGCACCAGTTCTCCATAAACTGACTGGGCAGCTCTACGGCATCCCAGGCGACACCATTAATGCCAGAAACACCGGGCACTTCTTGCTCGGTCAGCATGTGGTGTAAGCCATGGCCAAACTCATGGAACAAGGTCACCACTTCATCGTGGGTTAACAGGCCTGGCTTGCCACCGGCTGGCGGAGCAAAGTTACAGGTCAGGTAGGCCACTGGCTTTTGTAGGCTGCCATCTTGACGGCGCACACGGCCTAAACAGTCGTCCATCCACGCGCCGCCACGTTTGCCGGTGCGCGCATACATGTCGAGATAAAAGCTGGCCATGGGCTCATCGTTGTTATCGACAACATCGTAAAAGCGGACGTCTTGGTGCCAGCTATCCACGCCATCACGTTGGCGGATGCGAACGCCAAAGACACGCTCAACAATATTGAACATGCCGCTGATCACTCGTTCCGCTGGGAACCAAGGGCGCAGCTCTTCTTCGGAAATGCTAAAGCGCGCTTCGCGTAGGCGCTCACTCCAGAAAGTCAGATCCCACGGCTGTAGCTCTTCTGCCCCTTGCTCAGCCGCAAAAGCGCGCAGCTCAGCCAGTTCTTTTTCTGCTTGTGGCTTGGCTTTGATGGCCAAGTCCATCAGAAAGGTCAGTACTTCATCGGTGCTGCGTGCCATTTTGGTGGCCAGCGAAGCTTCGGCATAACTGGCAAAACCGAGCAGCTCGGCTTCTTGCTGCCGCAGCGCCAGAATTTCATCCATGATGGCGCTGTTATCAAACTTGCCATCAGCGCTGTCTGCAGAGGCGCGAGTGACATGGGCGCGATACATTTCTTCGCGCAGCGCGCGGTCCGTGGCGTGACACATCACGGCGTAATAGCAGGGAAAATCCAATGTCAGCAGCCAGCCGCTAAGACCCTCTTCTTTGGCGCGGTCGGCCGCACCGGCACGAGCGACATCAGGCAAGCCCGCCAACACGGATTCATCGGTGACGTGTTTGCGCCAGGATTGGGTGGCATCAATGACGTTGTCGGCAAAGGTTGAAGTGAGCTCAGACAAACGCTTGGCCACTTCCATGTACTCGGCTTTCTTGTCTGCCGGCAGACTGACGCCAGAGAGACGAAAGTCGCGCAGGGTGTTCTCAAGGTCTTTCTGTTGCGCTTCGTTCAAACTGTCGTATTCAGCACTGTCGCGCAGGCTTTGATAGGCAGCGTAAAGCTTTTCGTTTTGCCCAACTTCGGTGCCGTACTCGCTTAATAGTGGCAGACAGGCGTTGTAGGCGTCGCGCAGCTCAGGATTTTGCACAACCGCATTAAGGTGGCCGGCAGGGCCGAAGGCTTTGCTAAGACGCTCATCTTGCTGGTCTAGCGTTGCTACCAGTCCAGCCCAGCTAAAGTCCCCTTTGGCGAGTACCTGCTCAATGGTTGCTCTGCCCGCGGCAATAAGTTGCTCCACCGCTGGCTGCACGTGCTCTGGGCGGATCTTTGCAAATGGCGGTAGGCTGGGGTAATCAATAAGCGGGTTATGCGACATACTATCCTCGTGGCTAAATGGGGCGCTGGTGGTCAACGGCTGTTGGGTACCGATATAGCGCCAATCATTCGGCAAAAAATTAGCGATTTAATAACGGGTGAGTGTAACAGATGGGGATTAGATCCTTCGAAAACAAGCGGCCGCAATTGGGCGCCGGTACTTGGGTGGACGAGTCTGCTCAGGTGATTGGTGATGTGGTGTTGGGTGCAGACTGCTCAGTTTGGCCCTGTGCGGTGATTCGTGGTGACATGCATCAGATTCGTATCGGCGATCGGGTCAGCGTGCAGGACAACGCGGTGCTGCACATTACTCATGACTCCAGCTTTAATCCTGGCGGTTTCGGCCTGAGTGTTGGCGACGATGTCACCTTGGCGCATCAGGTAATGCTACATGGCTGCACCGTTGGCAGTCGCGTGATGATTGGCATGCAGGCCATTGTTATGGATGGCGCGGTGATTGAGGACGAGGTGATCTTGGCGGCCGGCTCGTTGGTGTCGCCGGGCAAGCGCTTGCAGTCTGGCTTTCTCTACCGCGGCCGACCCGCTGTGCCGGTGCGGGCGTTGACCGAAGAGGAGCGAGTGTTCCTCAGCTATGTGGCGGGCAATTACGTCAAACTCAAGGATCGCTATATAGCCGAGGAGAGCTAATTCGCCGTTAGCGCAGTTGCTCAATCACGGGCACGGTTTCTGGGCGCCAGCCATGCCAAATAGAGAAGGCTTCGGCGGCTTGTTCGACCAGCATGCCCAATCCATCTGAGCTGGCAGCAGCACCTTGTTGGCGGGCCCAGCGTAGGAAAGGTGTATCGCCATAAATCATGTCGTAGCAGCGAGTTTTGCTGTCGATGAGGTGCTCGGGCAGGGCCGGCATGGAGCCATCAAGACCAGCAGAAACGGCATTGATAATCAAATCGTAAGGCTTGCTAGGCTGAGCTAAACCTGACTCGAGCCCAGTGCCGAAGATAGGGATGCCGTGGCCAGCAAACATCTGTGACAGTTCTCGTGCTTTTTCTTCAGTGCGGTTGGCGATGCGGATTTGCTCTGGCTGCTGCTCCAGCAAAGGCCCGAGCACGCCGCGCACTGCGCCACCAGCCCCCAAAATCAAAATACGCTGCCCTTTGATGGGCCAGCCTAGGTTGTTGCTGATGTCAGTGAGCATGCCGATACCATCGGTGTTATCACCGTGCAGCTTGCCGTCTTGCTGCCACAGGGTGTTAACCGCACCGGCTTGGCGGGCACGCTCACTCAGTTGATCGCATAGTTCCCATGCTTGCTCTTTAAATGGCAGTGTCACGTTGGCACCGGTGCCACCATCGCGAAAGAAGGCGCGCACACTGCCGGCAAAGTCATCCAGTGGCGCGAGGATTAAACGAAAATCCATGGGCTGCTGCCGCTGCGCCGCAAAAGCGGTGTGAATTTGTGGTGAGCGTGAGTGCGCAACCGGATGACCAAATAGGGCGAACTGCATTACAGCCAATCCTTTGCTGGTAGAAATTTCTCTGTGAGTTCCGCTTCTGCCGAGCCTGCTTCCGGCTGCCAATCATAGCGCCAGCTCACCAACGGGGGCAGCGACATCAAAATAGATTCGGTGCGGCCGCCAGATTGCAGGCCAAACAGCGTACCGCGATCAAGCACCAAGTTGAACTCCACATAACGGCCGCGACGATACAGCTGGAAGTCGCGCTCGCGCTCGCCGTAGGGGGTGTCTTTGCGCCTTTCTAAAATGGGTCGATAGGCACGAATATAAGCATCGCCCACCGCGCGCATTAGGGCAAAGGAGTCGGTAAAGCCCGGCGCGTTGTAGTCATCAAAAAACAAGCCGCCCACGCCACGTGCTTCATTGCGGTGCTTGAGGAAGAAATACTCATCACACCACTTTTTAAAGTGCGGATAAATATCGTCACCAAAGGGCTGGCAGGCATCAAAAGCGGTTTGGTGCCAGTGGCGCACATCGTCTTCGTTGCCGTAATAAGGGGTTAGATCAAAGCCCCCGCCGAACCACCAAACAGGCTCTTCGCCTTCTTTTTCGGCGACAAAAAAACGCACATTGGCGTGGCTGGTGGGTGCATAGGGATTGCGCGGATGAATGACCAGCGATACGCCCATGGCTTGCCAGTGGCGGCCGGCTAGCTCTGGCCGGTGGGCCGTGGCTGACGGCGGTAATTGGGTGCCAAAAACGTGGGAAAAATTAACCCCGCCTTTTTCAATGATGCTGCCATTCTCTAGTACACGGGAGCGCCCGCCGCCACCTTCTTCGCGCTGCCAGCTGTCTTCGACAAAGCTGCCGCCATCGATGGCTTCGAGTTGCTTACAAATATCGTTTTGCAACGTTAGTAGGTACTGTTTGACCGCATCTAGGTCGATATTTTGCATTTCTAAGTCACACCTCAAGGCCGGAGAATGGCTCCGCTATCCAAGTCGATAATGGTAGACGGTCGTGTTGCTTGGTCGCATTGACCGTTGACAATAAAGTCCACCTCCTCACCCAGCTGCTGCGCCACTTGCTCAGCATGGCGGCAGGAGGGTTGGCCGTGGTGGTTGGCACTGGTGGAAATTAATGCGCTGCCAGCCAAGCGAGCCAGCTGGCTAGCAACTGGGTGATGGCTGACACGCACCGCCACTTTATCATGATCACCCCGCACCCATGCGGGCGTGTGTTCGCTGGAGCGGATCAAGTAGGTGGTCGCCAGCGGCCAATGTTGCTGCAGTTGCTGCTGTTGCCGCGCAGACAAGCGAATAAATGGCAGCAACTGCTCTAGGTCTGCACCCAGCAAAATCAGGCCTTTGCCAATGGGACGCTGCTTGATCGCTAGTAGCCGATTAACCGCTTGTTCATTGAGCGGATCGCAGCCGAGCCCATAGACTGCTTCGGTGGGATAGGCGACCACCCCGCCTTGACGCAAGATAATGGCAGCCTGATGCAGGTGCGTGCCCATAGCAGCAGTTCCTATGACGGCGGTAGGCCAGTGTGATGACAGCAATTGTAGCGTAAAGCAGGTGCGGTGACTGGCAAAGGTGCAGGGTCTGCTTCGCAGTAATGCGCCCCCAGCTTCGTGTTGATTGATTTAATCAATGCTACCCAGCAACAGTATTGCCCGAGCCTGGTTTTTCAGGGCCAATTAAGTGCTTGGTCCAAGCGGGTTTAATAGCAATCCTGCTATGCTTATTTACGCTAACCTGTGGACAGTAACCATATATAGAAGAATTTTATTATGAGCCAAGTTTATTCGTCTGATGTTTTGGTCTGTGGTGGTGGTATTGCTGGCATTGTTACTGCTCTTGAAACTGTCCGTGCTGGCAAAAAAGTTATTATTGTTGACCGCGACACGCCGGAGCGTTTTGGCGGATTAGCCCTATGGGCATTTGGTGGCATGGCGTTAGTGGGTACACCACTACAGAAAAAGCTCGGTATTCCCGATAGCCCTGATGTTGCCTTAAAAGACTGGCTCAGCTTTGGTGAACTTGATGGTAGCGATGAGCACTCACTGGCTTGGGCAAAATACTATGTCAACAACTCACGCAGCGAGGTGCATGACTGGCTGGTCCAGCAGGGCATTGGCTTTATGCCCGCGGTCAACTGGGTGGAGCGTGGCATGCATGGTAATGGCAATAGCCTGCCGCGTTACCATGTGCTTTGGGGCACGTCACAGGGGATGACGAAAAAGCTGATCGCTGCATTAAAAAATGAAGGCAAAGATAACCTGACTATTTTGCACCGCCACCGCATTACCGAACTGGAAGGCCAGTCGGGGCAAGTGACTGGCGCGCTGGCAATCAATGAAGCCACTAACGAAGAAGTGCGTTTCAATGCCAAGCAGGTGGTGCTGGCCATGGGTGGCATTAACGGTAGCCACGCTGAAGTGCGAGCCAATTGGCGGCAAGACCGCGCTATGCCTGCCGCCATGCTCAATGGCGCCCACCCCTATGCGGATGGCAAGCTTCATCGACTAGTGGAAAAAAACCTAGGTGGGCAGCTGGTGAATACTGGCGAAATGTGGAACTACGCGGCAGGGTTCCCACACCCCTACCCCCACTTTAAAGGGCACGGCCTTTCCACCATTCCCTGTAAGTCAGCCCTTTGGCTAAACCACAAGGGTGAACGCATTGGTCCTGAGCCGCTGGTCACGGGCTTTGACACCCATTGGCTATGTAAACGTGTCGCTGAACAAGAAAAGCCGTGGACATGGCATCTGCTGAACTGGCGTATTGCTGCCAAAGAATTTGCCATTTCCGGTGCCGAGCATAACGCCCGTATTCGTGATAAACAGTTTATTCGATTGGTAAAAGAGCTATTACTTGGCAACCACAATCTAGTTAAACAAATGCAAAGTGAAAGCCCTTACTTCTTAGTCGCTGACACGCTCGAAGAGCTGGCGACAAAGATGAATGGCTTGACCAACAGCTTGGATATTAAAGCAGAAACATTGCAGGCTACCGCGGATGCCTATGACGCTAACTTTAGCAAAGGCAGCCAGTTAGAAAACGATGATCAAATTCGTCGCATCTTACATGCCCGCCAGTGGGGGCCAGATAAGCTGCGTACCTGCAAGCCAGCACCGATACAGAAGAAAGGCGCCGGCCCTTATATTGCTATTCAAATGCAGCTTATTACTCGCAAAAGCTTGGGTGGGTTGCGCACCGATTTACAAAGCCGAGTGCTAGACGCCAATCAGCAACCGATCAACGGACTTTACTGTGTTGGTGAAGCGGCAGGGTTTGGTGGTGGTAACAGCAATGGCATTCGCTCGCTAGAAGGGACTTTTTTGCCGGGCTGTATTTTGACCGCAAGAGCGGCAGCAAAATCAATTAATAAAAGTTAATAAACTTAGTTTGTTTGTTAATAAACAGGAGAATAACAATGAACGGCGCACAAGCATTAATGAAAACCCTAGTGGATGCAGGGATTGAGGTTTGTTTTAGCAATCCTGGCACCAGTGAAATGCACTTTGTTGCGGCGTTAGATGATGAGCCTAAAATGCGTGCGGTGCTGGCTTTATTTGAAGGCGTGGCTACCGGCGCGGCCGATGGCTATGCACGCATGGCAGACAAGCCAGCAGCAGTGCTTCTGCACTTAGGTGTAGGGCTGGGTAATGGCATGGCTAACTTGCATAACGCTCGCAAGGGCAAGGTGCCGGTAGTAAATATTGTCGGCGATCACGCCACCCATCACGTAAAGTTTAATGCTCAGCTGCAGTCCGATATTGAAACTGTGGCACGTAACGTATCGCCCAACTTTGTGCGCACCTCACAAACCACTGCTGAGCTGTGCAATGACACCGTCGATGCCATCGTTGCGGCTCGTGGCCTGCCCGGCCAAGTAGCCACGTTAATTTTGCCCGCTGATGTGTCGTGGGGAAAAGGCGGCGTACCCGCGCAAGTGCCGCCTCAGCCTGCGCATCAGGTCGCTAGCGAAGAACAAATCAACGAAGCCGTACAGGCAATTAAAAAAGGCAAGCGAGTGGCCATGTTACTGGGTGGTCGTGCACTACGTGAGCCGAGCCTGATGGCCGCAGCTAAAGTGGCAGCGCACAGTGGCGTGAAGCTTTTTCATGAAACCTTCCCCACTCGTCTAGAGCGTGGCGTTGGTTTGCCGGCGCCAGAAAAGGTGGCCTACTTTGCTGAGTTGGTCAGCGTTCAGCTGGCTGATATTGATCATCTTATTTTGGTGGACTGCAAAGCACCGGTATCTTTTTTTGCTTATCCGGGTAAGAAAAGTTACTTGGTGCCTGATAGCTGTCAGGTACACACCTTGGCCAGTGAAGAGCAAGATGCTTTTGCTAGTTTAGAGAAGCTTGCTGTGGCTTTGGGAGCGGAAAACGCCCTCCCAGTATTGCAGCAGGCCGCTCGTCCAAACGCACCCAAGGGCAGTTTGACGGCAGAAAAAGTATGCGAAGCAGTGGGTCATTTTTTGCCGGACAACACCATTCTTATTGATGAGGCGATTACCTCTGGCTTGCTATTGCCAACGATGACTGCCGGCTGCGGTCGCCATGATTACATCACCCTAACCGGTGGCGGTATTGGTCAAGGCCTGCCTAACGCGGTTGGTGCTGCGATCGCCTGCCCCGACCGTCCGGTTATTGCTTTAATCGGCGACGGCACTTCTATGTACACCATTCAGTCTTTATGGACGATGGCGCACGAAGGTTTAGACGTCACCATTATTATTTTTAACAACGCGTCGTACTCGGTATTAAATATTGAGCTTGAGCGTGTTGGTGCGGAAAATATTGGTGCGAAAGCACTGTCGCAGCTCGACTTAAATGGTCCTGTGATCAACTTTTCTCAGTTGGCGCAGAGCATGGGGGTGCATGGTGTTCGAGCGAGCACGGCTGAAGAAATGAATAAAGCTTTAGAGTATGCGCTAAGCCAAAAAGGGCCACACTTAATTGAAGCGATGGTGCCCGAGGCAGTTAACGGTATGAAGCGTAAGGCACTGCCTTGGGTGCTGCGCAGCTTGCCGCATCTGCCATTGGCAGTAACGAGGTTGCTGAAAAAGAAGATCGCACCTTAACGGCTGAAGTAAAGACACAGGGTGGATATATAAGAAAGCACTAGCGCTGGCGGCGACTGTAGCCGCCAGCGACACGCTGTATCTGACCACTTATTTCTAGGGCAGTGAGCACTTGGCTAAGCTCATTAATGGCTAGGCCGCTGCGCTGATGCAATTGATCGATGCTATTGGCGCCACTAATAAAGAGCTTGAGCAGCGGATCTAATTTTAGTGCGGCGTCGTTATTCTGGTGTTGCTCGTGCTGTGCACTTTCAATGCTGCTTTTCACCGTGCTTTCCGCTAGCCAAGTTAGGCTGCTGAAGGCCTCTTGAATATCCGTCAGTGATTCAAGCCAGTTGGCTCCCTCGCGCAGCAAGCGATGGCAGCCCTTGCTCAGCGGATTATGAATCGAGCCGGGAATGGCGAACACTTCACGGCCCTGTTGTAAGGCCAGTCGTGCGGTAATTAACGAGCCAGAGTGTTCTGCTGCTTCAACAACAATAGTGGCCAGCGACAAACCACTAATCAGTCGATTGCGCTGTGGAAAAAACTCTCTGCGCGGGCCCATGCCAGGCGGAAACTCGGTAAGAATGGTGCCGCCTTGGTCAATGATTTGCTCTGCCAGTGAGCGATTGCGTGCAGGGTAACAAGGCCCAGGGCCATGACCTAGCACAGCAATGGTGGAGCCCCCTTGCAGCGCTCCCTCGTGTGCCGCTCGATCAATCCCTAAGGCTAAGCCACTGGTAATAGAAAAACCCGCTGCGGCTAACACTTGCGAAAAGCGGCGAGCATTGTCGAGGCCTTCAGTAGAGGCATGACGAGCGCCGACCATAGCCAGTTGCGGGCTGGCTATAAGGCCAGCATCACCACGAACAAAAAGTAGCGCCGGTGCGTCACTGATGTCGTTGAGTAGCGGAGGCCAAAACGGTGAGTCAGTAGTGATGATCTGCCAGCCATCATGGCTTAGCTGGGCCTGTATTTGCCGTGGCTGGTCGCTGCGCAATAATTCCAGTAAGCGCTGTGTGGTTTGCGCGCGAATACGCGCCCGGCGCTGGCGTGCAGGGCTAAGCAGGTCATCGCGCTGAGTTAGTGGTTCTCTGAGCCAGCGTGCCAGTTCATTGCTATTGCCGCCACAGGCTAAGCAGGCAGCCAGCATGAGGGTGTCGCGATCCATGCGATTTATTCCAGACATAAAAAAACCCGGTGAGATTAGCACCGGGTTTTTGTTTGGCACAGAGCCGAACGCTTACAGGTCTGGCAGGCTGCCAGTGGGGTTGGTGGCCAAGTCGTTCATCCGGATCGGCAAAGTAGATTGCAGAATCAGGCCGTAGGAAACCTTTTCGAAGACGCGGAACAACACCAAGGTGCCGGCAGTAACGTCGGGCAGCTGCACCATGCCTTTACGTATAGGGTCCTTAACGCGATCACCAACCTGCTTTACTTCAAGCACATGGCCATCACGCAATCCATCACGGCTACCTTTGTTGATGACCACGACATCGTTGCGAGCAACGCTATGCAGGCGGTCAAAGAAGCGGATGATTCGTGCATTAACCTTGGTCTCTGGTGCGGCTGGGTAGAAGGTTGATTGCACTCGTCCTTCGCGACTGGTGAACAAGCGATCCTGCGGGCGGATATCTTCCTGAGACACGGTAACGCGGAAGGTAGCAACATCGTTTTTCTGGTCCGATGTATGAATGGAGCCAATTTTCAGGGCTTCGATGCCGAGGATTTCACGGGTCTCTGGGTCGGTGTACTGATGGCCAACGCGAAATACGCCATAGGACTGAATCAGCTCGGCCCACTGGTTGACTGGGTCACGGGCGTACACGGTGTCGCCAGCGGCATACACCACGCGGCGGTCATTGCCGGCAATAATATAGGGTGCCTGAGCAATTTCAGTTTTGTTAACCACCAATGCTTCACGCAGGAAGGTTTGAATGCTGCTCATTGGAATGGCAGGAATAGCGGAATCCAGCGGCATTTCACGGACGGTGGGTGACAGTTTCACCAGCGAGCCGTCAGACAGCATTTTGACGTCTGCTTTTTTACGCTCAACTTGCAGTTGTGGGCGACCATCTACATAGACTAAGCGGATCACGTCGCCGGGATAGATGAGATGTGGGTTATCAATTTCTTCATTGACGTGCCACAACTCTGGCCACTGCCAAGGACTGTCTAGGAACTGACCAGAGATGTCCCACAAGGTATCCCCGTTCTTGACGTAGTATACTTCTGGGTGTCCGTTTTTTAGAGTGACATTCGCCGAAGCCTGAAGGGCACCGAGACCGGCCACCGTCACCAGCAGTCCAGCGGACAGGGTGCGCAGAAGCGATTTCATCATTACCGGATTCCTTTTATCATTATTGGCATGGTCCCAAGTTACTTCTGTCGGGGAGCAAAGTCAGCCCAACCCAGACGGTATTTGGAACTGATATTAGCAACGTGATCATAACGTTAGCAACCATATTTAGAGTACTGTCGCAACATCAGGACCGGACTTATGGCATTACTTGAGATTCTTGAATTTCC
>Ga0209075_1001590_pt1 | contig 21267 bp, 15 predicted proteins | sample Stecom2011_FD_187523 | JGI IMG/M metagenome (GOLD analysis project Ga0209075, IMG submission 187523) | Agricultural soil microbial communities from Utah to study Nitrogen management - Steer compost 2011 (SPAdes) (version 2) | ecosystem: Environmental > Terrestrial > Soil > Agricultural land...
GGTCTTGAGCGACGATGGCTGCGCCGCTCCTCCTCGACGATGCACAACATCGCCTCGTCGTCTCGACTTGCCATCCCCGCTCAATCCTCGCCGAGACTGCTCACGTATTTCCAGATCGCTGCACTAGCCGGCGCGCAGCGCGCGTCGTCGACAGATAAAAAAAGCCCCGCATACCAAAAGGCGTGCGGGGCTTTTTTTAGTCATCGCAAAGTTCTAGCAGCGAGCTGCTGGGTGCGATGATGCAATATATGGGTCAGATCTTAACCACATTTGCAGCTTTGGGGCCCTTGGGTCCCTGCTCGACGTCAAATTCGACGGCGGCGTCTTCGGCGATGGTTTTGAATCCGTCCTGAGCAAGGGCGTTGAAGTGCAAGAACACGTCCTCGCCTCCATCATTACGTTCGATGAAGCCGTAGCCTTTGTCTTCGTTGAACCACTTCACTTTACCTTGAATTTTCGACATGCTGTTCCTCTTCCACTGGTGCGGCGATACATTAATCCCCGAAGTTGGCGCGAGCGCCTGCGCCCCGGAGTGCAAATTTCAAGTGTCCGAACCATCGGACACTCACTTCTCTTGGATGCGCCCATAATTGGGCTTCCGCCAGATATGACGATGGGTCAGGGGACCTCTTTGATCCGTTCAAAACCTTATCGACGCCTAGACTCCTAACAGCCGTCAAACAATAAAGCAAAGGCCAAAGGGCATTTAATAAAGATAGTTTTAACTGAATATATTTTCAGAGAAGTGGGGCCGGGAAATATAGGTGCTCACGGCGTGGAGGCGGGACGCTTGGGCGATTAAAACTGCTCGTCCTTGCACGGACGTGAGAAGCTCGGCATCGAAGATGGACGTGCCGCGCAGCGCGCCAATGCACGCCAGATAGAGCGCGGCGATTGTGTCGATATCGCCTCCGAGGGCCCATAATTCACGGAGCGCAGGGTCGGTCTTATCGCCGTGCGTCGCGAGCATAAAGACCACCGCTGGAACCGTATGTTTAACCCATCCGGTGATGCCGATTTCGGCGAGTGTGTCGCCGCCTTCGGCGCCCTGAGCAGCGCGGCGCAGGCGAATTTGCCAGTCCTCAAAATTCTGACGAGGCGCCGCGGGCAAAATGGCGTCTGCCAGGATTTTGGAGTCGATCTTCGCGTTCTTATTTTGAGCGAGCAGCCAGGCGATTAACTTCGCCATAACCTCGGCGCCGATGACTGCGTCGGTATTTGGATGGGTCGATGCGGCGTTGATGCGGACGGCATCGCGCAGACGCTCCGGGTGGGCGCGGAATGCGATCGCGAGCGGCACGACGCGCATGGCGGCGCCGTTTCCTTGCGAGTCCATGTCGCGGCGATCCTCGCCCGCGCGCCAGCCGCGCGCCGCGCGCAACGTCGCTCTGCCCGGGCCGATCGCGCGCGCTGCCCAATCACTGAGGCCCTGTTTGAAGAGCGCGTCGGCGTAAGAGCCGTCGTCGCGTATCGCGCGTGCGGTTGCCACAGTGAGTTGCGTGTCGTCGGAGACCGTGCCGCGCTGGCGCATAAATCGAATGATGCCGTGAGAAAACGCGGGCGTTCGACCGAAGCGCAGATTCGCCAGCCACACCGGGACGCTTTCGCGCGGCATTCCTAATGCATCGCCAATCGCCAGCCCCAGCATCGCCGCAGCGGCGCGGTCGAGCGCGTCATCATCCGCGGTGATGATGCTCGGCGATGGGTCAAAGGGGAGATCTCGGTAGCTGCGTCGCTGGACGATGATCTGTTTGAGAATGCGAGCGATAAGGTAGGCAACGGAGGCCGCGAGTATGCCACTGGAGAGGAGTTGCATCCATTTTTCGATGGACATGATGAGCCTCAGCAGGGATGGGCGCGGTGCAAAATTCTAACTTCAACCAATCCTACTTCGTCGTATTCTTCCAGGGTTTCGGGCGATTGGGCTCATATTCGTCGAGGATCTTTTCGGGATGATCGATAAGCTCGCGCAAATACTCGAAGGAATAGACGCCGGTATTATGCCCGTCACCCCATGCGATGCAGGCGGCGTAATTTCCCACCTGGGTGATATCGGTGATGGTGATCTGGTGTTGGTATCCCGGCGGATTCCACTTCAGCGGGCGACTGCCGTGGCCCTGGCAATGCGCGCAGGGGCAATAGCCGCGCAGCAACATGGTGTCATAGTCGAAGCCTTTGCCATCGCTGAATTCGATATGCAGGATGTCTTTGTCTTCGATATAATTAAATTCGATTGGATGCGGAAACCAGCCCATATCGGGACCTTTTTATTGAAGGCGATGTGGCGCGCGGGCGACGCATCGCTCGGTTAACTTAGTCAAACTCGTAGACGCGATCGCTGCCGTATCTCTCAATCAGGGCGTCGACGCGTTGGAGCAGCTGAGCGCGTTGGTGCCAGAATAACTGGAGGCGCCGGCGCGCGTTGAGGTTTGGGTTGGCAAAGAAGACCTCATTGACGACCGCCGGGTCGAGCGCGCGAATCGCGGTGACCATGCTGCGGCTAAAGCGCGACGTCAACTCAAAACGTGGGCCGACGAGTTTGGTGACGTCCTCGTCGTAGAAGGCTGCGCCGTTGTCGATGGAGATAAATTTGCCCTGCGCAAATTGGTTATTGACCCCGTAATATTTCTCGGTGTTGCTGAATCGATCCCAATTCTGGGTGAGAAAATCGAAGACGAGTAGCGACGAGATCTGCGCGGCAATATCGCGCACCGTCGCGTCGCCCTGATCGGCGAGCAGGCTGGCGTGAAATCGGCCGCCGGCGAGCGTTTCGAAGGGGGTAAGCAGCTCGGCGTAGGGGATATTGAGGTCATCGGGGTTGAATCGAATATCGAGAAGGTCCTGATAAACCTCGGTATATTCGATGGGCCACTCGACGAAGTGGGGGATCCATTCTTCTAGTGTGCCGTACATATAATCGCGCACGACGCCGTCTGGGCCAGCTTCGCGCACCCAATGGATGGCCTCAAATCGCTCGGCATAGCTCGCGCGCCAATCGCGCTGTCCGCCAGCATAATAGGCCTCAAAGTGCGCCCGACTGATGCGAGCGGCGCGATTCTTCGGGGACACAAAATGACAGGGGACGATTTCGCAGAAAAGATAGGCCGCCAACTCTGCGCGCCATCCCTGGCCCCACTCTTCCTGGGCGGGTTTGAAGGAGGCCAGTTGTTGGTCGGGGAGCGTGATTTTAAGGGAAATGGAGCGACCCCCGCCGAGTGGCGAAATCTGCTGGATCGGCGTATCGACGCCGAGAGTCAGGGCAGGGGCGTGCAGCGCGGGGTCCGCGGCGATCGCCTGGTTAAAGGCGTCTTTGAGATCCGGGCGAATGTCATCGGCGAGCATGGCGTTGAGCAAAACCTGGCGCGCGAGCTTTGGCTTCTGAGCGGCGAGCAATCCCTGGGAGAATCGGATCGCGTCATGCGCGCGGGCAACCCGGCTGCGCGCGTTGGCCATGGCGATCGCGCCGCTCATATCGTCGGATTCCGAGGGCATGGGCACGGCGAGGACGGGGTGCTCCTGGGGGGCGATGGGCGCAATATTTGCGAAATTTTGGGGAGCCCTGAAATGACGATAGATCCCGAAGCCGACCAATCCGCAAAGAATGCCGGTGAGCAGCGCGATAACCACGGCGATGAGGCTGGGTTTCCAGGTGCGATCTGGCGCCGGACGTGCCGGAGGCATGTCGGACGTCGGCGCAATCAAAGCATGCGTGGTGACGTGTGGGTGCGCGCTCTCGCGTGCCCAGTCGCCGGTGCTGACCTGGGCGACGATCTGCTGGGTTTGGCGCAATAGTATTTGTCTCACGGCCGCATAAACCGGGTGGCGGCTCAGTGGAATCCAGTGGCCCGATTGGGTTTGCAACTCGAGTGCGTCCGCCCAGATGCCTGTCTTAAGCAAAATGGCGAGCCCGTCCTGGTCGACCGGGTCGTAGCGCAATGCATCGACGCGCAACTCCCATGGGCCCTGGTGGTCACTTGGCGAAAACTCCAGGCGTGCATCTGGCGGCTTTTCCTCGTCGGCGTCCGGTTCTGATGCGGTGCGGAGTGCTTCGCCGTTCGTAGTTAAAAAGTCGTCGAAGATGCTCTGACTTTCAGAAAGCACGGCCGATGTGCTCGCCTGGCCAGAGGGCTCCGCAGGAAGTTGTGGGATTTCGCTTTCCGATGAGCGTGGCAATAGGGCGGTGCGGGTATCTTCGGAATTATGTGGCTGCGCACGCTTTGGGTCCAGCTTATCCTGGGCCAATTTTTCACGAAGGCGTGCGCGCAGGGGGGCAGGATCTGCTTCAAATGCTGGCGTGAATAAGTCGTCCGGAACATCGTAGAAAAGCGCTTCTTCGAACGCGGGTTGAATATTCGTTGGGGTCGCTGGGGCAATAGCGTGCGGCCTTTCGGCGGGCGCGGGTTCGACGGCGGGCGCGGGTTCGACGACGGGCGCGGGTTTGACGGCGGGCGCGGGTTCGACGACGGGCGTGGGTTCGACGACGGGCGCGGGTTCGACGGCGGGCGTCGCGCCGTCAAATAGGGAAGTATCGGCGAGTTCGGTAATATTCTTGAAGACCCGTTGGGCGCGCCCTGGCGTTGCTTGGCCGGGTGCGATGGGTTGGGCTTTGAACGAAACCGGGACCGACGGGGTCGTCAGCGCAGGTGCAGTGATATTCGTGCCCAGCTGGGACGCTGTGCCACTGAGCGGAATGTCGCGGGAGTGTGTGCTGCCGGCACGCCTGGGCGCGGGCGGAAGTTCAAAGAGTGTCGAAATTTCGGTGCGCATCCAGCCCGACCCACCCTCGACGGGGGCGTGGGCTGGTGGTGTCGGCGAAAGTCGGGGCGCTGAGACGGTGCGCGTTTCGGGCTGCGAGCGTCCTGCGAAATTTGAGCGCACTTCCGGCGGTGCCGCAAACGCGCCCGGTTGCGCTCGCGCAGGCTGCCTGCCCGGCGCACGCACTATAATTTGCGCGCGGCAATTGGGGCAGGGCAGCGCATCGGGCAGAGCGATGCCCTCAACCGGCCGAAGCCGAAAGCGTTGCGCACACGTGGGACATGAAATTTCGATGGTAAACCGCTCCTAAACCTGGCGCCTGGCTCGAGCATATCCTTCCCCGGTGATTTTGTGAAATTAATCCGCCTTCAAACTCGGCGCGCGCCGCGGTGCGCACGCCGAAGTCTCGTCGCTTAGAGGCGCTCGCCGACCTCATCCGAGACGGCGCAAAACGGCGCCCACAGATGCTCGGCCTCACGGTCCGCGCGCACGTTGCCCTGCGGGCATGACTCGCCGGCGCTCCATTGGACCCAGGCGTCGGCCTGGCCGACTGATTCGGCATACGCGCGGAATCGCTCATAGCCATCGCCCCCCTCATCGCGCGCCATAAAGACGCTTAATTCCTGGCAGGTGCCGGTTTCCGGATCTTCGGCTTGATTCAGGTTATACTCGATAATCAGGTCGTACATTGCGGGCGTCGATGAATTCCAGCAGCAAGTTTTGGACTCTGAATAGACCAGTTCGGCGAAGACATAATCCTCAAATCTGCGATAGCGCCGGTCGACATCTTCCGGGCTAAGGTTTTGCTCGGCGGCCACGTCGTAGAGGTCTTTGAACGCGTCTTCGCGGCTGATGCGCGCAGCGCAACTGGAGGGATAACTCTGCAGATGCGCGCGCTTGTCATTAATGACGCCGAGAATGACGTCGATCTTCGCGTCGGTATCGAGTTCGGTGAGGATGGTTTCGAATCGTGCGGGACGCTCGGCGAGCTCGGCGTGGCTATTGGCATTGATGAAGGCGTCGCGGTCGCGCAGCGGCACGATATTTGTCCATCGCCCGTCGATCTTGGTGGGCTGGCGCCAGCGTTTGAGCCCGCCACCCAGGGTTTCGTAGCCCGGACCGCCGGTTTCATCCATCGTGAAATAGCGTTTGCTCGCCGGTGCGCTGTCCCATTTGGGTTGGCGCCGCGGCATCGAACCACTGGCAAGTTCGGCTTCAAGTTGGGGAAATTGCTGACCCGCGACTTCCTGGGTGCCCAGATCGCGGGTTCGCATGACCGCCAACGCATGCCCGATGCCGGTGCGCTGCCAGCGCTCCAGGAGCAGGTCGCCGGCCTGGATGGCGTCGGGCTGAAGGTTGAAGGTATTGACCGAGTCCGCAAGGTTGATGGAGCCGAAATAGATCAGATGGAGTCGCATAAAGTAGCCCACGCGTTTATTGAGAAAAATCTGGTCAAAATAGGCCCCTGCGTGTGGGATTTCACCGTTGACGGATTCGAGCATGGGCTGGGAGTCGTCAAAGGAGCCAGGGATGCTCATACCGGCGAGCTTTGGATCACTGGGCCAGTCGATTGCACCGTCGATAACGGCCTGAGCATCGGCGGAATAATCCGAATAGCTGGTCTTGAAATTTGGCATATTATTCCAGCGACCATTTTCGGTTCTTATTCCGAAGTGTCCGAAATACAAGCGTTTTCCGCCGTCTGTGGCCTCCATGAAATAGGGGAGTCCGTACCAGCTTGCGAAGACCACGCGCAAGAAGATGACCACTTCGGCGCATTCGAGCGAGGGCGCCGGGAGCGTCTTGCCCCACGGGGTTTTAAGCAAAAATGTTTCGCCGTAACTGGTGCTGTCGATACGCTCAAATGAGCTGATCCAGGCGCGGTATTTCTGCTCCCAATCGAGTCCGCTATTTTCGCCCCAGGCGACGCCTGCCTTGCGCGCCTGGGGGGTCTCGGTGTCGGCCCAGGCGTTGGTGACCTCCCAGACGGCGGTTGACGATTGGTCGACTGAGCCTGGAAGTCCGCGCCGTCCGCTGGTCGAATCTTCCTTGCCAGCGGGCTCGTTCCAGCCCGTATTGCCGAGCGTGGGTTTGCCATTTTCATCGACCTCACCGCCCAGATCGAGCAGGTTTGGCTCTGCTTGAGTCGCCTCACCGCAGGCTGACAGGAATAGTAAGAATATGGCTGAGATGGCCCAGATAGGCAGAAGCCGGGTTCGTATTTGCATGGTTGAGGGCGCCATTTGAAATAAATTGGTCTTGAATTTCATGATCTATATTCCCCAGAATCGTCTTAAAATTTATGAAGGATTATCAAGCCGGTACGGCGGGCAGTCCGGCGGTTGTCTACAATTTTCGTGCCATCTCGGGGAGAGTTGATTCAGACGCTTGTCGAGGGGAATTGGGGCTTCTGGATGGGAAAAGGATGGCAGCAAGAGTTGCCATATAGGAAGGGATTATTGCCAGTTGTGGCAACTTTTGTTGCCAGTCCGGGTAGGCTATTCGAGGGGGATGTCCGCCTTCGAATCGCGCTGGAACCAGGTCTGGGGCAGGGCGCGCCGAATCGGTGAGGGGCGCAGGGTCCAGTCTACCAGGCTGTCGGAGGGGGCTGAAATCGCCAGCACCGCGGCGAAAAAGAGCAGAAGGATCACCCCTGCAAAGACCATTTGACCGCTGAACGGGCCCATTGCGGCGCGTGCGATATATTCCGCCAGGGCGGCGGGGCGCTCCGGGTGGATCTGGAGTTTTATCAGCCAGGCGCCGATGGTGAATAATAGGATATAAAAATAGTTGCGCCGAATCCGAAACCCGATCGCATCAAAAAGGCTGATGCGCGGCACGCTATCACCGAGGTGGTCGGCGAGGTCGCTGAGTTTCTCCTGAATCGTCTCATTGTCTTCGCATGAGTGACCCGCCAGGGCCTCGGCAAAGACGTATTGCTGCAGCACCCGGATGCGGTGGTGCCACATATTATAGACCTGGTAGCGGCGCGACTCCATGATGAGAAAAAACAGGTCGATCACCAGCACCATCAGCAGCACAAAATGAGGGGTTTGGGGGTTACTCAGGGCAAAAGAAAGAATCGCCGCGTTGGTCACAATTGCCCAGTTGGTGGTGATGTCCAGGCGCTGGCGCCACACGTCGGCATGCGCGCTGGAAGCGCGATAAAAGTGAATGACCGCGGTGGAGGGTTCCGTCATAATATGGGCGGTAAATTGGGTTCAATAAGCGCTTGAATTGGCGAATCCCGACCAGCTAAAACCTAGACACCCTGAACAACTTGCGAAGATAAAAAGTAGAGAAGACAAGAAAAATGATGCCTCTGACGCGCTTCCATGCCCGGTTTGGGAGAAATTGCGCAACAAATCACGCCAGATTGCCGAAAACTATATTGAGAGCAAAGAAGGAGGCTTACTGGTTATTGCCCGCGCCGAGAGACGACGATGAACGAGAGAAATCCGCTTCCCAATTCGGTTCAACTGGCGGCTTGCAGTCCTTCGCGGCGGGCCGCCGCGCTGCAGCGTTTTGATTGGCTCTATGATTCGCTGCGCGATGAGGTGAGCACGGCGGATGCCGCGGCGCTCGGAGAGGTCCTGCGCGACCCGAGTGCGCGCACCGCGTCCAAGGAGCGCGCGCTGATATTGCTCGCCCTGCTGGGGAGCGCCCGGGCGGAGGCGCTGCTGGAGTGGTTTGACCCTGGCGAGGCGCACTGGCGGGTGCAGTGGTTGCATCGGCTGGCGCGGCGCGAGTGTGCTCGCCGGCGCGGCACGGGTGCCGAGGAGAAGGCGGGCGCGCAAATAGAGCCGACGTCCGATGCGTCCTATTGTCCCTCAAAAAGCGCGAGCACTGCCTCGGGAGGGCGGCCCAGAGCCGCTTTTTCGCCGGCAATGACCACCGGGCGCTCGATCAGCGAGGGATGCTCGCACATGGCGGCGATGAGATCTTCGCGGCTGAGCGTGTCGTCGTCCAGGTTGAGCAGCGTATAAGCGTCCTCGCCGCGGCGCATTAATTGGCGTGGCTCCATATTCAGCAGCTCTAGCACCCGGGTCAAAGCGGCCACGTCTGGCGGGTCTTCGTGATATTTTCGAATCGTGAGCGAGAGCCCGCGGGCTTCGAGCAACTCCAGGGTCTTTCGCGACTTGCTGCAGCGCGGATAATGCCAGATTTCAACATGCATGATGGGGTTCCTTTGGATGATTATGGGCAACTTTCAGAGCCGTCTGATGAGCGTGAGTCCGAGGCATCAAAAAATCGCGGGCGATCTCGGCGAGCTGAGAATAAGCAATCCGAACCGGTCGTCAATTCAAAGCTGTTGTCGGGTGCGCAGAAGTTGGGGGTCTGGCCGGTGCCCCCGACTATTTCGAAAATATTGCACCTTTGGGGTTGTCATCGTCTTCACCGCTATCATATTAGCGTGGAGCCGGTTAGATGGGTGCGCGGCGCTGGTGTCCCGTTCGTTTTTGAGGCGACGTCTTGGTGACGATGCCGGATAAATTTTTCTTTAGATCCCCATATAAAATATGACTGTGATTCCTGTCGGCGCGTTGATTCGTAATCGAAAAGCCCCTGAACTTGGTTCGGGGCGTGTCCTCAGCGAGCTGGAGGGGGGCGTGGCGTGCGTGATCTTTGAGAATTCCGAAGACGTCCAGGAGGTGCGCCTGGCGCATACCGATATTGTGCGCCAGCCGCTGATTCCGGGCACTCGCGTGCGCGTGCAGAAGGGCTCGCGCGCCAGCGAGGCCGAGATCACGCGGGTGAATTGGCCCAAGACCCCGCGCGATCTCTGCACGTATGTGGTCCGCCAGCACGGGCTCGAAGAGGAGCTTTTGGAGTCGCAGGTTTCGCCGCTTGCCCCGGCCACACCCTCGCCGGTCGACGCGCTCGGGGCGCTGCATTGGCGCGGGCCGTTTCGCTTCTTTTCGCGCTGGGATATGCACCGAATGGTGTCGGGTTGGTATGAGGACTCAGAGGGAATTCCCAGCGCCATCGGGGCGCGCATTCAGCCCTCATTGCAGCATGCGCATGCGCTGCGGCGAGTCTTATGGGACGCGACGTGTCGGTATTTTCTGGCCGATGAGGACGTCCAGGCGCGCATCTATGAGGCGGGAATGGTGTATCAGCGCATGTGCGCCGCCGACGGGGCGCTGCGCGTGCTGGTGATCGCCCCGGGGCGGCGCACCCATCACTGGCAAACCGATCTGGAGATGCGCTTTGGAAACCGCGACTTTGTGCGCATCGACGCGACGCATCTGGACTTGAATTCGCAGGATCGTTGGGGCGCGGTGGGGCAAAATCAGCGCCTCATCGTCTCGATGACCTGTTTTCAGCAATACCCCGATATCCTGGGCGAACTTATCCTCGGCGACATCTGGGATCTGGTGATCGTCGATGATGCGCACCGACTGCGCAACGAAGATCCGATCACCGAATGCTTGAAGACCTATAGCGCGAATATGACCAATTTATTGTTGCTCGGTGCCTTGCCTGAGCGGGCAGATGCGCGCGCGTGGGAGCCGATTTTATCGATTTTGCGCGGCGATTCTTTGGCGATGGATTCCGGGCTGGCCGAGGCGAATATTGAAGCAGAAATCGACGCGTTAAGCCCCATCTGGGCCGCGACTCTGCGCGCGCGCGAGGTATTGCGCGCCTCCGAGGAGGCAGACGAACTCGAGGATTCGCAGGCTCGGGCGCTCGCGGATTCTCTGTCCGGGTTGCTCGGCGATGACGAATTTGTATGCGACCGCGCCGACGAAGTTCGCGACGGTGACCTCGACGCGCTCGGGCAATTGGTCGGGTATTTGCAACGCAATTATCGCCTCGAATCGCGCGTCGTGCGCAGCCGGCGCGCTCATCTTGAGCGCTACGATATTTCGTGGGGCGAGCGAAGCGTGGAGACGCTTCATTATGCTGCCGATGCCAGTGAACGCGCGCTGGTGGAGCACCTGGCATCACTGCCGCCGGCCAGTCCGGTGGACCCACTTCAGATGGCGCTACGCCGCTATTATTATCAGGCGGCATCGGGCTCCCCGGATCGCTTCTTTAGCCTGCTCGAAGCGCGCCTGGACGCCCTGGACACCACCGCCGGCCAAGTCCACCAGGACCTGGCCATTTTCGATATTCTGGACATGGATATGGGGCCGCGCGAAGAGCGCCTCTTTCGCGAGAAGGTCATCGAGGGCGCGCACGCGCTGGACGACGAGATCGTCTGGATCGTCGAGGCGATGAGTCTTGTGGGGCAGTGGCACGCCGAGTCATCCAGTGGAAGTGCGCGCTTTCAGGCCGCGGCGAATTGGATGCAGGCGCGTTTGTCCCAGAGCAATCCGAGCGAGGACTCCGAGAGCGAGGACTCGTTGAGCGAAGACTCCTTCGGCGAGGACCTGCCCTATGCTCAGAAAGGACATGTCTCGCCCAAGATTATTGTCCGGTGCTTGTCGGGCGAAATGGTGCGCGACGCGGGCGCCTATTTTGAAGGGCGCTTTGGCGCGTCCGTCGTGGAGATGATCTATAGTGGGATGGCCAGTGACGTCCAAAATGAGGCGGTTGAGCGCTTCGGATACGACCGCGAGTGCCGCATTCTGGTCTGTGAAGAAACCGGTGCGCAGGGGCGCAATATTGGCGTCGCGGATTTCATCGTGCATCTGGCCCAGCCCTGGTCTTCGGCGCGGGTCGAGCGACGCATCGCTCAGGTTGATACCGTGGGTCGCGCGCTGGAATCGCCCGTGCATTCGCTTGTGCTGGTGGGCCCGGCGCGCCACGAGCAGCTGCTGCACAAGTTCTATTGCGAGGATCTGGGGCTTTATACGGGCACGCCGATGACCTATGAGTTCATCTTGCCCCAGCTTGATCGCCGTATCGGGCGCGCAGCATGTGATGGCCCCGAGGAGCTCGAAGAAGTCATCAAAGACCTGAACGCAGGCGTCCTGAAGTCGATATTCTCCGATGCGCTGGACCCCGAAACCGAAGCCTATCAGTGTATTTTCGACCCCAGCGACCGTCTTCTTGAAGAAGACGCAGAATTCTGCGAGCTGCTGGAATTCGTCGACGGAATCGCCGACTCGCTGCCCGTTCGCCACTGGGCGCGCATGCTGGGCATTCAAGACCACTCGGCGAGCCCCGGGACTTTCGATTTTAAGTGGCATTGGTCCAATGTGCGCCGCGCACTCGCGGGATATCCGGTCGGCCCCGAAGACGTCGATATTCTTTTGCCCGAGGAGCAGGTTGGGATGCATACCGGCACGTTTAGCCGAAAACGTGCGCTACGAAGCGAAGGTCTGGAGTTCTTCGGGCCGGGGCATCAGTTCGTGGACGCGCTGGTTGAGGACGCGATGATTGGCAATGCGTTGCCCGCGCCAGGTTTCGTCGCTGGCCTGGAAACACTGGAGTCTCAGCAGCCCCAGGATGGTCGCAGCACCGTCTTTGCCCGGCGCCTGGGCCCCGAGAATCGCGGCAAGACATTTCTGAATATCGTTTTCGCCGCGCGCCTGGATCGCAGCGCATGGGAAGGGCTGGATATGCCGCAAGGGCTTATCAATCGCGCCTATCGCCATCTTTGGCCCGAGGCGCTTTCGGTCGCAGTCGAGATCGATATCAAGGGAGATCGCCGGCCTAAATTGGTCCAGGACCGCGCCTTGATTCAGAAGATTGAGGCCAGCTATCAGGGCCCGGAGGCCGACCAGAAGATCGAGTATGAGATCTTCATTCAGGCGATCGAAGATGTGGCGCGCTTTCGCGAGACGCTCGACAGCGCGGTCAAGCTCGCCGCCACCAACCTGGCCGTGGAGCGCGAGGGGCTTGTGGACGGCGCGGTCGCCGAGTTGTCGGATGATATCGCCGAGGAACTGGCCTTCTTGCGCGCGCAGGCCGCGCGCTGTGCGGACCCCGAGGATTGCGACGCCGCGCTGCAACTGCAGCGCTATGCATGCCTGCTTGAGAGCGTCCGCCTTGAGAAGCTCGAGCTCGACGCGATTGCGGTCGTCGTCGCCGGCTCGCCACAGGTCTTGATTCGCTGAGTTTCACGCGCTGAACTCGGGATATGATGTCGCCTCAGGGCTTCATATCCCGATACGCGTCGGGCCCGTAGTGGTGAATCGCGACGCCGATGAGTAGGGGCGAAGACGGGTCGGCCAGCAGTGCGTCCAGGGTTTGATACATGCTCTGATAGCCTTCCTGGTAAAAGGATGCCGCATCGGGCGCGATGGTTTCTGGGCCGGTTTCGACGCCAAAAACCACCGGAATTTGAGTCCAATACTCCATATTTTGCTCGACGCCGCCCACGACCTGCTCGCCGTCATGGACACCGTGAAAAAACGCCATTTGACCGCGCCCATTATCTCGGTTGTCGAAATAATTAAGCACCACAAGATAATCCAGGGGACCATCGGGGCGATTCAGGAAGTTGCGCATCGGCTGATTATAATGCGCAAAATCGCTGCCAAAATCGCTCGATAATATGAGTTTTTGACCCGTCTGAGTCTGATAGGCGTTCAAAATATGGCGACATGAATTCAGGATTTGCTTCCATCGGCGCGTCCAGGCCGCGTTATAGCCGTCGGGCAGGCGATCTTGCCACCACTCTCCGGCCCATGGGCCGCCGGTGACGGTATGCGGCTCGATATCAAAATGAACGCCGGCGAAGCGCGCCGCCGGATCGCGGCTGGCCAGGTTAAAGGCAACGGTATCGCGACATATTTGGATGGGAATCTGGGCAAATTCGTCGCTGGCCAGCCAGATCGCCTGCCCGGCGAGCATTTCGGTCGCCACGCCCTGGTCGCTCAGGCGACGCAGAAAACGCTGCAACGGCTGACGCGCTTTGGGGTCGCGCAGTGGATTATATTGCAGGGTATGCGGCGCGGCGAGTGGCTCAGTGATGCGATGCGCCTGCGCCGCGAAGAGGAGGCGATTGACCGCGCGCGCGGGTTCGCCGTGGGGCGCGCGCAGAAAGGCCAGCAGCGTGTCCTGGGTGCCGCCGAGGTTCTCAATAATTGCCCGGCTTCCAGGGGCTTCGTTCCACAACCACATCGCGCGCAAGTCGCGCCGCGATAAAAACGCCAGCTCATCTTCGGCGGATTCCTTGATGGGCGTTGCGATGGGTGGGGTAGATCGCGGCGGGTGGACTTGCGGCGGATTTATCTGCGGCGGCGCAATCTGCTTGCAACTGGCGCATAGCAAACCAGCCAGGGCGATCGCCAAACCCAGCGAGACGTATCGCATCTTCCAAAGACATCTTGAAATCGCGACAGGAGCGGCGGAATCTGAAGGCATCATGGGTATCCATCATGTTATTATAATCGTGCGCAGGCGCGCAAAACGCAGGCGTGAGTAAATCTAAACGCCCGCTCAACATGGGGAGAAAATACCCGAATAAAATAAAAAGCGGGCGCGTCTCATTATGAGACGCGCCCGCCAGGCATCGGTCGGCGCGTGCAGTCAGCTTAAATCCTAAGCCCGACCGCGATGCGCCAGCCAACTTACTTCGTGATCGTAGCCGTGCTGTCGAGCGGTTTGCCGTTGATCTGGCCGGTCAACTTGACCGTTGCGCCGGTGGCGCGGACGTCGCCCGAAACGTTGACGTTCGAGTTGCCGCTTTTACCGGTGGCGCTGATCTTATTGGCCTTCGACAGCGTGCCCCTGAAGGGAATGCGAACATTCACACCCTCTTTCTCGCCGGCGATGGTTCCGTTGACCTTATAGTCTTTCGTCACGGTGAGATCGATCTTGCCGTTCTTGACGCCACTGCCACCGAAGGTGCCATTAACGCGGCCCACAAGCGCGGGCGTTGCGGGCTTCGGCTTTTCTGCCTTAACTTCTTCGGCCGGTGCTGCTTCGGCCGCTGCGTCAGCTTCCTCGGCGGTCGCGTCGCCTTCGGCTTCCGCAGTCGCGTCGGCGTCGACAGCTTCCTCTTCTGCAACTTCTTCTTCAACCGCTTCTTCTTCGGCCGCTTCCTCTTCGAGGGCTTCCTCTTCAGCAGCGACCTCGACGGCGGCTTCCTCTTCGGCAGCGTCCTGCTTTTTCTCACAAGCCGGAAGCAACAGACCAGCGGACATCAACACGATACAAAATAATTTCAGCGAAGATTTCATGAGAACTCCCTATTCATTAAATTAGGATACATCCATCGGTAGACTCGATTCAAAACGAACGTATCATCTCCGATAAACACGCGGAGTCAACTCCACTCCGAACACAATCGTCTCGACACTTTTGCAATCACATCAAAAGTTCAGCGGATAGTAGAAATCCTCGATCTTATTGTCAATCAGAGGCGCATTCCACTAGTCGGGCACCCGCAGCAATCGCACGGACTTCGCCTAGATGCAACCCTGCGCGCACAAATCGATGCGAAGTTGTCAGAAATTCAGGCTCAGACCGCCGCCGATCGTTGCGCGCGTGGCGGCCATGGAGAAGCCCGGGAACCCATCTTCGAGCGCCATGCCGGGCGGGGCGCCAAATTGCCCGCTGGCCGCAGCCGCGGCGAGTATATCGCCCGAGATTGCGGGTACTCGAAGGCCGAGTGTGAATTCGCCGGACTTTCCGTAAGTAACTGAACTAAAAGCAAAAACTCGCATATGGGTGAGCACGCGAACGCTATAATCGAGGCGGCTCAGAAAGGATAGGTCGCTTAGATTTCCGAGGGTCGACAGCGTAAATGTGGAGTCATTCCAGTCCCCCGGACTTGGCATAAGCGCGTATAAAGCGGCGTAATGTCGGCCCGAATACAGCGGTCGAAACGCCCCGTTGAGGATCAGCCAGGGATAGATATCGGAATTGTCGTAGCCGGCCGCGTTGAAAAAATACTCGCCGCCCAGATAAATTGTGTCGTCATCGAGGAAGGGAATACCAACTTCGGCGCCGATCAGCGCGCGCGGGATCCACTCATCCTGGCGAGTATAACGCTCGGGAAGTTCGAGGTCGCCGATATTCTCGATGCCGATGGTGTCGAAGTCGGTGAAGTTTGAGTCCCCACGAAAAAACGGCGTCTCCAGATTATGCATCAAGGAGGCCGCCGCGCGCAGGTCGAACCAGCCGATTCCGGTGGAGATATCCGCCCCGAATTGGAGGGGTTTGTCTTTTTGAGCGGCTGCAGAAAAGCCGAATTCGGTGGTCGCGAGCAGAAACTCGGCGCGCCCCGCGCCACCGACCGTCTCGGGCGAATGGGCGCCATCAAGATTTGCAACCGCATAAAAATTCCAGCCCATCGACTCCACCGGAAGATGGAATTTAAGCAGATCAACCCCGGTGCGCACGTCGACCAGGGCCAGCGGATCGCGGCGCTGCTCGAAGAGAAAATCGTTGGGATACCAGAAGCGCCCGACCCCCCAGCGCAGGTGTTGGCGCCCGGCGGTGATATAGACGGTATTTGCGATATCGAACTTGATCCACAACTGGTCGAGCTCGGCGCGAAGCGGGTCGTCGGGCGCGCCCAATATGCTTGCGCTTGTGGCGTTGGTGGAGGTCGCGCCAAGGCCGGTATCGCCCGAATTGGTCGGCGTATAGGTCAGGCGCGCGTCGGCGTAGACGCGCAAACGGCTATTGGGGCGCGCGTCGAGGTAAACGTCGAGCAAATTCGGCTGGGTGAGCGGAAACTCAGCGAGATTGCCGCGCTCCAGGATTGAATAATTGAGTTGGCTGAACAGACTTCCGCCGATGTCCAGGGAGTGCGCGTCGCGCGCGGCCAGGCGTTCGGCCAGCGCGTCGCCCAGGGCGGTGGCGGCGGGCGGGCCGGCGGGGGGCTCATCTGCGTCGGCGCTGCCGAATAGCGCGGCCTCACGATCCTCGATGGCGGCCGAATCCTCCTCTTCGGACGCATCGAATTCGGACGCGTCGAAGTCATCCAGCGGCTCGCCAAAGATCGCCGCCTCTCGATCTTCGATGCTCAAGTCCTGGGCCTGGACGGATGCCGCCCACATTGTCAGCGCGGCGCTGAGGCCGACAAATAGAAGTCTGGTGCGGGCGGTGCGAGTCACGGATAATACCTGTTTTAAAAGGCCCTAAAAGGAACCGAGAAACGCCAAGATACGTCAGCGACTTTTGCTCTCGAGCCAGGCTTTGGTGAAGATATTCTCGGGCAATGCCTTCAGATCCACATTGCGAAAGATGACGGTGGTGCGGTTGCCCTTTTCGACCTCGTCGAAGATGCGAATCTCCTTGGGGAAGTAGACCCAGTCCTTCTTCTCTTCGCTCTGGATGCGGCTCCATTTGGGGTAATATGTGGTGCGCATCAGACGTCCGGACAGCGCGAATTCCTGTTGTTTAAGGACGTTTTGGGTCTTGGTATCCAGCCATATTTCGAGGATCGGATAGGCAACATCGGTGCGGTCGCGGGCGGTGAGTTTAAGGTGATAAACCTCGAAATTTCCAAGCTTTTCCACGCCCACAAAGCTTGGGACGAACTTTTCGGCAAGCTCCCATTCGTCGAAGTCACTGCGCTGCGAGCCGGTGCCGCCGATGCGCTCGCGCTCGGTGCGCCGCTCCCATTTGCCGACATTGGGGTCGTACATAAAGAGGTTTTTATCGATGCGCAGATACCCCTTCCCGGCCTCTGAGCGCGGCTTCTCAAAAAGGATGATCATCTTGTTGGCAAGGTCGCGCCGATAGATCGTCGCCTCATAGAGCAGCGCGCTTTTATCCTTCTCGCGCTGATCGATATAGACCTGTGCTTCATAGTCTCCGGCGCTATGTTGGCGGTGGTCGAGCTCCTTGAGCAGCTCGAGCATCTCTTTGTCGGAGAGCACTTTGGCGCTGGTTTTCTTGGCTTCACTCGCCGCCGAATTCTCGGGTTTTGCCTGGGCGAAAGCGCTTGTGCTGAGCAGCAAAACCGCCAGGAGGCCGGCGATCTTCGAAGTCAGTGTGATGCCCAAAAAACGCTTTGATTTCATAAGGATACTCCTTGTCGCCATAAGCCTAAAAATTAATCTGAATGCCGAATCGCGTCGACCGGTTGCATGCGCGCCGCCTTCAGGGATGGCCAGAGTGCGGCAAATGCGCTGAAAGCGGTGATGGCCAGCACGGCCAGGATTGCCTGATGCGCGGCGACACTCATATGGAGCGTGTCGCTGAGCAAAATCGCCTGGACGGCCTCGACCGGGATATGAATCTGGGCGGCGTCGAGCCCCATCGCCGCGCCCGCGCCCAGAAGCCCGCCGAGCCCCGCCGCGACGAAACCAAGGATCATCGCCTCGAGCATGAATAAGAGCAAAATATGGGCGCGCTGCATTCCCATCGCCCGCAGGGTGCCGATCTCGCCGGTGCGCTCGCGCACCGACATGAGCATCGTGTTGATCATCCCCACGCCGATGATGACCCCGAGCACCACGATCAGGAAAAAGGAGACCGTGTTGATGGCGGTAAGGATGAGGTTGAGAAATGAAATCTGGTCTTGCCAGGTCGTCAGGTCGAGCTTCTGGCCGGTCCAATCCTCGCCGCGCACCTGCTGGAACTTGGCAAAGAAGGGGCGATCGCTGTGGTCCATAACGTCGTAGCCCGCCTGCTGCAGCGCGCTGCGTGCCTTGCCGAGCGCGTTGGAGGCATCGTCGGGATCCTTGAGGTACCCCATGACCATGCCGGTGGTGGTGGCGTTGAATTGGTACAGGGTCCGCAGGGTTTCCTTGGGCAAGAAGAGCGCGAAGGTGCTCAGCAGTCCGACGTCTTCGGCGACGGCGATAACGGTGACATCGGCGGTATTGGCAACGCCGTCGAGAGTCTGGGCGCGCACCGTGAGCGGGTCGCCCACGCCCACGCCCAGGCTTCGCGCCTGGCTGGCGAAGATCAGCGCGGTGTTGGGCTCGCCAAGTTGTGAAATATCCCCCTTGAGCTCGTCTGAGCCGCCTTCTTTATAGGCCGACTCCGGCGCCAGGCGGACCACCTCGCGAAAGGCGGTCTCCTCCGAGATATCCACGCCCATCAGCAGGGTCTGGATGGTGTCGGTCGCGCTGATAATCCGCGCGATGCCCTGGGTTCGGTCGACCACGCTGGTCAGGTTGGGGACATTTTCCTCGACGATCTTCTTGATCGCGGGGGCCTCAAGCACGATCGGGTCCATATCGGAGGGCGTGGCCTTATAGAATCCGGCGACGTTGATATGCCCGGAGACTAGGACCGTCGCCGAGTGAATCACGCTGGTGCGGATGCCCTCGGTCAGCGCCATCATCATCACCAGGAGCATCGTGACGCTGGCGATGGCGATCATCAGCAGCAGAGTGCGCCGACCGGCCTTGAGCAGGTTGCGAAGGGCGATCGTAAAAAGTGTGCGTAATGGCATTATTTTGCCTCTTTCAGCGCTCGCTCGATGGCGGCCTCGAAGCTCTCGACGGGTTGGGCGCCGCTCACCCGCTCACCGTTGATAAAGAACGCCGGGGTCCCGCGCACGCCGAGCTTTGCGCCCTGGGCCATATCCTGGTCAATAAGTGTGTCATAAGCCGGTTTTTTCATGTCTTTCTCAAACTTTTCGACATTTAAGCCAAGTTGTTTGGCGAGCTTCGGGTAGAGTTCGGCATCATTTAAAATGCGTTGATTCTCGAAGAGCAAGTCGTGCATCTGCCAGAATTTGCCCTGCTCGCCGGCGGCCAGCGCCGCACGGGCTGCGGGTTTGGCGTGCTGATGAAAGGGCAGCGGAAAATGCTTGAACGCGATCTTCACCTTTCCGTCATATTTGGCCACCGCCTTTTGGAGGTTGGCGTCACCGCGCTGGCAGAAGGGGCACTGGAAGTCGGAGAACGCGACGATGGTGACTGCAGCGCTCTCGGAGCCCTTAACCGGCGCGTCGCCCAGGGCGAGGTCGGCAAGGTCAACGTTTGCACTCGGCTCAGCCGGACGCTCGGCGGCGGGGGCGGGGGCGGGTGCGGGTGCGGGAGCGGGCGCATTGGCAATATTCTGGGCGACCGCTGCTTGATAGAGCGCGTCGCCGGAGAGCTTTTTCGCATCCTTGAGCTGCTGAGCCTGCGCAAGCTGCGGGTCGATGAGCGCCTTGAATCTATCGAAGGGCTGCGCGCCCATAAGCTGAATGCCATTTATCCAGAAGCTGGGAGTTCCGCGGGCGCCCACCTTGGCGGCGAGCTGGATGTCGCGCTCAATCTGCTCGGCGATCGCTTTGCTTTGATAGTCTTTTCTGAACTTTTCGACGTCCAGCCCAAGTTCGCCAGCCAGCTCAGCGGCGTAGGCCTCGAAGTCATCGGCATGCTTGGAAAACTCGCGCTGATTGTTGAAGAGCAGGTCGTGCATCTCGATATATTTGCCCTGTAGGTGGGCGGCCAGCGCGGCCTGGGCGGCGAATCTGGCCTGTGTATGGAAGGCCAACGGGTGTTGCTTGAAGACGATGCGAACCTTGTCGCCGTAGGTGTCGTGGATCTGTTTGACGGTCGGTGTCACCCGGGCGCAGAAGGGGCATTGGAAGTCGCTGAACTCCACGATGGTCACCAGCGCGTCTTTGCTATTGCCCAGGTGCGCGTCGTTGGCTTCGACGGGAATGAATTGAATCGGTGCCGCCTTGACGGCCGGTTTCGCCTCGGCGCTCGGGGGTTTTGCAGCCTCCGCGTTATGGTTTGCGGCGACCAGTTGGCGGTAGAGATCCGCATCGTCCACACCGGCCTGAGCGAGTTGGTGGGCCTTTTTGATTTGCGTGTTGACGACTTCTTCGAACTTCATCAGCGGTTGAGCGCCGACGAGGCGCTCGCCATTTATGAAAAAGGTCGGTGTGCCGCGGGCGCCGAGTTTTTGGGCCAGCTCCATATCGCGCGCCACGATGGCCAGGGTTTCGGGGGCGCCGAAGTCGGCCTCGAATTGCGCGACGTCCATGCCGAGTTGGCCTGCATATTGGGCGGTCCATTCCTTGATCGATCCGCTATTCTGGCGCAGGTGGCCCTGCTTTGAAAAGATCCAATCGTGCATCTCCCAGTAGAACCCCTGGTTGCCCGCCGCGATGGTGGCATAGGCCGCTGCCGGCGCTTCTTTGTGGAAAGGGAGCGGGTTGTGTTTGAGCACGAGTTTGACTTCGTCGGGATAGCTTTGCTGCAGCTGGGCGACGGTCAGGACCGCGCGCTGGCAGAAGGGACATTGAAGGTCGGTGAACATCACGATGGTCACCCGGGCCGCGTCTGGGCCGCGCGTCGGGCTGTTGGCGATGGGAATAATATCGCTATCGTTGAAGGGCAGCGCCTTTACTTCGGGAGGGGCTTGGGTCAGCGGCCCGCTCAAATCATCGGAGAGCTCCTCTGGTGCGGTCGAACAGCTTATCGCCAGAGAAATTGCGAGAATCAAAAGGAGATGAAATCGACGCATCATCGTCTTGTTTATATTCATATTTCACCAGGTATCCTTCAGAGGAAATAAGTAATAATTCCGAGAGACTCTAATGCGCGCATTCCTCGGGAGCAAGGCGCGCCCCAGGGGCTATCGGCGTCTATTGGCGCATCGCGACGATGGGCTGAATGCGGGTCGCCATGCGCGCCGGATAAAGGGTCGACAAGAGGCTGACGAGCAAAATGGCGAGCAATCCCCAGAGCATATTGCCCGGGCTAA
>Ga0209075_1001591_pt1 | contig 21266 bp, 19 predicted proteins | sample Stecom2011_FD_187523 | JGI IMG/M metagenome (GOLD analysis project Ga0209075, IMG submission 187523) | Agricultural soil microbial communities from Utah to study Nitrogen management - Steer compost 2011 (SPAdes) (version 2) | ecosystem: Environmental > Terrestrial > Soil > Agricultural land...
AGCCCCTGTGAAGTTTTTCATAGGGGCTTTTTGTTATGTTTTGCGCATCAAAACCCGTATGCGATATCAAAACGCCAGAAAAGTTCCATAGAAAAAGTGATTTTTCTGAATATTTCCTGAATAAGCCACTATTGGGGCTCGCAAACAGTATACAACTTAGGTATGCTACGCCCCGAATTATCCAAAGCTGGCTAAACGAGCCGGCAATAAACAATCTGTTCAACCAGGAGCAAACCATGCAAAAGATGAAGTGGAGCGTTATTGCTTTCGCCGTTGCAGCTGCCAGCACCCAAATGGCTGTTGCCAGCCAGCAATCCGAGTCCAACGGGTTTGTTGAAGACAGCAAGCTGGACCTGCACGCCCGTACCCTGTATTTCAACCGTGATTTCCGTAACGGCTGGGCCAACGTTAGCCCTGCCAACGCTGCGAAAGGCAAGTACAACGGTTATCGTGAAGACGCCGGTCTGGGTCTGAAAGCCATCTACGAGTCCGGCTTCACTCAGGGCACAGTAGGCTTTGGTGTTGATGCTTTCGCTATGACCGGGATTCGCCTGGATAGTGGTCGTGGCCGTAACGGTAACAACCAGTTCCCGACCCGTGACAACGGCAAACAGGAAAACACCTACGGCCAGGTTGGTGGCGCTGTCAAAGCTCGCCTGTCCAACACCACCCTGAAGTACGGCGAGCAGTTCGTAGACCTGCCTGTTCTGTCCACCGACGACAGCCGCCTGCTGCCAGAAAGCACCACCGGCTTCCTGGTGACCAGTGAAGAAGTTAACGGCCTGGTTCTGCATGCCGGTCACTTCACAGCCCTAAGTGCAATGGATCAAACTAGTCGCGATAGCGCTAATGGAGGCTGGCTGCGTTCCATCGACCTGGCTGGTGGTCGCTACAATTTTACTGACGATCTGAGTGCCGCTTACTATTACGCCGATGCCGATCTGGGCCACAAAGGTGCTGGTCGTGCAAAAGCAAAAAAACAATACCTGAACGTAAACTACGTTCACCCGATTGCTGACGACCAGAGCGTAACTGTTGATTTCAATGCGTACAGCACTCGCTACAAAAACAAAGATGTTGCTTTTGACCGTACCAGCAAAAACAACATTCGCAGCCTGGCCGTTGCCTACAACATTGGCGCGCACACGTTCACCGTTGGCGGTCAGAAAGTTGAAGGCAACCATGCTGGTGGTTACGAGTACGGTTATGACGGTGGCGGCTCTGTCTATGTCCTGAACGACGTTCAGTACAACGACTTCACTCAGAAAGGTGAAAAGTCCTACCAAGCCCGTTACGACCTGGATTTCGCCCAGTACGGCATCCCCGGCCTGAGCCTGATGACCCGCTACGTTCGTGGCTCCAAGATTGTTTCTGCCGATGGCCGTCGTCAGGGCAAGAACTGGGAGCGCGATACCGACATTCGCTACGTAGTCCAGAGCGGTGCTGCCAAAGACCTGTCCCTGCACCTGCGTAACGCTACTTACCGCGCCAACGACGCTGCCAACAAAGCAGACGTCAACGAAGTACGCTTCATCGTAGAGTACCCACTGAGCATTCTGTAATGCCTGTGTGACTCCACACATAAAGAACCCGGCCCTGCGCCGGGTTCTTTTATTCCGGATCAGCGAAAACAACGCCTCGCCGCTCCACCCACACGTTCGTCATCCTGCGCACAGAATGACAGCGGCTGGGTTTCGCGCACAATGACGGCAGCTGTAGTGCTCGTTCGTCACCCAGCGCGCAGTCGCAGGGTCCAGCGGATGACCCCATACTCCGGGATTCTGCGATTACGCTTCGCTCCGCGCAGAATGACAGGGAGGGCTCGCGCAGAATGACAGCCAGAGCGCCCCTACCCCGACACCTGCCAAATCCGCTACAATGCTGGCCATTTCCATTCATCTTCACGTGTAGAGCCCACAGCATGCGCACCTCGAATTACCTTATTGCCACCCTGAAAGAAACCCCTGCCGACGCCGTGGTCATCAGTCACCAGCTGATGCTCCGTGCCGGGCTGATTCGCCGCCTGGCATCCGGCCTCTATACCTGGCTGCCACTGGGCTTGCGCACGCTACGCAAAGCCGAAGCCATAGTGCGCGAAGAAATGAACGCTGCCGGTGCGCTGGAAGTGCTGATGCCTGCCGTTCAGCCAGCGGAGCTGTGGCAAGAGTCCGGCCGCTGGGACGAATACGGTCCCGAGCTGCTGCGCCTGAAAGACCGTCACCAGCGCGAGTTCTGCGTCGGCCCGACCCACGAAGAAGTGATTACCGATCTGGCCCGCAACGAGCTGTCCAGCTACAAGCAGCTGCCGGTGAACTTCTACCAGATCCAGACCAAGTTCCGTGACGAAATCCGTCCACGCTTTGGCCTGATGCGTGGCCGTGAATTCATCATGAAAGATGCCTACTCTTTCCACCTTGACCAGGCGTCCCTGCAGCAGACCTACGACCGCATGCACCAGGCTTACTGCAATATTTTCACCCGGCTGGGCCTGAATTTCCGTCCGGTCGAGGCCGACACCGGCTCCATTGGTGGTACCGGCTCCCATGAATTTCATGTACTGGCCAGCTCGGGCGAGGACGACATTGCTTTCAGCACCGGCTCCGATTACGCCGCCAATATCGAAAAAGCCGAAGCCCTGCCCCGTGAAACGGAGCGCCCGGCCCCGGCCCAGGAACTGCAGCTGGTCGACACCCCAGACGTCAAAACCATTGATGATCTGGTACAGCAATTTGAACTGGCCATCGAAAAAACCATCAAGACGCTGGTGGTGCATGCGGCCGAAGAAGGCAAGCTGATAGCCCTGATTGTGCGTGGCGATCACACGCTGAACGAGATCAAGGCGGCCAACCTGCCACAAGTGGCCAGTCCGCTGAGCTTTGCTACCGATGCTGAAATTCAGGCCGCTACTGGTGCTTACCCCGGCTCGCTGGGCCCGAAAGATCTGGCCATCCCCTGCATTGTTGACCGTTCAGTGCAGTTTATGAGCGACTTTGCCGCCGGTGCCAACCGGGACGGCAAACACTATTTCGGCCTGAACTGGGAGCGTGACCTGCCCCTGCCCGAAGTGGCCGACCTGCGCAATGTGGTCGCCGGTGACCCCAGCCCCTGCGGCAAAGGCGTACTGGAAATCAAGCGCGGTATTGAAGTCGGCCATATTTTCCAACTGGGTACCAAGTACAGCGAAGCCATGGGCTGCACCGTAATGGGTGAAAACGGCAAACCAGCGACCCTGACCATGGGTTGCTATGGCATTGGTGTATCCCGCGTGGTTGCTGCTGCCATCGAACAGAACCATGACGAACGCGGCATCATCTGGCCTGACGCGCTGGCCCCGTTTCAGGTGGCGCTGATACCCATGAAGTATGAAAAAGAAGAGGTACGTGAAGCAACCGATGCCCTTTACCAGCAGCTGACTGCTGCAGGTATCGAGGTGCTGCTGGATGACCGTGACCGCAAAACCAGCCCTGGTGTCAAGTTTGCCGACATGGAGCTGATGGGCATCCCCCACCGCATCGTGGTCAGTGACAAGGGCATTGCTGCCGGCAGCTACGAATACAAGGGCCGCCGTGACAGTGAAACCACACCTGTGCCGGTCGCCGATGTACTGGAGTTTCTGCAGCAAAAAATGGGCTAACCTGCCCCAAGCCAGACAACCACACCGCACGGCCAAAGCCCTGTACGAGCCACTTTAGTGGCGACCCGCGCTCCAAACCAGACAGCCACCGGACATGGCATTCTGAGCTTTAGCAGGAACGGGGCGCGGCACCCGGAGCCTGGGCAGATATTGATCGCGGCTAAAGCCGCCCGTACAGGGGCAAGCTCCGTCTGCCGTCGCGGTTGAAGTTGTTTTTATAGAAAATCGTCGGTGTTGACGGAAAAGTCGCCAGTATTAACGCAGCAATTTTTGCACCCAGTCCATGGGGTAACCACGATAAAGCAGGAACCTGGCCTGTTTGGCAAAGGCTTTCTGATCAGCTGGCTTCTCGCCAAACTTGCGCTGCCACTGCTCCTGCAGCTGTTCTTGCCAGTCGATATCGGCTTCGTCCAGCGCCAAGTCTATGTCTTGCCGGCTTAAACCGCGCTGCTGCAACTCTTCACGGATGCGCAGCGGGCCGCGTCCGGATAAACCACGACTGCGAATATAGCTTTCCAGATAGCGCTGCTCGCACAGCAAGCCCTCTTCCTGCAGCCTTTGTAGCTCAACCTGTACCTGTTCGGGGTCGGCCCCTCGCTGCTGCAGTTTGCGCGCCAGCTCTTGCACTCCATGCTCACGACGCGCCAGCAGGTCCATGGCTGCACGTCGAATGCCAAGGCTATCAAGTGTTTTTTTCTTCATCTGCTTGCTGCTTCAACCTGTACCAAAACAACAAGCCCGGCTCAACGCCGGGCTTGTCTGTGGAGCGACTTCAGGCTATCTGTGCCAGATACACCCGGGCTGTACTTCGGTGCTGTCGTTTCCGGCCATGCCCAGAGCATCTCTGCCGGACACACCCGGGTCTACCCTTATTTTTCTTTTTCTGCCGCCTTGGCTGCTTCATCCACTTCGACCGGCGGCTGGCTGTTGCTCAGCAGCTGGGCGCGGATCTGTTGATGCAGACTCTCGAGCAGCTCGGGATTTTCTTCCAGATAACGTGCAGAGTTGGCCTTGCCCTGACCGATTTTGGTGCCTTGATGACTGTACCAGGCGCCCGCTTTCTCCAGCAGGCCCTGCTGGACACCCAGGTCAATAATTTCGCCGGTACGGTAAATGCCGCGGCCATACAGGATCTGGAACTCGGCCTGACGGAACGGCGGTGCTACCTTGTTTTTAACCACTTTCACACGGGTCTCGCTACCCACGATCTCGTCGCCCTCCTTCACCGCACCAATACGGCGGATATCCAGACGCACAGACGAGTAAAACTTGAGGGCGTTACCACCGGTAGTGGTCTCGGGGCTGCCAAACATGACACCGATTTTCATACGGATCTGGTTGATAAAGATGACCAGACAGTTGGCATTTTTGATGTTACCGGTAATTTTGCGCAGCGCCTGGCTCATCAGGCGAGCCTGCAGCCCCACATGAGCATCGCCCATGTCGCCTTCAATTTCAGCCTTGGGTACCAAAGCGGCAACGGAGTCAACAACGATGACGTCAACCGCGTTGGAGCGCACCAGCATGTCGGTAATTTCCAGCGCCTGCTCGCCAGTATCGGGCTGGGAAACATAAAGGTCATCAACATTGACCCCCAGCTTGCCGGCATACTCCGGGTCCAGCGCGTGCTCGGCATCAACAAAAGCACAGGTCGCCCCCTGCTTTTGCGCCTCGGCAATTACCGACAGGGTCAGGGTCGTTTTACCAGAGGATTCGGGGCCGTAAATTTCTACGATCCGCCCCTTGGGCAGGCCACCAATGCCAAGCGCAATATCCAGCCCCAGAGAGCCGGTAGAAATGGCCGGAATTGACTGACGCTCCTGGTCACCCATGCGCATGACCGCGCCCTTGCCAAACTGGCGCTCGATCTGCCCTAGTGCTGCCGCCAGCGCCTTCTTCTTGTTTTCGTCCATCTGCTCCACCTCGTTTCAAACTCATGCCAGGCTTGCCGCGCAAACCACTGTATAATTAACCAGTATTATGCCTGTTTTTCTGCAAATGACAACAGCTGTTTTCTTCATCGTGAGAATTCCCGTCAATATGCGCAACCAGGCTTATGGAAGCGCTGAATAATGTTGGCGAGGCAGTCAGGGCAAGGCAAAAATCGGCGAAAAAGCGCAGTTTACTGGTAGTAAATGAGCATTTTGAGCCGATTTTTAACGCAGCTCTGACAACGCAGGTAATTATTCAGTGTTTCCTTATGCCTTGCCTCTTGCACCTGACAGCAGCAAAAGTAGTCCGTTTAACGCATGCTCTATGCTTTTCCGACGAACGGTTTCGCGGTCACCATCGAATAGCTGTTGCTCACTGATAACAGCCTCACCATCTGCCCAGGCAAAGCATACAGTGCCGACCGGCTTTTCCTGGCTACCGCCGGACGGCCCGGCAATACCGCTGACCGCTACCCCATAGCGTGCACCACTCTGCTTTACGGCTCCCCTGGCCATCGCCTCGACCACCGGCCGGCTGACTGCGCCATGGCTGACAAACAGCTCCGGCGGCACCTGTAGCATGGTGGTTTTTTGGGCGTTGGAGTAGGTCACATAGCCGGCCTCGAACCATGCCGAGCAGCCGGCCACACGGGTGATGGCTTCGGCAATGCCGCCACCGGTACAGGACTCTGCCGTGGTTACCTGCGCACTGCAGGCCTGCAATTCTGCCCCCAGCTGGACGGACAAATCAGTAATCAGGCTCACACCACCCCCTTAAAACCATGACAGTTATAGCTGCAGCTCTTGTACACAGGCGCTGCCCGGCCACAGGGCTGGCAGCGCCTGTTGCATCGCCGCCATATCGCCTGTGGTGTGCAATTCGAGTGTGGCGGCCGGTCCCGCCGCCAGCAAGCCGGCCTCATCCAGCAGGCAGTGCAGCCGCCGTGCCACTGCCGCCCCTGTATCAATGATGGCAATGCCATCACCTACCAGCTCACGCAGTAACGGTTTGATGAACGGATAATGCGTACAGCCCAGAATCAGGCAGTCACAGCCAGCCGCCAGCAGCGGATGCACATAGCCTGCGAGCAGTTCGCGGGTTGCAGGGCTTGCCAGCTCACCGGCCTCGATGCGCTCAACCAGCCCGGGGCAGGGCTGGGTATATACCTGCACTTTTTCAGAGTAGCGCTCAAGAAGCGCTGCAAACCTGGCGCTGCGCAGGGTGCCGGTAGTGGCCAAAACACCGATTTTCCCACATTGAGACTGCTGCGCCGCCGGCTTTACTGCCGGCTCCATGCCAACCACAATCAGCCCGGGCCAGCGCTCGCGCAAAGTCTGGATTGCTGCAGCCGTTGCAGTATTGCAAGCGACTACCAAAGCCTTGACTCCACGATCGAGCAAAAACTCACTGACCAGGATACTGCGCTCGACAATTTGCGCGGCGGTTTTTTCGCCATAGGGTACGTAGGCACTGTCGGCCACGTAAATCAGCGACTCTTGTGGCAGTCGCAGGTGTATCTCTGACAGCACCGACAACCCGCCCAGCCCGGAGTCAAACACACCTACCGGCATCTGGCCATGCATGGCTAATCACCACATACCGGGCAATCGGGGTCACGACTGATACGCAATTCGCGAAACTGGCTGCTGCCAAGGTCGACCAGCAGCAGGCGGCCTTGCAGGCTGCGGCCCAGCCCGGTCAGAAACTTGATGGCCTCTGCAGCCTGGATGCTGCCAATCACACCAACCAGCGGCCCCAGCACGCCCGCCTCGTTACAGCCGGGCGCACTCTCCTCTTGCTCGGGAAACAGGCAACGGTAACAGGGGCTGTCCGCGGCTGGCGGATTAAACAGTGTGACCTGCCCGGCCAAGCGAATGGCAGCACCACTCACCCAGGGCACAGCATGCGTGACACAGGCCTGATTCAACTGGTCACGGATCAGAAAATTGTCCGTACAATCCAGCACCAAATCAACGTTCTGCACCAATAGGTCCAGCGATTCCGTATCCAGCTGCTGATTGTGCACGTGCAAACGGATCAACGGATTAAGCTGCTGCAGCCGGTTATGCGCAGATTCGGTCTTGAGCCGCCCTTCATGCAGCGTATCGTGCACAATCTGGCGTTGCAGGTTGCTGCTGTCAACCACGTCGAAGTCAGCCAGATGCAGCTCACCCACGCCAGCTGCTGCCAGGTACAGCGCAACCGGCGAGCCCAGCCCGCCCAGCCCGACAATCAGCACTTTGCTGTTTTTCAGCCGCAACTGGCCTTCAATATCAATGCCGGCCAGCAGGATGTGCCGGCTGTAGCGCAGCAGCTCTTCGTCAGTCAGCATGCCAGTGCCTGCTGCCGGTGTTGCCACTGCCCCAGCGTGATGCGCTCATGGCCGGCCAGGTCGGGCTCGGTGCGCACCTGGCTGAAACCGGCATGCTGCATCAGCTCGCGCACACTGGCGGCCTGCTGCCAGCCATGCTCCAGCAATAGCCAGCCGCCTTCGTGCAAATGGGCACCTGCATCAACCAGGATACGACGGATAGCATCCAGCCCGTCAGCGCCAGACACCAGCGCACTGGCCGGCTCGAAGCGCAGGTCGCCCTGCTCCAGATGGGGATCTTCCAGAGCGATATAAGGCGGGTTGCTGACAATCAGGTGAAATCTTTCACCCGCCAGTGCAGAAAACCAGTCACTCTGCAAAAAGCGTACCCCGCCCAGGCCACAGGCCAGTGCATTGTGCTGTGCCAGCTGCACCGCACCGGCTACACGGTCCACACCGGTCACTTGCCAACAGGGACGCTCGCTGGCCAGTGCCAGGGCAATGGCACCACTGCCGGTGCCCAGGTCCAGCACATGCCAGCCGGTACCGGGACCAGCCAGCTGCAATGCAGCCTCCACCAGCGATTCGGTTTCCGGACGGGGGATCAGGGTGTCACTGCTGACCCTCAGGTCCAGATTCCAAAAACCCTGCCGGCCCAGCAAATAGGCCACCGGCTCGCCGTTTTTGCGGCGCTCGAACAGCTGGCTGAATTCGTCTTGCTGGGCTGGCGTCAGCTCTTTGCCCGGCCAGGTGTACAGGTGGCTGCGCGATTGTTGCAGCACATGCGCCAGCAGCAGCTCGGTATCCAGTTTGGCGCTGGGCGAGTCCAGCTCGGCAGCACGTCGCAACAGGCAGGCAATGGTAACCATGGAGATCAATCGTCCAGTGCAGCCAGCTGATCAGCCTGATACTCCATCAGCAGCGGATCAATGACTTGCTCCAGCGAGCCCTGAATGATGTCATCCAGCGAGTAGAGCGTCAGGTTGATGCGATGGTCGGTGACCCGGCCCTGCGGGTAGTTGTAGGTGCGGATGCGTTCAGAACGGTCACCACTGCCGACCAGTGAGCGGCGGGCATCGGTCAGCTCTTTTTGTGCAGCGGCAGCTTGCTGGTCTTCGAGGCGCGCCGCCAACCAACCCATGGCCCGGGCCCGGTTCTTGTGCTGCGAACGTTCTTCCTGGCACTCGACGACAATGCCGGTGGGCAAGTGGGTAATACGCACCGCCGAATCGGTCTTGTTGACGTGCTGCCCACCAGCGCCCGAAGCACGGTAGGTGTCTACACGCAAGTCGGCCGGGTTGATGTCAATGGCTGCCTGCTCGTCCGGCTCAGGCAGCACCGCTACCGTACAGGCAGACGTATGCACCCTGCCCTGGGATTCGGTTTCCGGCACACGCTGCACGCGGTGGGCACCTGATTCGAACTTGAGCCGGCCATACACACTGTCGCCCTCGACACGGGCAATCACTTCTTTAAAGCCGCCATGCTCGCCTTCATGTTCGGAAAGAATTTCAACCCGCCAGCCCTGGCGCTCGGCATAACGCGAATACATGCGAAACAGGTCGCCGGAAAAGATCGCCGCCTCGTCACCGCCAGTGCCGGCACGGATTTCCAGAAACACGTTGCGGCCATCATTCGGATCCTTTGGCAACAGTAAAATTTGCAACTGACTTTCCAGTTCGCCGATGGCCTGGCGGCACTCGCTGATTTCTTCTTCGGCCATCTCGCGTACTCCAGGGTCGCTGTCCTTGAGCAACGCCTGTGCCCCGGTCATGTCGTCCTGCAGCTTGCGCCAGCGCTGATAGGCCTGCACCACCGGCTCGATCTCGGCATATTCTTTTGAATAATCACGAAACAGGTTCTGATCACTGATTATCTGGGCATCGCCCAGCAACGCGGTCAGCTCTTCGAAACGATCATGCAGCGTATCAAGACGGGTAACTAGAGAAGCCTTCATGGATTGGTTTTACCTGAGTTCAAGCCGAACAGTTCCCGGGCCACGGCCAGCGCTTCGTGGCGGCCATCGGCGGACAGGCGTTTGAGCTGCACACTGGGGGTGTGCAGCAGTTTGTTGGTCAGGCCGCGCGCCAGCTGGCTCAGCACATCTTCGGCAGCAGTACCGTTGGCCAGCGCACGCAGCGCTTTTTGCAATTCTTCATCACGACAGGTCTCGCCCTGTTGGCGGTAGGCCCGTAACACGTCCACCGCTGCCAGCTCGCGCATGCGCGCCATAAAGTCGGCAGTACCGCGCAACACCAGCTTTTCGGCTGCCTGTGCCGCACCCTGGCGACTCTTCAGGTTCTCGGCAACCACTTCATGCAGATCATCCACCGTATACAAATAGACATCGTCCAGATCGCCGACCTGGGGCTCGATATCCCGCGGCACGGCAATATCCACCATAAAAATGGGTTTGTGCTTGCGCAGCTTCAGGGCGCGCTCTACCGCGCCCTTGCCCAGCACCGGCAGCTGGCTGGCCGTAGAGCTGATAACAATATCACTATTAACCAGCGCATCAGGGATATCCGACAGGACCACGGCTTCGGCACCCAACTCTTCTGATAACAGGCGTGCCCGCTCCAGGGTGCGGTTGGCGACCACGATGCGCCGCACACCCTGCTCGTGCAGGTGACGTGCCACCAGGGTAATGGTCTCACCGGCGCCTATCAGCAGTGCCTGGCTCTCGCCCAGGTCAGCAAAAATCTGTTTGGCCAGACTGACCGCAGCAAACGCCACGGATACCGGGTTTTCACCGATGGCTGTATCGGTGCGTACGGTCTTGGCTGTACTAAAGGTAGCCTGGAACAAGCGCCCCAGCAGCGGGCCAATGGTGCCCGCCTCGCGTGCGACATCGTAAGAATCCTTGATTTGGCCGAGAATTTGCGGTTCACCCAGCACCAGCGAATCCAGTCCGCAAGCAACACGCATCATGTGCCGTACGGCTTCGTCGTCCTCGTAGGTGTAGGCACAGCTGTGCAATTCTTCTATCGGCAAGCCATGATAACTGGCCAGCCAGCCAAGCACCCGCTCTTGCGCTGCTGTTTCCATTTCAAGGTACAGCTCACTGCGGTTGCAGGTCGACAAAATGGCAGCCTCACGAGCCCCCCCTTCGTGGCACAGCTGGCGCAAGGCCTCGGCCAGCTGATCCGGACCGAACGCCACACGCTCGCGCACGTCCACTGATGCCGTCTTGTGATTGATTCCCAAAGCAATAAAAGCCATGCCAGTCGCTACAACCCGAAACCTTGAAAGCGGATAATTGTCCTATTTCACAACCCATAGAACAACTGAACACCCGAAAAAAGCGGAAAAAATTGATTTGCATATGATTATTATCGCCAGCGACGCCTGTTTGGCCGCCGATAATTGTGTTGGCAAGTCTAGCGCGAAAGCGCGCGCTCTGCAGCATCGTCCTCGCTGGCCTGCCTGCAACCCTCTGGTTTGTTGCGCCCGCCCCGCCCGGGTCTGCCACATCCGGGACGCGTTGCGGAGTGGTTATTTCTTGGCCGGCTGTGTCATCATGACCGCATTGTATAAGCGCTTAACCCCGGTACCCGAATGAAAACAACTTTGCCATTATTGCTTGGTCTGCTTGCCCTGGCCGGCTGCCAAAGCCTGCCAGGCCCGGACGCCACCGAAACGGCCGCCCCGGCTGCAGACGCTGTTGCCACACCGGCACCTGTCCGCAACTTCGACAGCGAAACCCTTTATGATTTGCTGGTTGCCGAGCTGGCCGGCCAGCGCCAGCAGCCCGGACTCGCCCTGCAACGTTACCAGCGCCAGCTGCCCCGTGCACGCAGCCCCCTGGTGGCTGAGCGCGCCTATCGTATTGCTGAATACCTCGACCAGCACCAGTCGGCCACGCAAAGCGCCATGACCTGGGTCGAGCTGGCCCCTGACAACCCGGACGCCCAGCGTGCTGCCGCTCTGGCTCTGGCTCAAAGCGGCCAGTTCAGCGCGGCTCTGGAGCACACCAGCCTGGCCATTGCCCTCGACCCGGACAGCGAAAGCCATTTCGACTTCATTGCCTTTGCCGCCGCCCATTCAGACCCATCCTTGCGGGCCGCCTTGCAAGAGCAGTTTGCCAAACTGCTGCAACAGCACCCGCAACGGCACGAGCTGCTGCTCGGACAAGCCATCCTGCTGCAAGAAGACCATCCAGAGCAAGCCCTGAAGCTGCTACAGCAAATGCCGAACGACGACAGCACACCGGCCCTGGCGCTGCAGGCCCGCCTGTACCAGCAGCTGGAGCAGCCCGAAAAGAGCTTGCTCATCCAGCAACAGCTGCTTGAACAACAACCGGACAATAACGCCATCCGGCTCAATTACGCCCGCCAGCTGATCAGCATGAACCGCCTGGCAGAGGCACGCGACCAGTTCTTGCAGCTTTTGCAGTCCGAGCCTGACAATGACGACTTCCGGCTCGGGCTGGCGTACCTCTACATGGACCTGGAAGCCTGGCAGGAGGCCCTGGTGTATTTGCAAGAACTGCTGGATCGCGGCAGTTATACCGATACCGCCCTTTACAACACTGGCCGCTGTCTGGAGGCGCTGAAGCAACCTCAACAAGCTATCCAGGCTTACCAGTCAATCGGCCCGGGCGAGTACTTTCTGGCTGCCCGCCAACAAGAGGGCAACCTGTGGCTGCAGCTGAACCGCCCAGAACTGTTCAGACAAAACTTTGCCCGTGCCCGGGACAGCCAGCCAGACGAGCAAGCATCTATACTGCAGATTGAAATAGAACTGCTGAACCGCAACCAGCAGGCAGAAGCGGCGTGGCAACTGGCCGGCCAGGCTCTGGAGCAGTTTCCCGACAATCACAACCTGCTGTACACCCGCGCCATGCTGGCAGAAAAAAAAGACGACCTGCAGCAGCTGGAAACAGACTTGCGCCGCATCCTGGCTAACGACCCCGAACATGCCATCGCCATGAATGCCCTGGGCTATACCCTCGCTGACCGCACCGACCGTCTGAACGAAGCGATGGAGCTGATCCGCGCCGCCCATGAGCTGCAGCCGGACGATGCCGCCACTCTGGACAGCCTGGGCTGGGTCTACTACCGGCTGGGCCAGCCGAAAGAAGCCCTGCCATGGCTGGAGCAGGCCTTCGAGGCTTACCCTGACCCGGAGGTGGCAGCCCACCTGGGCGAGGTTCACTGGGCACTGGGCAACAAGCGCAAAGCCCGCCATATCTGGCGCAAAGCGCTGGCCGAAAGCCCCGGGCATGACATTTTGCTGGAAACCGTCCAGCGCCTTGATCCACGCAAGGAGTGGCACAAGCCATGATACAGCGCCTTGTATTGCTGGCAGCCATTGTGTTGCTCGGCGCCTGCCAATCCTTCAGCGCACGTGACCAGCTCACAGGTGAAGGCTCACCCGCCCTCTGGCAACAACACCGGCAACATACTGCCCGGTTAAGCGCATGGGAGATCAGCGGAAAACTGGCCATGCGCAGCCAGGCCCAGTCTGGCAGCGGCGTACTGTTCTGGCTGCAGCGCCAAGACTACTTTGACATCCGCGTCAGCGGCCCGCTGGGGCAAGGCTCCACCCGCCTGACCGGCCGGACTGGCGAAGTACGCCTGACCACACCACAGCTAGACCTGCACGCAAGCAGCGCCGAACAGCTGATGCACGAGCAGCTCGGCTGGAGCCTTCCGGTCGATAACCTGCTCTGGTGGGTCCGCGGCTTGCCCGCGCCAGACAGCAAGTATCAATTGCGGCTAAATGAAAACAGCCTGGCGCAACACCTGGAGCAGGATGGCTGGCAGCTGGACTTTGTCCGCTATCAGTCGCTACCCGACGGGACACGCCTGCCTGAGCGCATCCAGCTGCAAGGCCCATATCTGCAGCTAACCCTGCTGGTCAAACAATGGCAACTGCGCCCCGGAACCCAACCCTGATGAGCACCAATACCGACTGGCTGAGCCTGCCCGCACCCGCCAAACTCAACCTGATGCTGCACATTCTGGGTCGCCGTGCCGACGGTTACCACGAACTGCAGACCTTGTTCCAGTTTCTTGAGTTACACGACACCCTGCACCTGCGCCCCCGAAGCGACGGTCATGTCCGCCTGCTGGATGCCCTGCCTGATGTCGAGCACGACCGCAACCTGATTGTGCGTGCTGCCCGCTTGCTGCAACAACACTGCGGCAACAGCGTGGGCGCCGATATCCGCATCTGCAAGCGCCTGCCCATGGGCGGCGGCCTCGGCGGCGGCAGCTCCAATGCCGCCACCACACTGCTCGGGCTCAACCATCTCTGGCAGTGCGGCCTGTCACTGGAGCAGCTGGCCAGACTGGGATTGCAACTGGGGGCCGATGTGCCGGTCTTCGTGCATGGTCAAGCTGCTTTCGCCGAAGGCGTCGGTGAAAAACTGACCTTTGTCGAACTGGAGGAACCCTGGTTTGTGATCGCTCGCCCGCCTGTAGAAATCAGCACCGGCAAAATATTTTCCGACCCGGGCTTGACACGCGACACACCCCCCTGTAAAGTGCGCACCGTTCTCAGGCAAGGCGGTCACAATGACTGTCAGCCGACAGTGGAGCGGCACTATCCGGAAGTCAGGCAAGCGCTTGAAAAACTCGGAAAGTTTGCCAAGGCAAAACTGACAGGAACTGGAAGCTGCATTTTTGGGGTCTTCCCAAACCAGACCGAAGCTGATAAAGTTGCGGCCCAGCTTTCAGACACACTGGAATGTTTTGTCAGCAAAGGTTGCAATCAGTCAGCATTGCATCAGCAGCTGGCAAAGCTGAAGTAGAGAACGATGTTTTACGTTACAGGGGCGTCGCCAAGCGGTAAGGCAGCAGGTTTTGATCCTGCCATGCGTTGGTTCGAATCCAGCCGCCCCTGCCATATTCGAAAACCCTTGTGGAAAGCAAGCGCATGACCACAAGGGTTTTTTTCGTCAGGCCCACCCCCAGTCAGCAACAGGTACTGTGCGTGTCCAAGATGATGATCTTTACGGGGAATGCAAACCCCGACCTCGCCCGCCGTGTAGCTCGCCAGCTGCACATCCCCCTTGGCGATCTCTCTGTCGGCAAGTTTTCCGACGGCGAAGTCAGCGTTGAAATCAACGAAAACGTCCGCGGCAAAGACGTCTTCCTGATCCAGCCAACCTGCGCCCCGACCAACGACAACCTGATGGAGCTGGTGCTGATGGTCGACGCCTTTCGCCGCTCTTCGGCGTCACGCATCACAGCGGTAATTCCTTACTTCGGGTACGCCCGCCAGGACCGCCGTCCGCGCTCTGCCCGGGTTGCCATCAGCGCCAAGGTTGTGGCCGACATACTGTCTGCCGTAGGTGTCAACCGGGTACTTACGGTTGACCTCCATGCCGACCAGATCCAGGGCTTTTTCGGCATCCCGGTAGACAACATCTACGGTTCACCCTTGCTGGTTGACGACATCCAGGCACAGCGCCAGGATAATCTGCTGGTGGTCTCCCCCGATATTGGCGGCGTCGTACGTGCCCGTGCCGTAGCCAAAAGCCTGGGCGTAGACCTGGCCATCATCGACAAGCGCAGGCCCAAGGCCAACGAGTCCGAAGTCATGCACGTCATTGGTGATGTTGAAGGCCGTACCTGTGTACTGGTTGACGACATGGTCGACACCGCCGGCACCCTGTGCAATGCAGCCAAGGCACTGAAAGAGCGCGGCGCACTAAAAGTCATGGCTTACTGTACGCACCCGATTTTTTCCGGACGTGCCATCGAAAACCTGGAAAACTCCCTGCTCGATGAAATGGTCATCACCAATACCATTCCACTGTCCGCAGCTGCCCAGGCATGTGATAGAATCCGCCAGCTGGATATTGGCCCGCTGGTCGCCGAAGCGGTACGCCGTATCAGCAATGAAGAATCCATCAGTGCCATGTTCCGCTAGCCGGCACTGATACTACGGCCATATGGCCACCACCACATGCCCGGACTGGTCGCAAGTTCCGGGCTGTGTTTTTTATTGGAGAAACCCATGAGCGAATTTACCCTCAACGCACAACTGCGTACCGACCTGGGGAAAGGTGCGAGCCGCCGCCTGCGTCGTAACGCCAACCTGGTTCCTGCTGTCATCTACGGTGCCGAGAAGGAAGCCACTTCGATCTCTATCGAAGAGCGCGAAATTGCCAAGCTGCTGCTCAACGATGCCTGCTACAGCAGCATCCTGACCATCAACCTGGATGGCAAAAAAGAAGACGTGATGATGAAAGACCTGCAGCGCCACCCGGCCAAGGGTTTCGTACTGCATGCCGACTTCATCCGCATCGTTGCCGGCCAGAAGCTGACTGCACTGGTACCTGTGGTGCTGCTCAACGAAAATGACTGTGTCGGCGTCAAGCGCGACGGCGGCGAGATTTTCCGTCCTGCGCCTGAGCTGGAAATCACCTGTCTGCCAAAAGACCTGCCAGAAGCCATCGAAGTCGATATCGCCAACCTGGAAGTGGGTCAGACCATTCACCTGTCCGACATTCAGGCACCTGCCGGTGTAGAGTTCACCGCCCTGCTGGCTGAAAACGACATGCCGGTAGTCAGCGTGGAAGCGGCCCGCATCCAGGATGTTGACGAAGACGAAGCGGCAGACGCACCAGAAGCAGCCGAAGGCGAAGAAGCCGGCGCACCTGCAGACGAGTAATCGTCCAGCAACAAACAAGGAGTCCCTGTCGTGAGTGCGGTCAAACTTATTGTCGGGCTGGGTAATCCCGGCCCGGAATATGCCAACACCCGCCATAACGCAGGGGCTCTTTTTGTTGAACGGCTGGCAGAGCACATGCACTGCCCGCTCACCCAGGAAAGAAAGTATTTCGGCCTGACCGGCAAGTTCAGCCACCAAGGCCAGGACATCCGCCTGCTGATCCCGACCACTTTCATGAATCGCAGTGGCCAGGCGGTCAGTGCACTGGCAAATTTTTTTCGCATCCGGCCTGAAGAAATACTTGTCGCCCATGACGAACTGGATATTCCTCCCGGCACCTGCAAACTCAAGCAGGGCGGCGGACACGGCGGGCATAACGGCCTGCGTGACATCATTTCCAGCCTGGGCAACCAGAACAGTTTCCATCGCTTGCGCATCGGCATTGGCCATCCCGGCCACAGCAGCCAGGTCACCGGCTATGTGTTGGGTCGCGCCCCCCGCAGCGAACAAGAACTGATAGATTCCACCATCGATTTTTCCCTTGGCGTGCTGCCTGACATCCTGGAGGGTCAATTCTCCCGCGCTATGCAGCAGCTACACAGCTTCAAGGCCTAACCAGCAAGGTACCAACCATGGGTTTTAATTGCGGTATTGTGGGTCTGCCCAACGTGGGCAAGTCCACCCTGTTCAACGCCCTGACCAAGTCCGGCATTGCTGCCGAAAACTTTCCCTTTTGCACCATTGAGCCCAACAGCGGTGTCGTTCCCATGCCCGACCCGCGCCTTGATGCCCTGGCCGAAATCGTCAAGCCTGAACGGGTCTTGCCGACCACCATGGAGTTTGTCGACATTGCCGGGCTGGTAGAGGGTGCCTCCAAAGGCGAAGGCCTGGGCAACCAGTTTTTGGCCAACATCCGCGAAACCGATGCCATCGCCCATGTAGTACGGTGCTTTGAGGATGAAAACATCATCCACGTGGCCAACAGTGTTGACCCCAGGCGCGACATCGAGATCATCGACCTGGAGCTGATTTTTGCCGATCTGGAAAGTGGCGAAAAGCAGTTGCAGCGCATTGCCCGCACCGCCAAGGGCGGCGACAAGGAAGCCATTGCACAAAAAGATTTGCTGGAAAAGCTGCTTGCCCATTTCGAAGCAGCCAAGCCGGCCCGCTCACTGATCAGGGACTGGTCGCCCGAAGAGCTGCGTATCGTCAAGGGGTTCCACTTTCTCACGACCAAGCCGGTCATGTACATTGCCAACGTGGCTGAAGACGGCTTTGAGAACAACCCCTACCTGGATATAGTGCGCGAGATTGCTGCCGCCGAAGGCGCCGTGGTAGTACCCGTGTGCAACAAGATTGAAGCCGAGCTGTCCGAGCTTGAAGACGGCGAAGAAAAAGACATGTTCCTGGAAGAACTCGGGCTGGAAGAGCCTGGCCTGAACCGCGTCATCCGCGCCGGCTACGAACTGCTCAACCTGCAAACCTACTTCACTGCCGGCGTAAAAGAAGTGCGCGCCTGGACCGTACGCATCGGTGCCACTGCACCCCAGGCAGCAGCCGTGATCCACACCGACTTTGAAAAAGGCTTCATCCGCGCCGAAGTGGTGAGCTATGACGACTTCATCCGGTACGGCGGCGAGGCCGGTGCCAAGGAAGCCGGCAAGTGGCGTCTGGAAGGCAAGGAGTACATCGTTAAAGATGGCGATGTCATGCACTTCCGCTTCAATGTTTAATGCAGAAGAACGGGCGCCCTGATGGTGCCCGCCACAGCGGCCGGCCCTGCCCGGCCGTTTTTTTATTTTATCGCTGCCCCGGGAAGACAAACCGGCATGCCTGCAGGCCCACATCACAGGCTGGCTGTTTCTCCCGGGTGACCCGGTTTCGCCGGCTGGTTAACTCAAGCCCGGATCACAGGGGTCCCAAGGCAAAGCGCCGTCACAAAACGCTGCAACACGACACCCTGGTCCCGGCTGCCGGGCCGACCAACCCGGTCAGCCAAACCGGCCACGAGCATTTACTTGGGCATGGCAGCTTCCACCTGTTCCAGCCTGCCATCCGTTACTTTTTGCACATCCACTTGCAGATAGCGGCGCGGTACCCGCGGCAGCAGCCCGGTCAACAGCGTATAGCTGATGGTGTCACAATGCTCCGCCACCTCATTGACCGGCAGCTCTGCGCCCCACAATTCAACCTCATCCCCCACCTGCGCATCAGGACAGGCACTCAGGTCTACTGTCAGCATGTCCATGGAAACCCTGCCTGCCAAACGACAGCGCACACCATTAACCAGCACTGGCGTGCCTTCCCGGGCATGGCGCGGATAACCATCACCGTAGCCACAGGCAACCACCCCGATGCGGGTCGGACGCTGCGAGACAAAACGTGCTCCATAACCCACTGCTTCGCCTGCCGGTAGCCAGCGCACACTGATCAGCTCTGACCTCAGGCGCATAACCGGTTGCAACTGCCCACTCTGTGCCTGTTCAGCCCCCAGTGGAGACGCACCATACAGCATGATGCCGGGCCGCAGCCAGCCCTGCCGGGCTGCCGGCCAACCCATGATGGCCGGTGAATTGGCCAGACTGAGCGGGCAGTCCAGCTCCTGCTGAAGCGCCTGTAACCTTTGCAACTGCGCCGGAGTTGTACCGCTGGACAGGTCATCAGCACAAGCCAGGTGACTGGTCAGCGTGATCTTGCCAATGGCCGGCAGCGTCTGCAGGCGGCGGTAAACCATCGCTGCTTCTTCCACAGCAAAGCCCAGCCGGTGCATACCGGTATCCACTTTAAGCCAAATATTCAGCGCAGCATCTGTCACTTGCAGGCCGGCCAAAAACGCCGCCAGCTGCTCCAGCTGCCACCCGCTATGCAGCACAATTTCGTAGCCATGACGCAAAATTCGCGGCAACTCATCGGCAGTGAAAAAACCTTCCAGCAGCAAAATCGGCTGCCTGATGCCTGCCGCCACCAGCTCATCCGCCTCCTCAATACATGCCACAGCAAATGCCGGTGCCAGATCAGCCAGGGCTGCGGCCACTGCAATCGCACCATGCCCGTAAGCATTGGCCTTGATGACCGCCACCGCTGTTCCAGCCGGCGAGCAGTCCAGCGCCAACTGATAATTATGGCGCAACGCAGCCAAGTCTATTTCTGCAACCAGAGGCCGAGCCATATAAAACTCCAATCAAATATTTCAAAACCCATTTGCGCAAAATGTTGCGCAATTCTACCTGCACAAGCTGTTCAGCTCGGCTTGATAAGCCCTCGTCATTTACTAGCACACGCTCTGCAGGGCAGCCCGGCCGCCCAGCAAAGCAAACAGCTGCTCTACTCCCTGGTTTCTACAGTCAGCTTCGGTACGGCACCCTCTTTTTGCCTGGCGAAATATTCACGTGCAAGCCTGAAGACTACCGGGCTCAACAAAACCAGGGCAATCAGGTTGGGAAGCGCCATCAAAGCATTGAGCGTATCGGCCATCAGCCAGACCAGCTCAAGGCTGACCACGGCGCCAACCGGCAATACCATCACCCAAATGGCCCGGTACAACCGGATCACCCGGATACCAAATAGAAACTCCGCACAACGCTCGCCATAATACGACCAGCCCAAAACAGTGGTGAAAGCAAAGATCGCCAGCGCAATGGGCACCACATACTCGCCCAGCACCGGAATGCTGCTGGTAAAAGCCGCACTGGTCAATGCTGCACCGGAAATCCCGCTGGTCCAGACACCACTAATAACAATGGTCAAGCCGGTAATCGAGCAGATGATGATGGTATCAATAAAGGTTCCCAGCATGGCGATCAGTCCCTGACGCACCGGCTCTTTTGTTTGTGCGGACGCATGGGCGATGGGTGCCGTACCCAGACCGGCTTCATTAGAAAAAATCCCCCGCGCCACACCAAAGCGGATTGCCGCCCACACCGCCGCCCCGGCAAAACCACCCTGTGCCGCCACCGGCGTAAAGGCAGACTCTACCACCATGATAATGGCCCCCGGAACCGCTGCAGCATTCAACAACAAAGCGCCCACGCCAGCAACCAGATAAAAAATGGTCATGGCCGGCACCAGCGCAGCTGCCACCCGCCCGATACGACGCACACCCCCAATCAGCACCAGCCCGACCAGCACCATCAAAATCAGGCCGGTCAGCCAGGCGGGCACATTGAAATCAGCCTGTAATACATCCGCTATCGAGTTGGCCTGTACCGTATTGCCCGCACCAAAAGCCGCAACGCATCCAAACAACGCAAAGACGGAACCCAGCCATGCCCACCTGGGACCCAGCCCATTCTTGATGTAATACATTGGCCCGCCCGTATGGTTCCCCTGTTCGTCCACTTCACGAAACCTGACCGCCAGCACCGCCTCAGAAAACTTGGTACCCATGCCCACCAGCGCACTCATCCACATCCAGAAAAGCGCCCCCGGACCGCCAAGAAAAATTGCCGTAGCCACCCCGGCAATATTCCCGGTACCTACCGTGGCCGACAATGCTGTCATCAGGGCCTGGAACGGCGGAATTTCGCCTGCGTTTTCTTCACCTTTTCTGGCTTTGGTGCCCTTTAACATCAGCCGGAAACCTGTGCCAATGCGCAAAATGGGCATCATTTTCAAGCCGACCGACAGGAACAGTCCCACACCCAGAATCAAAATCAGCATGGGCGGTCCCCAGACCACGCCATTAATGGTGTTCAGTAAATTAACCAGTGTATCCATAATTGTTACCTTTTTATTAGACTTGTATGACTTTCATGGTGATACGAG